>Ga0164295_10004125_pt1 | contig 11568 bp, 3 predicted proteins | sample GEODES006metaG_FD_111798 | JGI IMG/M metagenome (GOLD analysis project Ga0164295, IMG submission 111798) | Oligotrophic lake water microbial communities from Sparkling Lake, Wisconsin, USA - GEODES006 metaG | ecosystem: Environmental > Aquatic > Freshwater > Lake | place: USA: Sparkling Lake...
CCCGACGGGCAGCGCGTGGTAGTGATAGGCACCGGTGGGCTGAACGTGCGCATTGTGCTCATCGAGTCCAAGATTCAAAAAGCCAGTAGCAGCCTCGTATCGCCAGCCAGACTGTGGATTGTTTTGCCAAGTTTCAGCGGTACCAGGCTCAAATGGTACCCCATTGAGAGCGACACCCCACCAGCCAAAAAAACGGGATGCCTCCTTGGCCACGACAGGCTTCAGTGGCACGCGGAAGCTGTAACTCTGCGGACTCACGCTGTTCGGATTACCTTGGCGCGGAAACTGCCCTGGCTCATGATCCGGCCAGCCATTGGACTTGATCAGTCGATAGTCACCTTCCGTGGCAATGCTGACCTGATGCAGAGCTAAAGGAGCCGCCGCATGACTTGGATTAAGCATTGCCACGCCAGCGAGGCAGAGTAACCGAAAAGAATGGAAATAGGTGGAGATCATCGTTTTCAAAGCCTTGACTGATTCAATGTTCGCGTGGTGACGATCTCAGGCGAACCTTAAGTTACGATGAAGAAGCGGCTATTACTGCACACCGAAAAGACACTGGCATCTCATCGCATGGCGAAATCCGAGGCATTGGAGTCTAGATTACTTAGCTTTACCTTTGCCTTTGCCCTTTGGAGGCCTCTGCTGCATCTCTCCCCTCTCTAGAGAACCGTAAGCCTGCTCTCCGAGTCCTGCCTTCACATGGGCTTTTAACTCAGCTTCAAGCTGAGCCGCGACTTCAGGCTTCTGCTTTGAGGCATCGCGCGTTTCACCGAGATCGTTCTTCAGATCGAAGAGCAATCCTTCTTTCGTGTCCCAGAAGTAGAGCAACTTATAGTCACCACGACGAATGGCCGACTGCGGATGCGCGACCTCGACGGCTTGATGCCAGACGAAACGATCAACAGGCCGCTTCACAGGTTCTTTGCCTCCGCTAAGTAGAAGGGACTTCCAACTACCGCCCTCGACCCCTTTGGGTAACGCGAATCCCGGCTTCACGAAATCAATCACAGTGGCCATCAAATCGTAACTAATCACCGGAACGTCACATCTCGTGCCACCTTCGATGCCTAGACCACGCACGATCAGGGGTTCGCGGATACCCCCCTCACCGAGATCACCCTTACCACCGTTCAGGATCTCTGTGCGCCCGCCGTTGTCGGAAGAATAGACCACGAGCGTGTTATCAGCGATGCCGAGTTCATCCAGCTTTTTCAAAACCTCGCCAATGCAGGTATCGAAGTCCTCCGTCATCGCGGCCATCAGAGCCCGATCACCGCGTCCACCGCCACCCGCGAGGCCCTCATACTTCTTCAGTGTAGAGGCGAGTGCCTGCGGAGATTGATGCACAGCGTAATAGCTGAGCTGAAGGTAAAACGGATGCCCACTCTTCACCTGTGTGTCCATGAAAGCCCTCGCACGTCGTGTGATGCCAAAAGACTGCTTCGGGTCTTCAGGATCGGTCGTGTCACCATCTTCATTCATTGTGATGCCATCGCTCACATCATAGCCCATCGACTCCGGCGTGTGAAACCACTGCCACTTGCCAAAATGCGCTGCCTTGTAGCTGCCATCGGCTTTTTTAAGGGTGTTCACGAGTGATTCCGTCACCGGTGCGCTCCAGTTTCGCGACATCTTATCGGGTGCATTCAAAGTCGTTGTGGTGCGGCCCATCTGGATCGCGGCACGCGAGCATTCGCATTTGCAGTGCGCCGCATAAGCCTGTGAAAAGGTCATTCCCTGATCCGCCAACTTCTCCAAGTTCGGCGTCTTGAACACTGTGCTTCCGCTCCGCGGTTCATCCGCCTTCATCCGCACAGAAGTGCCACTCCACGATTGATCATCAGCTAAGATAAAAAGGATATTCGGCGCCTTAGCCAAAGCGTTTGCAGTGATCAACAATCCAGCAATGGCAAAGAAATGCATTTTCATGGTCTCGAGTGAAACGTTTGTTGGACACAATCGATGCACGGAGATTTGTCAGGATTCGGTCAAGAGGCGACGGAACAGTTCAAAAAGCCTATGCTACGGCTCGTTTATCTTGGTTTGATTTTGTAACTATGCTCCACACTGGCGTTTTCCAGATCGGCTCTCGTGACACTAGGGACGATAGATCGGACGTAATCGACTTTGGCTTCCTTTTCGTTCACCGTCACACGCACATGACCGCTGCTGCCTAGAATAACGCCGGTGTATCCGTATTCTTCGGCGCTACGGGTGCCACCGCTTGAATGACCGGGTTGCGGGACTTCTTGGTAGATGATGCCGTCGAGTTCCTCTTTGACGAAAAGATGGTCGTGGCCGTGGAAGACGATGTTCACGCGGTTTTTGATGAAAAGCTCATGAATTGGCATTTCCCAGCCGGGGCGGTTCTGTCTGAATCCTTCGCTGCCATCCGCATTTTGGCCGCCCCATTCCATGTAGGCGGCTGGTTTGGCTCCTCCACGCACATCACGGCCCAAGCCGCCGACGAGATGATGAATGAAGACGAAGCGCATTGCTGCTTTGCTGCTGGTGAGCGTTTTCGTGAGCCAGCGATACTGCGTTTCACCGAGCGTCATGTCCCAGCCGGAGGCTCCGCGCTTCGAGGTGGACCAAAAGGGGTCGAGGCCGATGAAAAGCGCATTGCCCCACTCAAAGGCGAAGTAGCTGTGCTTGTCGTTTCTATCGGTGGGGTTCGGAAAGTAGGTGTGGCGCTGTTGGAGGGACCATGCAGACATCTCTGGATCGCTGCCGCGTTCTCCATCGTGATTGCCCAAGACCATGAAAATGGGCACGCTGTGCGCGATCCGGCTCATGTAGTAGCGCTGCGCTTTGTATTGCGACTCGGAGCGCGTGTAAAAGCGGCCAAACTTGTCCACCATCGTCGTATCGCCGAGGTCGATCATGAAATCCGGCTTATCGGCAAGCATGTTGGCCAGCGTTTGCTGGTAAACGCGCACGTCGGTGTTGTTATCCAAATGCGAGTCCGCCTGCATAACAAAAGAGAAGCTTGAACTGGCTGCCCGCTGCGTGTGAAAGCTCCGCACCACATCCTGCATAGCCTCAGTGCCTGAACGACGATAGGTGAGCTGGTAACTGTAGGTCGTATCCGACTTCAATCCGCCCATAACGAGGCTTTGCGGCACGCCAGGCTCCAGTTTCGCGGCGTCTGTTTTCAAGCCGTTGCCATAGGTGATGAAGGCATCCATCGGTTCCCAGGCGAGCACACTCGCAGTCACGGAGTCGGCCCCAGGCCTGCAAAGCCAGACGTTAAAAAGATAAGGCGGCACGACGGCAGACTCGACTTGACCACCTTGGCCGGCACCTTTCCGTTTTTCTTCCGGTGCAGCAGCGATGACGAGTAAGCCGATCAACGAAGCGATGATAGAGATGTGTATTGGCTTCATGTCATCGTGCTGCATTTGCTATCGCATAGGCGCACCCGTCACATCCAAATCAGGCTTCGTGTTCCACCTTGGCGTCCAGCCGGACTTTTCGACTTTGGTGCGGAAGATGACGGTGTTGTCGAGGGCGATGTCATCAGTCCAGATGAACTTGGCGCCTTCGAAGTCGTTCTCGAAGTAGGGCTGCTTGGGATCGACTTCTTCGACGGTGTATTCTTTAGCGTTCTTCCAGGTGCTGTCGTCGAAGTCGATGGCCCACCAGTTGGCGGGGAGTGGGTCTTGAATGACTTTGGGGTTGGCGGTGTCGCTGTTCACGGGGCCGTGGAAGAAGTTTCTGGCCTTCCAGGTCGCGTTGGTGACGGTGCCGTCGGCGAATTTGATGCAGAGGCCGGCGTCGCCGATGCTGGTGCCGTATTCCATGCCGGTTTTCGGGTCGGCGTTGTCTTTGGCGAGCACGGCGATGGTCATGGGATATTCGGGGAGGAAATCGACGCTGACGACGTTGTGCGGCGTGAACTGGATACTGTCCACGGCGACGAGGCGGCCGTTGACGTAGAGCATGAACCAATTGTCGGCATAGACGCTGAGTTTCATCGTGTCGGCGATGCTCGGTTTGACGAGGCCTGGAGGACCGCCTTTGCCTTTTCCTTTGCCGCCACCGGAATCGTTAGGGCCTAGTGCAGTTGGAGGCCGTTCATTCATCACCGACTGAGGGCGGGGACGCTCTTTACTCACTGGGGCTGCACCCCCGCTACTATGAACGACCCGCAGCGAGGAGCTCGCCAGCACCTTGTCTTTCATCGCCGCGATGAGTTCCTCGCGTCCAGGAGTGCCAGCGACCTTCAGCGGCTCCGAAAGGGCATACATCGTGATCACATAGGTCTTGGCTCCAGGGCCTTTCGAGTGCGGGGGCTCGTAGCCGACTTCGCCTTTGAATCCGGTGCCGAGTTTGCCGATGCGCTGCGAATCCTTCGGTAGGCTCGCGGCATTCGCGGGGATGTCATAGACGGTCCAATACCACTTCTTGTCACCATCGGGCGTCACGTGATCCATGATCAAGGCATAGCTTTGAGTCGAAGCGGGTGAGCCTGACCATTCCAAAGGTGGGCTGAGGCCATCGCCATGACCCGTGAACTCCACTGGTAGCTTCTGGAGATCCTCAACGACAGAACTGCTAAGCATGAACTTGCCATCGCTGCTGCGGGGTTGATCCGGCAGCGCGACAAAGGCTTCCTGCTTGCCGCCACGACCACCGCCTTCGCCGGGCTTCATCTCTTCGCGTTCTGGTGGCTCGTCGCCACGGGGCCTCGGGGCGTCACCGGCAGGTGCGTTGCCAGCGAGTTCGTTCAACTCCGGTGTGTCGAGCTTGCCATCGCGATTGTGATCGAAGGTATTGAACTGCTCTTTGGCTTTCGCCATCGCTTCGGGAATCGCGACGCTTTTCTTCGCAGCATTCGACTTCGCGTTGTCGGCAAACTCCTGCGCGGTGACGACGCCGTCGCCGTTCACATCGAGGATGCCTTCGATGGCGGCCTGCGGACTCGGCGGGCGACCACCTTCTTCACTGGGACGCGGCGGCGGTTCATCACCGCGACGCATCTCGCCTTCGCGACCACCTTTGCCCTGTCCCTTGCCTTTACCTTTGCCCTTCATGCCTTCGGGGCTACCACCACCGGGCGGTCGGCCACCGCCACCTTGACGTGCAGTATAAACTTTCGTCGACTTGCCCTCGCTTCCGTTATCGAACTCAAAGGGAAACGTGCCATCGGCCTTGATCGAGTAGCTGACGCTGCGTTTGCCGCCATTCACCTCGTAGCTGAGTTTGTAGCTGTCTTTGCCGGTGCTTTCGAAGGCGGTGATCTTGGCACCGCGAAGCGCGGTCAGGGCCTCCCGCACGCCTTGGGCTCGCGGTTGCGGATCCACTTGCTCTCCCGCCTCCACGACCTCGCCGTGGAAGCCGCCGATGACATACGGATACTTATTCGAGGCATGATAATGATAACCACTGGGTGAATCGTGACCGTGGCACTCGTCGAGGTTCGCCACCGGTGAGCCATCCGGCTCCGTGAGGCCGTAAATCGGATAACCATCGAGCGCATATGCCACCGGCATGCCTTTGCCGACCTGCGCCTGCAGATGCAGCGGCGCGATGTGGTAGTGATAATCATCCGCGCGTCCGCAATGGCCGCCCCACTCGTCCAGCTCGCCGATTTCATAGCTGACCTCGCCGCGATTGTTCTGCGGATTGAAAATCGGAATGCCATTCACGGCCAAAGCGATCGCACCGCGTAGGAAGCGGCCTTTGATCATCGCGGATTCCTTCGCGGGCACTGGCTTCAGCGGGATGCGCCAGGCGTTGTCATCGAAATACGGCTGCGGCAGCGGCACCTGCTGCTGCCACGCGGTGATGCCTACCATCATGTTATGATCGGGCAGGCCATTTGAACCGACATAGAGGAACTCTCCATCTGCCCGCAGATCAAGTTTCGTGAAGGGGAGGAAGGCCTTCGCCGTCTCTGGTGCGGCGGCTTCATTCGCTATGACCACCGCCGCAAGTTGAAGCGTAGAAGCCATGGAGGCGACCTGCATCTGGTCACGCTTCCATTCTGCCAACACATGCGCTCGTAGCGCTTCACGGTCAGTGGTAACTAAATCATGAGCCGGGAGGCTAGTCGCGACGAGAAGAAAGACGGAGAGCGTTTTCATGATGTGTAATTCTAACCGCAGGAGAGTCTGGATGGCTTCAATGATTCAGCAGAGATTTGTCAGGATTCAGTCAAGGAGTATGGCTTACCCGATAGAACGCGCGTTGCCCGTTCACACGCTCGGGTAGACTATCGGTATATGTCGCGTTGGTGTTAGTGTTCGTAAAAATAAGCGTGTCAATCGTCTGCCAATTCACCAGATCGGCACTCCACTGGATCTGGTATGGCTTGTTCGGCACGGCGTCCCAACGAAGGCCGACTTGACCGGGAGCGACGTTGGCGACTTCGATAGGCGGGCTAATCCTCGGAGCGAGGACGAAGCTGTGGCTGATATCGCGGTTGTGGCGGCTGGCGGTTTCGTCGTTGAAGACGCTGGTGGCATCGGGTGGCATCGGGTCGGCGCTTGTGCGGTAGCTGCGGACGTAATCGGCCACGCAGTTGTTCGGGCCGACGGTGACGCGGATGTGGCCGCTATTGGGAAGGAGTTGGCTGGCACTGTTAGCTCCGAGATCAACGTATTGGCCGTCAGTGGCACTGCCGAGGCTGGTATAGTTTGGCGTGCCGGGCTGTGGGCATTCGAGATAGACGATGCCGTCTTTGGTTTGATAGCCGTAGAGGTGGTCGTGGCCGTGGAAGACAACGTTCACTTTGTTCAATACAAGCAAATCATGGATGGGCATGTCCCAACCGGGACGCTTCGTGGCGAAGCCGGGGCTGCCGTCGGCGTTCTTGCCACCCCACTCGTATTTGTCGCTGACTTCAATGCCTCCGCGTGCAGCGAACTGTGGTGTCGGCACGCCATTGATGATGGCCTGGGTGCTGCCGCCGACGATGTGGTGCATAAAGACAAACTTGTATTTGGCACTGCTATTTTTGAGCGTGTCGCGCAACCAGTTGTATTGCGCCTGACCAAGGGACCAGTTCCACGCGTCGTTGGAGGAGTTCGGATTGGTCATGGTGTTCCAGAAGGGATCGAGCATGATAAACAAAGCCTCCCCCCACTCGAAGGCATAGTAGTCTTCAAGCAAGCCGAGAGAGCCGCCCGAGTAGTCCTTCGGAGTCGGGTTGCCGTTGAAGAAGGCATCGGGTGTCGGCGCGGGGTAGAAGGCTTTGCGGGCTTTCAAATCCCACGCGGGAATATTGTTCTGCTTGTCGGCAGCGGCATTGAAGAGGTAGCCGTATTCTGCTTCGTGATTGCCGAGGCCGAAGAAGAACGGGATGCTGTGGCAGGCACGCTCGAAGGCATTGCGGAAGATGATGGCGCGGTTGTTGATGGTCGTTTGATTGATCGTGACGCCACCGCCCCACTTCGGCGGCACGCCGAGCAGGCCATCGGCGAGCTTGTCGGTCATGAAGATGTCGCCGACGTCCATGTGAATGTCTGGCTGGTCGAGGCTGATGTTCGCCATCGCACGCCAGAAGAGCTGCATGTCGGTGTTCACGTCGATGTGGGGATCAGCGGTGACGGTGAAGCTGAACGTGGTGCCGCGTGGGCGTGCGGTGTGGAAGCTGCGCTCGCCGCGAGCATTGTAGAACGTCGCACCGAGATGGCGATGGCGCACTCGGTAGTAATACTCGGTGTCAGGCTGCAAGCCGGTGATCGGGATGCGGATCGGGTTTTTGAACTCGGGCTTGGCGTTGTCGATGTTGAACGTCGTCGGCGTGGTGGAGGCCGTGTATTGGCCGGGCGCGGTGCCGTATTCGACAAAGACCTGCTGATTGATCGATGCGATGAGGTTCAAGGTCACACCGTCCGACTTCGGCAAGGTGAGGAACTCAGCGCCGAGGATGGTCGAGTCCGTGAGTAGGTTGTTCACGGTGTAGATGTAGTTGCCGCTGCCAGGGCTGGTGGCGCTGGCGTTCGTGTTGTCGTTGGCGACGACTTTGAAGTTGATCGTGGTGCCACCGGTTTGAGCGGGGATTTGAGCGCCCCAGACGCCGTCATTGGCCGCGCCATCGCCGTGATTGCCATCGTCAAACATGGCGAGAGTGATGGTCGGAGGCGGTGCGGTGGTGGCGATGACGATGTCGTCAATGCTAATGCGCGGCGTGCGTGTCGGGGCCGTGGCGGCATAACCGGTGGCCTGGAAGCGGATCTTCGTCTGCGTGCCGAGTTCGGCGCCAGCGAGGTCATAATGAAAGAGCTGAAAGCCGTGGTTCACCGTCGTGGCGAAGGCCGTCGCGAGGGGCACGGCGCTTGTGTTCGCATAGGCGGCGGTGCTGACCACGAAGGTGGTGGCATTCGTGATGCTGCTCACGGTCGCGTTGCCTGCGAAGTAGTTCGCGGCGGCAGCAGCGGAAGTATTGGTCGCGCTGGCATTCACAGCCGTGGCCGTGGTGCCGGTGACGAGTGTGAAGGATGTATTTGGCGTGATGGTGCCGATGCGGGTGTTGTTCGGGATGCCCGTGGCGGTGATGAACATGCCTTCGACGAGGCCCGTGGTGTTCGTGCAGGTCGCGGTGCTTTGACCAGTGGTGATGCCGATGGTCACATTCACCGGTGCGGCGAGCAGCGTGCGTCCTGTGGTGAGCCCGGCGGTGCTGGTGCAGGTCACCGTCGTGCTGCCAGCAACCGCGCCAACCGAGTTCAGCACCACATTGCTCAGCGTCACCGTTTCAGCGTTCCAATCTTCGCTCAGACGCGTGTTCCAGGTCGCGCCGTTGTCGGAGGAGACTTGCATCGTCCAGCCGCAGTTGTTCGTGGCAAAGAGATCGCGTGTCTGCACATAGAACTCGATGAAGCCGCTCGCGCCGGTGGTGTTGATCGCATTCGTCGTGCCGAACATGGAGGTCAGCGGATCAGCGGTGCCGCCATTGAACTCCGCCGCGGCTGTGGTGGCACTCAAAGTGAGCGCGGTGCCCGCCGCCGTGGGCGCGGCATTCATGGTGAAGGTCGTCGCGCTGGTCACGGAGGCCACGACGGCGTTGTTAGCCAAACCGGTACCGGTGAGCGACATGCCGTTCACGAGACCGGCGGTGCTATCGCAGGTCACATTCGTGCTCGCGGCGATGGTGGTCGCATTCGTCAAGGTGACGCCACATGCACTCAGCGTGAGGCCCGTGCCTGTGCCGGTAGCGGCCTGTGAGAGCACAAAGGTCGTCGCGTTCGTGATCGAGGCGACAGTCGTGTTGCCAGTTTGCGTGCCGTTGATGCTGCCAGCGATGTTAGGACCGGTGACAAGCATTCCAGACCAAAGAGCCGCGGTGCTCGCACAGGTCACGCTGGTGCTGCCGCTAGTCGTTGCAGCGCTAGTGAGACTGATAGAAGTGCGATTCGACGTGCTCACGGCCTGACGCACATTGCCCGCGCCAACGGTGGTCCATGTGTTGAGCGCTCCGGGGCCGTTCCAGTTGTTCGACGAGGTGTTGTTGAAGCTCTCCTTCCAGATCGCGGTGCTCACGGGCGTGCCGGTGTCGTATTGCACCTGCACGCTGGTGAGCGTGGTGCTGCTCTGAGGCGTGATTTGCGCCAAAATCGTCGTGGGATCGATATACGTCGGCGAAGTCGGTCCGGTGGACACGTTGACGATCGCAGGCCCGCTAGCGTTGTAGGTTACGTTGATGCTCGCGGTGCCGGTGTTACCACCTTGATCCGCGCTGTCAGTCGAAGTGACCGTGATCGTATTCGCACCCGGTGTGAGCGGCACGGAGGCGGTCCATGTCGCAAAGGCATCCGAAGTCGTGGCGGCCACACCATTGACCATGAGGCCTGTGAGCGGCGAAATCGTATCCGAGGCGGTTCCAGTCACCATGATGCTGTTCGCGGTCGTGGTCGTGTTATTCGCCGGAGACGTGATCGCGACCACCGGCGTGCTCGCATCCTGTGTGGACGAGGCGGTGATGCCAAAAGCCGAGGTGTTCGTGCCATCCGTGGCGGTACCGCGATAATAATACGTCGTGCCGCTGGTGAGGCCGCTGAAGGTCACACTGATGCTGCTCGTCGTTTGCGTGCCGAGAATGGTCGCGAAGTCCGCCGTGGCGCTGCGCTGGATAGTGTAGCCTGTAGCGCTGGCGACAGCAGGCCAGGTCATCGTGATACTCGTGCCCTTCGTGTAAGCGGGCAGCGTGAGCTGCGGCGCACCCATCGTGACGGTCAACGTGCCCGCGTCGCTCGTCGTGCTACCGATGTTGTTCGAGACGATGACATCATACAATCCTGCATCGCTTGGAGTGACGTTTGTTAGCGTCAAGGTGGCCGCATAAGTGCCTCTCACGGCGACCGCTAAATCATCGGTGATCTGCGTGACAACTCCGCCAGCGACATTCGACCCGCCTTTGCGCCACTGCACGGTTGGTGCCGCGCCAGGCCAACTGGTGAACGGCGCATAAAGCGTGATGGCACTGCCTTGAGGCACCGCGTTCGTGATGAGCGGCGGGCCGACGTAGGGCTTCATGTTTTCGACGCTGATCGCCGTGATCGCATTGGTCAAAGTGGTGACGATGCTCGCATAGGCGCTGTTGGCGATGAGGTCCGTGGTCTCCTGTGGATCGTCCGTGAGGTTGTAAAGCTCGGGAGTGAGCACGTTGTTCACGCGGCCACGGATGAGTTTGAAATCCTTCGTGCCGCCGTTCACGGGATCGGTGAACTGATAAATCGCAATCGGTGTCGCGCTGACGGTGACGAGTGGCGAGCCACGCGAGACGGTGGTGCTGTTGCTGGCGGAAAGCAGCGCGGGCCAGAGATTCACGCCGTCCAGTGGCTTGGTGTTCTGCGGCGTCACGCCGACAGCCGCGCAGAGGGTGGGGAAGACATCGCCGACCCACATGTATTGATTGCTGATCACACCGGCGGGCAGCACGCCAGGCCATTTGATGCCTGCGACTTCGCGCATCCCGCCTTCATAGCTGTCGCCCTTCGTGCCACGCAGTGGATCATTGAGCGAGCCTTTGGTTTCATCACCACCGTTGTCACCAAACCAGACGACGAGCGTGTTGTTGGCAATGCCTGCGCTATCGAGCGCCGCCAGCACACGGCCAATCTCTTGATCCATGCCATCCACGGCTGCGGAGATAAGGCGACGATTGGCATTCGTGACGCCGAGGTTTTGATATTTCGTGATCAAGCTCGCCGGGGCCGAAACGGGGCCGTGGATCGAGTTGAAGGCCAGATGCAGCAACATCGGCTGCGCAGGGTTGCGGTTCTGAATGTGAGCGATGGCCTTGTCCGCGAGCAAGGTGGGCGACCAGCCGCCGTAGCCGCGTGAATCGGTGTGCTCGCTCGGTCCGTCCTGCTGCACGCCATTCAGCCACCAGTCGGGAATATCGAGCGACTCGGCCTCGGCGCTGTGGTGAGTGTAGTAATCAATCGCGCCGGAATACTGCCCGTAGAACGAGTCCCAGCCGCGATTGTGCGGCGCATATTGCAGACCTTCCTTGATCACGCGCACCGGGCTGCCGTTGACGTTGAAGTGATAGATGTTCTTGTCGCTGCCACCGAGGTGCCACTTGCCGCACATGAAGGTCTGGTAACCCGCCGC
>Ga0164295_10004126_pt1 | contig 11565 bp, 6 predicted proteins | sample GEODES006metaG_FD_111798 | JGI IMG/M metagenome (GOLD analysis project Ga0164295, IMG submission 111798) | Oligotrophic lake water microbial communities from Sparkling Lake, Wisconsin, USA - GEODES006 metaG | ecosystem: Environmental > Aquatic > Freshwater > Lake | place: USA: Sparkling Lake...
AAGTGGGTGGCGGTTCTTTATCTTTGACAAATGGAAATACATATGCATTATCTACACAATATACTCAAGTATCGTCTGGTTCGTTTACAGTGACTTCGGCTGGATTATCATTTGCGTGTTGGTTTAAATCAAATGGTTCTGGAAATAATTCATCAATATTTGATTTTGCCAATGGTGCTGGTCTTTATAATGTTTTGATGTTTTTTTTAAATAATAATTTGATGATTAGTGTATGGGGAAATCTATCTGGACAGAATGATATGAGTATATATACAAATGCTAACTTAAATAATAATACAACTTGGTTTCATGTCGTTTGGACATTGAATCCAACTGGTGTATATAAAATTTATATCAATGGTGTTCTTAACACTACAGTTACTTCAAATGCAACATATCCAGCCATCGGAACAAGAACAAATAATTATATTGGTAAAAATAACTGGTCAAATCCATATTTTAATGGCAGGATTGACGATTTCCGTATATATAATCGCGTGCTCTCTGATTCCGACGCCGCAAATATATATTCAAATACAAGCACATTGGTAAATAGTGTAGGTATAAATACAAATTCAACTTCGGCACATTTAGATGTAAGTGGAAATGGAAATATATCAAGTAGTCTAACTACTGGACCATTTGTATGTAATGGCACGAATCCGATCACTGTATCGGCACCAAGAAGATGGTATATTACAAATGCAACACCAAATAATTATACCACATCTCCTGGAACTATATTGGGATCTACTGCAGGTGGAGGTGGATTTGCTACTGTTTTTTACAATGATGTAAATCCAACTACAAATACGGATTTTAATACAACTACAGCCACTTTTACTGCACCTGAAAATGGATTGTATTTATTTGAATTAAATATATTTGACAATTCAGCCAATCTTACAGGAAGACGTTTGCAAATTCGAGGAAATGGTGTTCCAAGTGGTTATACATATGATAGTGGACAATATTTAATGTTTAATCAACAAAATCAACCTACTGATACGAGTTATACATTTTCAAATACATATTTTTTACAAACCGGTCAACAAATATATTACTATTGTCCATCAACCCCATTTAATACTGCTGTTTGTTATTTTTATTATTATTATGGATATACTACTTTAAAAATATTTAAAATCCGGTAATTATTATAATTGTGTATTGTATATGAGTGCACCATTACCAACCCCCGTACAAATTACAAAGGTGTATAATATTACGTATTTTAATTATAATATCTTGCAAGTTGTGCTTTTTACATCCGCCGATATCTTTATTACCTTGGTTGATGAATTCGGAAATACTCAAAAACAATTGAAATTGACAATACAGGGCGATTACTATACCCCTTGGGCGGGAGATGATAATTATATTATCAATTTGATTATCGCCAATGTTAATTATTTTGTGGATACACCTGGCACTGTTTTTGTTCTTGGAACAATTTCACCCCCGGTTCCACCTATATCACCATCTTCAATAGAAGAAACGGGTCCTACAGGAACAATTGACACTACCAGCGAAACCGTATAAAATTCATCATTCCCATTTAGGAAAATATTATTGTATACATAATATTTTCAAACAAACAAATAAAAAATAACCTGTTTGATATACCCTCATATACCCTGTACCATGTATGTATTGTATATTTTATGTATCGCATAATAACATATCATATAGTTCTATAGCCGTTTTTACATTTGGACCTAAAAAATTATTATTTATATATTCAAATTCGATCGAATCTTTCCAATAAAAATTCAAATCACACATCGAATTCGACGGATTTGCAATTGTATCAAATTTTGGGTCATGATCCAAATAATTAATTTTAGGAAATGCCATTAATTTTTGTTTGTTTATCATAAAAATCCAACGATGGTGAATATATCCTCTATAATGAAAAATGGAATTATCTATATATCGAGATAATTCGCGGTATTTACTTGGAAACGCAATGTATCCACTTTTGGCAATTTTACTCATTTGTTCACATACAAACCCCGGATTCATAATATCTTCTAATGTATGTGTACAAATACAAAAATCGAATTTCCCATTCTCCTTTACATAATGTAAAACTACATCCCAACTGCTGGGGTGTGTAATATCAAACTGAAAATGCAGAATCCCTTTATGACTGTCGGGAATCACATTCAAATCGATAATTGCGTCAATATATGGCGCGGACCATCCCACCATACTTCCTCCAACATCAATTACTGTAAAAGTTTCATCGTTTTTTTTACGATTTATATAATTTATGACAGAAGAACGATTCCCATCATTTATTTGAACATTATAAATCATATATAATGTCTGTGTGTTTTTTATGTTTTTTACCGTGTTTTATACTATTTTTTTAATAAACACTCGATAATCTTTATCCAATAGTATATATTCGGATTCTCGTTTTTTTAGAAAATCATTGACTGCTTCAAATGGATATTCATACGGCAGTTCTTTCACTCTATCCGCATAAAATAAATAATCATCAATGGCGAGAATTCCATTTTTATTCAATATTTGCCACGAAAGAAATAAATCAATACATACATCGAAACATTTATGACTTCCATCTACATAAATAAAATCAAACATTTTCCCCGTTCTTATAAATTCCATCAAAACATCTGTGGAATTTCCCTTGATTCCTTTGATTCTATCTTCCATTCCAACCGCCTTTATATTTGTTTGAAAATTTTCTTCGATTTTATTCGATTGAATAGATTTTAATATTGGATTATCTTCTTCATTATAATCTTCCCATTTATCTATACCAATCCCATTTGAATTCGGTATTTTGGAAACGATTCCAATCAGAGATGTACCCGTATATGTTCCGACCTCTAAGACTTGAGGATTTGCATTTTGGTTTTGGTTATTCGAATTAAAATGTTGAATTGCATCTTCAAACCGTTTCTTATGTCCCAAAGGAATATCATTTGTCCAATTATACATATCCATATATTCCAATCCATTTTTTACACTTTTTCGCATTGTAAAATAGTCTAATAATTGCATTGCCTGATTCTTCCAAGATAATTTGGACGCCCATTCATAGTTCCGTTGTATGTATTTTTCTTTGGCATTTTCCACCGCTTCTCCCCCTCCTCCTCTTCCCCCCATTAATTCCAATAATTTTTTAATCGCGGTTGTTTGCCATTCCACAGTAGATGCATCACCCGGTATTATTAATCCGCGGTCTCCCACTGTATTTTGCAACGCGGCCAAATCATTCGTAATGACAACCGTTTTTGAAATAGCGGCTTCCAATGCAGTCAAACAGAATGTTTCTTTAAATGTGCACGGATAAAACCAATATTCCGTTTGTTTCCACGCATCTGCCAGAGCCGTTTTTGTTACCCATCCGCAATAAGTAACCCCGTATTTCCCATTTTTCAATTCCAATAATTTCTGTTTGACCAATTGAATCAATTCGGGTTGAACCCGATTCACCCATTCATTTTCGACATCTGTATATATATGTAATGTTGCATCTGGATGCGCATCTATTATCCGCGGCCACATCATTAATAATTCTAATAATCCGCGGTCTGGAAATGACGAATAGATAAACCGGTTTTTGACCTTTCTATCACCTGTATGATCCGACGCTCCTATATCAAACAGTGAATTTACACCGTAATATAATGGAACAAAATAACCTTTTAATGTTGGAAACATTTCTTCAAAATGTGATACGTGCCATTCGGTTAAACAGAATATTTTCCGTAATTTTTGATGTGTTGGAATGACAATGCCATTTAATGTCAAATCGTGTGCAACCATATATATGTTATCCACCGAACTCAATATGGTCGGGGGGTAATATTCGGAATATCGACTGATTATACATGTATGAACGTGTATCCGTTTTATAAATTCAAAATACAATTTTAAATGGTAATATTGGACACCTTCGAATAATTCCGGTTTTTCACAATTACAAAATACAATCACTTTGAAATGACCCTGGGCTTGGATATGTCGGGACATTTCGATGATATATGTTTCGGACCCACCCACCCCGTGTGTCAATATATTACTACCCGACCATTTATTGAACCCGCCGTCTGCTACAAAACATAATATGGGTTTGTTATTCGTATTGTTAATTTCGAAATTATAAGTTGAAATACCCGTTCGTAAATAAGTATTTATAAACGCGAATAGTTTATGCCATGAATCCATTACTTGATACATATTGGAATGAGGCACATTATTATCCAAAAATAATCGCGCACATTTTTCACCCAGTTCGTAATTTTGATATTGATAACAAAGTGGTGCCAATAAAACCGGCAAAAAATGAAAACTCAATGTCGGTTTCAAACCATATTGACAATGCAATGGATACCCGATTTCAAACCCCAACTTAAAATACTCGTAGGCTTTTTGGGGGTCACAATTCATATAATGCACCGCCATAAAATAAATGGAATCCGGTCGTGATTTATCTAATTCGTATGCTTTTTGATAAAGTGCCTCGCATTCGGACCAAGGACGATTTAATTTGTAATTGGCTAATCGCGCAGCTTCAAATATTGCGTCGATTCGTTCTTGCAAAAATCCTTCATTTGGATGATTCATTCTTTCCAAAAAATAATGGAACGCCTTCTCATATTCATTTAATAAACTATAGGTTTGTCCAAGATAATAATGTGTTCTTGAATTATTCGGGTCTTCTTCCAGTTCTTCAAATAGCAATTTTAAATCCAAAATTTTACGCGCCATTGTTCTTTCCTCCATATATTCGAAATTTCGGTCCAAAATATGGGATTCGTTCATTGGAATATTGACATTTACATTGTCATAATCCTGTATGACTTCATGAATCTTATATAAATATCGCAACTTGTTCTTTGTTTTTAATATGCGATTCGATATATATTCCATATCATAACTTTTGACATAAAGAGAATATGATGTTGCAAATTGGTCTCCTCGAACAAGATTAAAGAAATTGCGCAAATCACCCTGTATGACATACGTATCGTCCAACATTATGGTGTATTTACACGATTCGCCCGCAAGTTCTAATAATCGATTGCGACTATCCCGAAAGTTGGTGAAAGGTTCTTGATACAATTTCCCCTTCTTTTTATCCACTAAAACACGTTTTATAATATCAACCGTATCATCGGTGCTACCCGTATCCAATATGGTCCATTCGTCGATTATCGGCAAATTCGCTTTTAACATATCTTCAAATTGTGCACCGCCGTTTTTCACCATAATACAGAGATTCATTAGATTATCATATTCAAGAATGGTCTGACCATTACTTTGATGCTGTAAATAATAATGGAAATCTTGATACCAGACATCATAAAATGATTCTGGAACATACAAATACAAGTCCGTGTTTGACAATTGAAAAATATACCTGTATGACATTGATAATTTTTTCGAATACGAAGTTAATAAAAAGGGGGCAGGGGAAAGGGCAAGAACAGACGAGGAATTTGATATGTATGACGCGGTTTCAGAGAAAAGAATCGAATTGCCATTATATTCATCATACGACGGCGATAATTGTATATCGGTTTTTTCATTTTGGTTATGTCTCTCTATGTTTTGAATTATATTTTTATGATGGGTTATATCGGTTTTTGTAATATTTATTTTTGTGAAAAATGGGATACATTCGATTGGTATAAATCCACCATGGGACATATTGTAAAAAACGGCCTCTTTGACGCCCAATTTTGAAATAGAACTTAATAAAGATACGATACGTTCGTAGTATCCCAGGTTTTTAACTACTTGTAATCGGAAATAAATCTCGTGTTTTACGATTGGAAACTCATCTTTAAGAACATCATATTGTAAATTATTTATTAGTACCATATAGTTTATAGTAGTTTAGTAATATTTGTTTTTAACTATATAAATATATATAATATATAATATTTATAATGTCCACGATTTTACCAAATCCCGTTGTAATGAAAATAGATTACAATATCGTTTCTTTTACTTATCAATTTATTGATTTAATACTCTTTACCAGTTCTACTATCCGTATATCTTTAAATGATGATACTGGCGTTATTCGAAAACAAGTGGCCTATACCATTACTGGCGATGAATATTCCAATTGGGGAGGAGACGATACTTATGTAATAAACCTGATTATTAGCAAGATACCAGAATGGGTTAATTCCGAGTAATGATGGGATTTTTTACGTATTTATCGAAAATGAAATATGAATATATGTTTATGACATACATTCATATAGGGTAAAAAAAGGGAAAATAAAATATATGAGTATTTAAAATGAGTGGTATTAATGTAAATCCCAATTTTGGTACCAATAATCCCAGAATTGATATTTCCAATAGTAATTGTAGTGCCTTTATTGATATTTCGAATCAATTTTTGAATTTTTCAACTAATACTGGAAATATAAATTTATATACAAATAGTAAACTTAGAATACAAATAATGAATAGTGGAAATGTGGGGATTACTGTACCAAATCCACAGTTTAATTTGGATGCAGATTTAACTACAAATTGTACCAATGCATATTTTAACAATACATTGCCGTTAGGGTATCAGGCCGGATATTTAAATCAAAACACAAATGCAATTGCAGTGGGATTTCAGGCAGGTAATACAAATCAAGGAACCTATTCAATTGCAATGGGATATCAAGCCGGTTATACAAATCAAGGTTCCTATGCAATTGGGTTGGGATATCGAGCAGGTTATACAAATCAAGGATCCTATGCAATTGCGATTGGTACAAATGCGGGTAATTCATTACAAGGTCAATATTCAATTGCAATTGGAGCAGAATCTGGTATATTTACACAGGGTCAATATGCAATTGGATTGGGATATCGTGCTGGTTATAATTCACAAGGTCAATATGGGATTGGAATTGGTCAAAGTGCTGGTCAAAATACACAAGGTCAATATGCGATTGGAATTGGTGCTAATGGAGGTTATGACCAAAGAGATTATGCTATTGCAATTGGTATTACTGCCGGTTTTGTAAAACAAGGAACATATGGGATTGGAATTGGTACGAATGCTGGTCAAAATTCACAAGGAACATATGCAATTTCCATTGGGCGGGATGCTGGTAGGAATTCACAAGGTCAATATGCAATTGCGATTGGTGCGGGTTCGAATGAAAATGTTCCTGGATATAATATTCAAGGACAATATGCAATTGGCATTGGTTTTATGGAAACAGCTAAAACTGGTCAAGGAACATATGCTATTGGGATTGGTTATCAAGCAGGTAGTATTAATCAAAAACCAAATGCAATTGCGATTGGAGTTGGTAGTGGTTATGATTCACAACAATTAGATGCAATTAGTTTTGGACATCAATGTGCTATATATGGACAAGGAACATATGCAATTGCTTTTACACCTGGAGCTGCATATTATACACAAGGTCAATATGCAATTGCACTTGGAAGAATGTTTACAAACCAACACGCAAATTCAATTGGATTGAATTCAACTGGATTTAATCTTTTGACTCAAGCAGTAAGTTCAACTTATATTCAACCATTACGATCTACTGCAAATACCGGAAATGTATTACTTTATAATACCACTTCATTTGAAGTTATGTATAATACAACCGCAGGTAAAACCTTTGTGATTCCTCATCCAATCAATTCAAATAAATATTTAGTGCATGCGTGTTTAGAAGGACCCGAATTAGGAGTTTATTACCGCGGAAAAGGAGAAATCGTAAATGATACAAGCACCATCGTCTATTTACCTGAATATGTAGATAAACTCGCCACCGATTTTACCATTCAATTAACACCCATTTACCAAGGTAAAAAACGAACCAAAATATATACGTCAACTATTCAAAATAATCAATTTACAGTTTATGGCGCAAATGGGAAATTTCATTGGTTTGTTCAAGGTAAACGTGGTGATGTGGATATAGAACCCGATATTGATACTACAGAGGTATATGGAAATGGACCTTATAAATGGATTAGACCTGCCAATAAAGACGACGCTTGTATAAATCATGTATAGGGTAAAAAAGGGGAAAATAAAATATATGAGTATTTAAAATGAGTGGTATTAATGTAAATCCCAATTTTGGTGCCGATAATCCCAGAATCGATATTTCCAATAGTAATTGTAGTGGGTATATTCATATTTTGAATAAAAGTTTTGAATTTGCAACTGTTCCTGGAAATATCAATTTAATGACAAATGCCACAAATCGATTACAAATATTGAATAATGGAAATATTGGTATCAATAAATCAAATCCACTATATCAATTGGATGTAAGTGGAATTATAAATAGTAATACTTTGAAATTTATATCAACCAATATTGGATTTCAAGCTGGGTTTACAAATCAACAAACAAATGCAGTTGCATTGGGGTATCAGGCTGGTTATGCAACTCAGGGAACATATGCAATTGCAATGGGATATCAAGCGGGTTATATCCAACAAGGAACATATGCCATTGCAATCGGGTATTTGGCGGGTAATTCATTACAAGGACAATATTCTGTTGCAATGGGGGGTCAAGCCGGTCAAAATACCCAAGCAGCAAACGCAGTTGCTATCAGTAATTTGGCTGGACAAATTAAACAAGGAACACAGGGAGTTGCGATTGGGAATGGTGCTGCACAATATACCCAAGGAGCAAATGCAGTTGCGATTGGATTTAATTCAGGTAATACATTACAAGGAACAAATTCAGTTGCCATTGGGTATCAGGCCGGCCAAAGCACACAAGGTTCAACCGCAGTTTCGGTTGCCATTGGATATCAGGCGTGTTGGTCTGGTAGTAATGGGTATTCTATTGGGTATCAGGCGGGTTATTATGCACAAACAAGTGAAGCTATTTCTATTGGATATCAAGCCGGTTATACTTGGTCAGCCGCTTCAATTGCTATTGGATATCAAGCAGGTTTTACACTACAGGGTAATGATGGTGGTGGGTCGGGACAATTTTCGGTTGCCATTGGTTACCAGGCAGGACAAAGTCAACAAAGAGGTACTTCTATTGCTATTGGAAATCAAGCTTGTCAAGTGAATCAAGCAAGTTATAGTATTGCAATTGGAAATGGGGCGGGTCGATATACACAATATGGTTATAATATTGCAATTGGGAATAATGCTGGATGGTCATATCATGGTGCTGGTTTATCTGCAATTGCCATTGGAAATCAAGCTGGTTATCAAAGTCAAGGTAGTGGTGATGGAATTGCCATAGGTAGTTCGGCGGGCGCTTATAACCAAGGAGGACTTCCAGTTGCTATAGGAACCCGTGCTGGATTTACTGGTCAAGGAAATTTTGGAATTGCAATTGGGTATAATGCAGGACAAACAAGTCAACCTGCAAATTCATTTATTATTAATGCAACTACACTTACAAATATCAACGCTCCTGCAGTAAGTTCTTTTGTTATTACACCATTAAGAAGTGGTATAAGTACGGGAAATACAGTATTAGTTTATAATACTACCACATTTGAAATTCAATCCAGTAGTAAAACCTTTGTGATCCCCCATCCAACCAAACAATCAAAATATTTAGTTCATGCGTGTTTAGAAGGACCCGAAGTAGGAGTTTATTATCGCGGAAAAGGCGAAATTGTAAATAATATAAGTACGGTTGTTTGTTTACCCGAATATGTAGATAAAATCGCAACTGATTTCACCATTCAATTAACACCCATTTATGGGACCGTAAAATGCGATGAAATATATAGTTCCGAAGTAGAAAATGGAAAATTCACGGTGTATGGCGAAAATGGAAAATTTCATTGGTTTGTTCAAGGTAAACGTGGTAATCTGGATATAGAACCCGATATTGATACTACAGAGGTATATGGAGATGGACCCTATAAATGGTGTATACAAAAATAGTTTTGAATCCTATATAGGGTAAAAAAGGGGAAAATAAAATATACGAGTATTTAAAATGAGTGGTATTAATGTAAATCCCAATTTTGGTGCCAATAATCCCAGAATCGATATTTCCAATAGTAATTGTAGTGCCTTTATTGATATTTCGAATCAATTTTTGAATTTTTCAACGGTTTCTGGAAATATCAATTTAATGACAAACGCCACAAATCGATTACAAATATTGAATAACGGAAATATTGGTATCAATAAATCAAATCCACTATATCAATTGGATGTAAGTGGAATTATAAATTGTAATATTATGCGATTTACCGCAACAAATATTGGATTTCAAGCTGGGTTTACAAATCAACGAACATATGCAGTTGCATTGGGGTATCAATGTGGATATTCAAGTCAAGGCACATATGCAATTGCAATGGGATATCAAGCGGGTTATACCCAACAAGGAACATATGCCATTGCAATCGGGTATCAAGCAGGTAATTCATTACAAGGACAATATTCTGTTGCAATGGGAGTTCAAGCCGGTCAAAATACACAAGGCGCAAATGCAGTTGCGATTGGGAATGGGGCAGGTCAAAATACACAAGGCGCAAATGCAGTTGCGATTGGGAATGGGGCTGGTCAAAATACACAAGGCGCAAATGCAGTTGCAATTGGGAATCAGGCCGGTCAAAATACACAAGGCGCAGGTGCAGTTGCAATCGGTAATGGTGCAGGACAATATACACAAGGAGCACAGTCGGTTGCCATTGGATTTCAGGCGGGTTGGTCAGGTTGCAATGGGTATTCGATAGGGTATCAGGCGGGTTATTATTCACAAAGCAGTAATGCTTGTGTTGCCATTGGATATCAAGCCGGTTATACTTGGCAAGTCAGTTCGATTGCCATTGGGTATCAAGCCGGTTTTACACTACAGGGAAATAATGGTACTGGTGGTGGTGGAAATGCAATTGCGATTGGGTATCAGGCCGGTCAAAGTCAACAAGGAGCAAATACAATTGCCATTGGATATCAGGCCGGTCAAGTGAATCAACAATCAAATACAATTGCTATTGGAAATGGCGCGGGTCAATATACACAAGGAGTATCTGCTATTGCCATTGGGAATCAAGCCGGATGGTCATATCAAGGGGGAAATACAATTGCCATTGGGAATAAAGCCGGTTATCAATCTCAAGGAAATGATTCCATTGCTGTAGGTAATTCTGCCGGTTCTTATACACAAGGTTCATTTGCAATTGCATTTGGAACCCGAGCTGGATTTACCAGACAAGGAAATTATTCCATTGCGATTGGATATTATGCGGGTCAAACAAATCAACCTGCGAATTCAATTTGTATTAATGCAACTACCAATACGAATGTGAATGCTCCCGCTGTAAGTTCTTGTGTGATTGCGCCAATAAGAAGTACTACAAATGTTGGAAATGTATTAGTTTATAATACTACATCGTTTGAAGTTCAATATAGTAATAAAACCTTTGTGATCCCTCATACAGTGAATTCCGGTAAATATTTAGTACACGCGTGTTTAGAAGGACCCGAAGTGGGAGTTTATTATCGCGGAAATGGGGAAATTATAAATAATATAAGCACGGTTGTTTGTTTACCCGAATATGTAGATAAATTCGCGACGGATTTCACCATTCAATTAACGCC
>Ga0164295_10004127_pt1 | contig 11564 bp, 10 predicted proteins | sample GEODES006metaG_FD_111798 | JGI IMG/M metagenome (GOLD analysis project Ga0164295, IMG submission 111798) | Oligotrophic lake water microbial communities from Sparkling Lake, Wisconsin, USA - GEODES006 metaG | ecosystem: Environmental > Aquatic > Freshwater > Lake | place: USA: Sparkling Lake...
ATGCTAGTAGTTGCTATATTTTGACTAGTGAAAATGTTCCAAAAAAATTCCAATGCATTTGTGGGAAAGAATATAGGCACGATTCCAGTTATTATAAGCATAAGAAGAATTGCAATAAAAAACAGGAGTTAACAATAGACCAACCAAACAATGTTATTATTGAATTACTTAAACAGAATCAAGAATTCAAAGATCTTATTATAGAGCAGAACAAACAGATTCTTGAATTGGCTGGAAAGGTCGGTGGAAATACAACAAATAATAATACAACAAATAACAACACAAGCAACAATACAAATAATTTCAATCTAAATTTTTTCTTGAACGAGCAATGCAAAGACGCCCTCAATATTATGGATTTTATTAATCAGCTTCAGTTAAACACGTCTGATTTGGATATGGTTGGAAGGCTTGGTTACGCAGAAGGAATATCAAAAATATTTATAAGAGGCCTCAAGGAACTAGACATATTTAAACGGCCACTCCATTGCAGCGATTTAAAGAGAGAAGTTGTATATGTAAAAGATAAGGATGCTTGGGAAAAAGATGGAGAAGACAAAAAGACTATGAAAAATGCAATAAAATTCATAGCTGCCAAAAACTTCAATATGATAAACGAGTGGATTGAAGATAACCCAGAATATAATGATTACGATTCTAAAAAGCACAAGGAATATCACAATATCATATTAAAAGCGTCAGGTGGTGCCACACCAGAAGAAGACGAGAAGAATTATAACAAGATAATCAGAAACGTAGCTCAGGAATCCGTTATAGACAAATCTGGGGTATAAATAACGCATATTTTAAAAGGATAATTCTTTAGCGCAAAAATTTCTCCCCACACTTTTAAGATATTTTAAGATATTTTTAATATAAATATAAGATATATCACTATCTATGCCGAAAGTAGACATTGATTATTCTAATACAATAATCTACAAGATAACTTGCAAAGACTCTTCTATAAAAGACGTTTATGTTGGGCATACAACTAATTTTGTTCAGAGGAAGCATGCTCACAAACAAAGCTGCATAAACGAAAAATCTCCAAATCATCAATGCAAATTATATAAAATAATAAGGGAAAATGGAGGATGGTATAATTGGCAAATGGAAATAATACACTTTTTAAATTGCAAAGACCATTATGAAGCTCGGATAAAAGAACAAGAATATTTTGTTTCGTTAAATGCGACATTAAATAGTATTGAACCCATGCCAAAATCAAAGTTCAACCCAATATCAAGTAGTGAAAGTATTGAAAATAAAATAATATACAAGTGCGAAACGTGCAATATAACTTGCCAAAATGAAAATTTATTAGAAGCGCATAATAAAACAAAAAAGCATAACAAAACTTTAAATAAAGATAATTTAACTTCCGAATCCAAAAACAAATATGTTTGCAAGAAATCAAAATGCAATTTTTTTTGCGAAACTTGTCAATACACAACGTGCAATAAAAAGGATTATAATAAACACCTTTCCACATCAAAACACACAAATGCTATAAATGATTGCAATAATACTACAAAAAATTGTGAAAAAGTTTCAAAGGATTATATTTGCAACTGTGGAAAAAAGTACTCGTATTATTCAAGTTTGTGGAAACATCAAAAGAATTGCACTGTAAAGGAGTCTGAATCTGAAAAGGCTACAGAAGAGATTTCTTATAAAAAACTTATATTAGAATTATTAAAAAGTAACAATGAGCTTCAAAAACAAATACTTGAATTGTTCAAAGAGAAGAATGTTATAAATAACGCAAACGCAAAAACAAATACTTGAATTGTGCAAAGAGAAGAATGTTATTAATAATACAAATACAAATACAAACTGCCACAACAACACAAATAACTTCAATTTGCAGTTTTTCTTGAATGAGCAATGCAAAGACGCTCTCAATATAGAGGATTTTATTAACCAACTACAAATAAAAACGTCTGATTTGGATATGGTTGGCAGAGTGGGTTATACCGAAGGAATCTCAAAAATATTCGTAAGAGGCCTCAAAGAGCTTGACGTGTTTAAACGACCGCTTCATTGCAGCGATCTTAAGAGAGAAGTTTTATATGTAAAAGATAAAGACGCATGGGAAAAAGATGGAGAAGACAAAAAGACTATGAAAAACGCCATAAAATTCATTGCAGCGAAAAATTTCAACCAGTTAGCCGATTGGATAGAAGACAACCCAGAATACAACGATTATGATTCCAAAAAGCACAAGGAATATCATAACATCATTATAAAAGCCTCTGGTGGAGCGACGCCTGAAGAGGATGAATCCAATTACAATAAAATAATTAGAAACGTCGCCAGGGAGTCAGTTATAGACAAATCAATTGATAGATAATATTATAACGTGGATTTATTATAATATTATTATTGTTGAGAATCGGTAAACAGTAAATCTGTGTGAAACAGTTCATTGAGAACTTCGTTTGCAAGTGGAATAAAATCATTTTTGCACAAACACAAACTGACACCTTGAGACATAGCCAATGCCATCTGGAGTTTTACAAAATCGTCGCTTATGTATAAGCCATATTTCGCTAGATCATTTGCCATTACATATTCATTAAATTTTTGAATGAACTCATATATTTTGAGTTGACTGGCTTCTTTTGAATTATGAATGGTTTCTTCTATTATTTTACTCGCCGACTCGTACATTCTATCTTTATGCGTCGCTGGAAGAAGGAATTTGAATGATTCGCGAGGTTCAATGACATTATTCAAAATCTTTTCTGCGAGGGTTCTGCTGGGTTCTGAAAATGCTCCGCTCACAACTTCTAAAAACGTTTTTGTAGTTTCTTCATTTATTCTTGTAACTATGCCAAAATCTATTAACCCAAGAACAGAATCTCCTTCTGAGTTTTTGATAAAAATTATATTCCCAGCGTGTAAATCTCCATGCGTTACACTGTTATTAATAATAGAGACAAACCCATATTTCATAACAAGTTTTGCATACTGGTCGTAATCTTTGTCGCTTAGATTCACTATGTGAATTCCCTTTACATACTCCATCATAATTGCGTCAGGAAACTCTGTTGTAAACTCTTGATAAACGCTAGGAATTTTTATATACTTCAGATTCTTGCAGTTTTCCTGCATCTCCAGCGTATTTTTAACCTCTTGTTGAAAATCCAATTGTTCTCTCAAAAGAGCGATGTTCTTTTTAATTACAGTTGAAATATCCAATACATTAAACTGTGGAATTAACGATAGAACATTAATAAAAAACACAAGCTTTTCAATGGCGGCGTCTAATCGCTCGTTAATGTTCTTCCTTTTAACCTTTATAATTACTTCTTCGTTTTCGGCAGTTTTCATCTTATAAACGAGAGAAATCATCCCAGATTTTGATGGCAATACATCATTTTCAGGCGTTAAGTGATATTTTTTAACAATGTCGCGCAACAAATCCTCGTCAATGTCTTCATCTGTGTATGGTGCGGAATCGGTATATTTTAATAGTTCATTGTTCATGGCACCATCAATCAAATTATTATTTAATGAAATGGCTTGAAACATCTTGACGTATAATATATTTTTTTTCGCAAGTGTTTTCGCTACACTTCTTATGAATTCACAGTAATTGTCTTGGTGTAAAAAAATCAAATAGTCGTATAAAACTCCGAATGCGACGTCAAATAAAAAAACGGTGTTTGAAAAAGTTTTTGAAATTGAATGCAATGTATCAGAAACATAATACATTATCACTTTTTACATTTTATCAGATTTTCTCTATAAATTGTTTTATTCTCAAAAATATTTTACTAATAATGTTTGTTGACATCTTTTCTATAAACTCCGGCAATTCAAAGTTTTTATGAAATGTAGTTGAAATTTGAATCTTCATTTTATGGGGAGTAATTAAATCGCATACAACAACAATGTTAGTTATCGGAATAAGCTCTTTTTTTGATTCAGGTTCTATATTATTTGGAAGAGTGTCGTTCGTTTTCATCCTGTAAATGATTTTTGATTCTGATTCTGAGCCCGATTTTTCAATGGAAACATCACCGTGTGAATATTTTTGAGACATGCCAAAATCCTCAAAGAAATGTTTAAATAAAAAGAAAGCTGTTGCTCCAGTTTTTTCGCTATTAATGTCTAAATAAAACCCATCAAATACGTCTTTGTTTATCTCATATATGAGTTTTATAAGTTCTAAATTAACTATCTTTTCCAATAAGATTTTCTCATTTGAAATTTCATATTCAAACAAATAATTGTTCTTTTTAAGTCTAATCATTTTATGGTCTTTTTTGTCAATAAGTATTTTTGATTCAGTGTCTTCTGCATTGTTTGAATTCATTTATTGTTTATTGTTGTATTATATTTCATACATAATTTAATAAATGAATTCAAACTTGGTCTAGTAAATGGCTTTAATCATCGCTATATATTTCTCTTTTTGTTCTTCGTAACTGCAAATTGGTTTGGGGTATCCAACGTTTTTTTTATATTTTTCCCATTCAGTATTCCAGCTAAGTATATCCTTTGCTGGAACATCTTTCAACTCTGGAACCCATTTTTTAACATAATTGCAATCAGGATCAACTTGTTCATTTTGTCTCCATGGATTAAAAACTCTAAAATATGGTTGTGAATCTACACCGCTTGAAGCGCAGAACTGCCAATTACCATTGTTACTAGCTGGATCATAGTCTGTCAGTTTCTTTGCGAAATATTTCTCTCCTTCCTGCCAATCAATTAAAAGAGTCTTGGTTAAAAAAGAAGCCACAATAAGACGACATCGATTATGCATAAAACCCGTTGAGGCAAGTTCTCGCATTCCTGCATCCACAACAGGAAATCCAGTTTGCCCCTTAGTCCAGGCTTCAAACCATCTCTCATTCTTATGCCATTTAACCTTGGAATAACTCGGCTTCATAGGTTTTCCGAGAACATATGGATAAAAATAGAGAATATTCATGTAAAAATCTCTCCAGATAAGTTGTCTTATAAGTTCGCGATTACTTCTAAAGGCTTTATAGACTTCGCGAATGCTTAAACACCCGAATTTAATAAATGCGGATAGCTGCGTTGTAGGTTTATCCAAATCATTGCGCGTTTTATCATAATGTTTCTGGGTTTTTAATGCGGTTTTAAGATTCTTAATGGCTTCCACGCGACCACCGTGAACCAATATGTTTGGATTCTCTCTTGTGAATTTTGAAAAAGCCTGTGCGAGAGAAATGGTGTTTGACAGATGCGCCCCCGATTTTCTAAATTTAATTTTTCGCGCGTTTGTTGGAGATTGAACCTGTTTTTTAAGAGCCGCAGTATAATAGGGTGTAAACTTTTTATAAGCTTCATTAGAACCATTCATAACTGTTCCAGGTTCATGCAAATAATAGTCAACTGATGGTTCGCATGCGACGTCTGAGTGTTTGCACAATTCTTGTATTTGAGAATCGCGCTCAACTGCATAAGGCGTATAATCTATATTGAAACCAACACAGTCAATATTAAATGCTTTTATGCATTCAGAAATGACTTTATTATTTGAACCATAAAAAAAGTATAAATGCCCGCCGTTTTTGTTAATTTCACCCGACAACTCTTCTAAACTTTCAATCATAAACTGTACAGCATTATTTGACTTGAACTGATTGCCGCTTCCAACTTGTTCTGGAGTAAAAATAAAAATAGTGTAGACGTTTTTGCATTTAGAGTTTAACAGATTGAGACCATTATTGTCAACGATTCTATAATCTCTGCGAAAAATAAACAATCCATTTTCATACATTATGTGACCTACTATATACAGCTATTTATTTTCACGCCAAAATGCGAACTGCATTTTTAATATCAATTGCCACATTTCGCATATGAATTTTCTCGTCGTTAAAACAGTGATTGCACGACTGGCTTATGCTCAAATTCCACTCTGGAATTACGTTTTCATTGTAGAAGATTCCATTGAAAATTCTAGATGCTCGCTCTTGATGAAATTCCGAAGTTGTTATAACGATTTCCGGGGTGTCTTCAAATGATTCATTGATCCATTTTTTCAAATAGGCAAAGTTCTCTGCCGTATTTTTAGCCTTGTCGTCTAAGACAACTCGCCGATTTGGTATGGAAATTTGTTCGCTCATTTTCTCAGCCTCTGAAGAAACCGCATGATCCACGGCATTTTTAACACCACCTGTTACAAACCATACAACGTGGCTGTTTTCCAACGCAGAAACATAATTGACTGCGGCTGATACACGTTCTTGTTGAATCTCTTCATTTGCGCAACCAAGCACAACCATAATTGTTGTTTTGCTATACATATTTACACCAAAACAGCTAATAAGAATTAGGATGGATTGAAACCCCAGCATTTTTGAAGACAAGTTCTTGAATTAAAATATTCTAAAAAATTTCTGTCAATTTTTATTTCAACCTTCTCTCGTTTACGTTTCTATATGTCTAAACTCACAGTGTTCTTATCAGACTTTGGTCGCCTCTTGCTGCGCTTGGGCATGTTTCCGTCTGACTGCAAATCCTTCAAATCTGAAATGCTAATCGTGCTGCTATCATTCAAATTTAAAGCCGGGGCTTCTTGAATGTTGATAGTTTTTGTCTTCAACCCAGACAAAATATCGGAAATGTCGCTGGGCCCCTTCATCTCAGCGCGAGGCCCGGGGCCGCGTCTTCCACTGCGATCTCCGTCAGACGCACCGGAAAAGTTCTCCCTAATATTAATTCCATCATTTGCGTTCTGATTCGGGTTAAAACTACTACGACCCATGCTAGCACTTAAATCCGGCCTGTTGTTGAAGCTGTTATTATTTCCAGGGCGGCTTGGGGGCGCGTTCATTCCCTGGGTCGCCATTGGAGGTGGAGGAGGGCCATTCATAGAAACTTGAGGCTCAGGGTTCATCATATTATTCATGAAACCGGAAAATCCAGGGCTTTGTTGGCTCATGGAGTTAACCGCCGCGGTCTGGAATTGACGCATTAAATCGGGGTTTTGACGCAAAATATCGTCCATTCCTGGCATAGCAGACTTGAACATGGTGTTTGTCATGTGAACCATCATTGCACTTCCACCCAATTGGAACAACAACTTGAGTTCGGGTGCCATGGAAGCGCGGCTCTTATATTTGTCGTATAACTCCCCAAAAACGTCGTCATAGTCCGTCATGTTTTCATTTATCTGTTCGCTCCAACCGTCTAACTTAACGTCAAATGGATCAAAACGATTGTTCAAGAATTCAATTCCGTTAATGCATGCCATGAGCATATTGCCTTGAAACTTAACTGAATTCTGCTTCGTCTTTTCTTCCATAATCATTTCGTATTCGCCTTGCATTTCGGCTAAAGGAGACTCCATGCTGTATTTTTTTGTCAAGTTAACACCCTTTTGCTCAAGGCCCTCCAACTTTCTTAAATACTTGAACTTCTCGCGCAGTAATTCTTCCTTGCTCATTTGAGGTTGGCTTGACATGGGCTTGTCGGGGTTAATTGGCACGTTGTTGAACTTGGTGAATCCATCCCAGGTTTTATTTTCAGGGGAACCCTCTGCGGTGGCTTGACCAATGCTGGGAGATGAATCGCTGAACCTAACCCCGCTAGGCCTATCGTCGTCATAATTGAGAGACATGCTTTTGCTAAACATGTCGGATTTACCCTCAAACAAATTGTCCATTCCAGGGTCATCCACCAAATCATTTAATTCGTCTTCTAAATTATTTAAATCGTCAATGTGAATGTCGCTTGACGGGCGACCCCCTGCGGATTTTTTGTCATTCATTAAAAGCTCAATTCCTGAACCAAAATTTGATGATCTTCCCGAATCTCGTTCACCTAAATCTAATGAAGTAATATCAATAATTCCACCGGCCATTATGAATTAATAAGAACATATATTTTTAAGTAATACGAATTATACAATAATATTTGCAACTTTTGGGAAAAAAGGCTTCCCTTATCCAAAAAGTTTATAGAAAAAATGGCGGCTACAAATTGAGTAATATGGCAAGACACTAATTAGATCAATTTGCTAGAAATAAACCAGATTCCCTGCAAAAATGAATCCGCCAAATCGTCTTTTTTCGCGTGACTTTTAAAGAAATCTTCCCAAGAATTATAGTTGGAATTATTTAAAACCATGTCTAAGCATTTTTTGACTCCTAATTTTTTTCTATCTCCGTAACTGCTTTTTTCCTCTTGTTTTTCGGCTTTCAGTTTATTTGACGACGAAACAAAGTCTATTTGCGCGCTTCCGTTGCGCATAATAAAGTATTGCGCTATCATTCCTTGAATTGTTTTCATGCGATTTGCAATAGGGCTAATTTGATTCTCAATAACAACGTGAGTTAAAGTATTTATATGTTCGCTCAAAATGATGTCTAATTTAACTTTTATATTTCTTCCGATGGTTATTAAATCAACCTTTGACGCATTTGTCGCGTTAATGGGTTCAAAACACTTTTCAAAAACGTAATTATTTATAAGCGCGGCAAGATCATTCTTTTTAATGGGATCTTCGTATTTAATATTATATTTTTCGGCGAGTTCGTATAAGTTTTTGATTTTTTGTTTATTGATGTAACCCGGTTTTAAGTCAGACGTTGGAACTTGAAATGGTTGTTTCTTGCAATGTTTCAAGCAATAACATTTTCCATTCTTTGAAAATTTGGCTGGTTTATTGCAAAACACGGTTTTTTCAATCTCACAGCATTTCATTTCCAAATCTTGGCTTAAATTTACCACATCCCATTTTGCAATTTTATATTCATTATCTCCCTCGTGTTTTTCAAATAAACAAAAAGCCAAGTTTTTTATCCCAACGTCTATGCTTAAAATCTTCATATTCTATTTTACTGTGATAGAATATAAAAAAGTTATTGTTTAAGTTGTATTTTTATTGATTGGTGTTCAATGGGGCATTGATCACAGGAGCGATCATTCTAGCCTGCAATTGTTCCCTTGTTAAATAAGGTTGTTTTAAATTGCTGTTGCAATAACCAAACCCAGGAGTATTGCTATCAAAAGTAGACTTGAAAGTGTAAGGCACGTTTGTTGAAGGTGTCGCGTTTGTGTTAAAATGGGAAGGTAATCCCATCTCTTCGCAAGCTCCATAGCTATTCATCTTCATGATTTCAGTGGCATTGTTCGTTAAATATTGTCTATATTGCCAACTGGTAGTAATATTTTCTTGGTGTCTAATGCGGTCGTTAACAACGGCTTCAGGTTGCCAAGACGCGAAATTTCTCCCGTCGGCCATTATAGGTGGAAAATCAAAATGAATGTTGTTAGAACCGCTGTAACAAGTTGCCCAGGACATAGTATATTATGATCGGAGAAAATTATTCTTATTCAGAACCTAACAATTTTAAAATGGCGTTTTTAGTCGCCTTTGAATTTTCTTGGATTAACCCCTTGGCAACAGCAATATCCTTGAGTTTATTTAATGACATTTTTTTGTAATCAACGTTAGAGTTTTTCTCAGATGATTCCAATTCTTCTAAATTAGAAATGTCAATTGACTTTATAAATTCAAAATCTGGCTTGGATGATTGAGACGCTGCGCCGTTCTTATCGGCAGATGACTCGGTCCCGCTTTCCGAGCCGATGTCATCAATGTCATCGTCAATTTCATCGTCTAATTCAGCGAGTTCTTCCGAGTTGTTATCCATTTCTTCAGGCTCATCCTGCGTGGGCAATAACTCGCCAAAGTTTATTACTTTAACAGCGGGTGGTTCCAATTCCTCAAACTCTATTTGCTCTTGTTCGGAATCAGATTCTTCTTCTTCTTCGGAATCAGACTCTTCTTCCGATTCTTCATCATCGCTATCAGATGAAGTTGCATCATCGTCTTCATCTTCGCCGTCAGAAACGGGGATTAAATTTTCTTCATAGCTAAATTGCTTCTCTAAACCAGATTCTGGTTGTGAATTTTGTTGCGCGGCACCGCCTTGATATGAAATCATTTGCAATCTGCCTCTAATAAAATTCATTTCTTCGGCCATTGTTGTAACTAATCCAAGCATTGACGCCATTTTATGATTCTGTTCTTGAAGACGTTGCATGAAAAAATATCCAACAAGACCAACAAGTAGTAAAGTTACTCCTAAAGATACAAGAAAAGGAACAGTTAATATATCGGTTAAAGCCATTCTTAACAAAAGTTTACATATTTAAATTTATGGATGAACGAATATACAGAATTTGGGGTTTAAGCCGCGTTTATTGTATTATCTATTATCTCTTTTGGGTAATTCATATCGTGTAATACTTTGACTCCTCCGCGAACCTTAGAAATGCCCTTTTCCAATAAATAAGTATAACTAAAATCGTTTTCCGTTTTAACTGTCTTCATGCAGCAATTTTCTATAGAAGGGTTCTCATCTAATTTATTGCATAATTCAATAAAATGCGTTGTTAAAATGCAGCTTACATTTTTATGTTTTATTAAATATTTCATAAATGCATGCGCGCTTAAAACCGCTTCATCTGGGTTGGTTCCAGAGTATAATTCGTCAAACACGCAAAAATGGGTTTCTTTTGAGCCATTGTTTTGAATAACATCAATAATCTCTTTGCAGCGGCGCGCTTCAGCTTGAAATAAACTATCTCTTCCGGAAGTGTCCGGTATATTCAAATAACAATGAATGTGGTTATATGGGTTTATAATAGCGCTTTCGTAAAACCCGCAGCCAAATTGCTGTGTAATAATTACGTTTATTAATGCCGTTTTAAGAGCGGTTGTCTTTCCTGAAGCATTGGGGCCGGTTATGATAATATTTTTGCCGAATTTGAATGAATTTTTAATGGGGTTGTTATAAATGAGAGCTGGATAATAAGCCTTTTTAAATGACGTCGCTGTTTTCTTATTTTTGCCAAATTTTGCTAAATGAATGTGTCCCTTTTTAATATTTTCTGAGAGACCCTGGATATTTTCCATATAACCGTTGAATCCAAAAGAATATAAAAAGGCGTCATTGTATTCTAAATTACTATAAATGTTGTAAAAGCATTTTAGAACATGACCTAGCTCCCCAATTTTGTTATAAGACAACTTATATGGGCTTATTCTCTCTAGCTCCACTTTTAAGGTTGAGAGAAGTGCCATTTTTTCTTTCAAAACAGCGTTGAATTTCTCGTATGATTGAAGTTTTTCGGCACTCAATAAAAATGTTTGCGATAACTGTTCTGTTTCTTCTATGTACAGTTTAATTTCATTTAAATGGGAATGAATTTTTGTCATGTTATCATTAAACCTCCAACAGGTTAAAACGTTTTGATAAATTGAGAATAAATAAAAGGCTGCAGAGAGAAGGATGTAGATTTTTTCGTCCAATTTTACAGTGTGGAATTTTGTGAATAGCTTTCCAATGGCATGATTTGCCGCTATTGTTTTAAGAATTTCAACATATTCATTCACAGTTACACTAAGGCCTTTCATTTGAATAACAAAAAAGGGAATAATAAGAATTATAAATGGAACACAAAGTGAAATAACTGGCGCGGCCAGATTATATACGCTCATCATCTGCAAAAAATAATCGGATTTATTAAGATGCTCCCACATAGGCCAGTCAATATAGTGGTAA
>Ga0164295_10004129_pt1 | contig 11563 bp, 7 predicted proteins | sample GEODES006metaG_FD_111798 | JGI IMG/M metagenome (GOLD analysis project Ga0164295, IMG submission 111798) | Oligotrophic lake water microbial communities from Sparkling Lake, Wisconsin, USA - GEODES006 metaG | ecosystem: Environmental > Aquatic > Freshwater > Lake | place: USA: Sparkling Lake...
TGATTTGTTGCCTTGATGGCACTCCTCCCGTCCAACCCATCCACGGAGCCGACTGCATCGCCCTCATTTGCGCTGGACTCGGGCGGTGCGGCTCCTGTGGCAGCGGGCATCGCTCCGGTGTCGAGGGCGGTAGCGGCAGCCTTCTCCACGTGCAGGAATCGACAGTTGGCGCCGAATTTGCACTTACCCGAGCGCTCAAAGTCCCAGCACGGCTTGGCCATGACGCGGGTCTTCTTGTTGCTCGCGCCGCCGCCGCTACTGCCCGCTCCGCCACCGCCACCCCCGTCGCGGCCGACGTCTTCTTCCTCTATGTGTTCGACCTTGCCCTCGAGCTTACGCTTCATCTTTTCCAAATGGTTGCTAAACCTATTGCTAGGCTGGCTGAGCGGCGTGGCGGCATCGAACTCGAGGCAGGCTTCGCTGATCGACTTCTTCTCGCCGGCCTTGGGCTGAATGACGGCGACGTATCCCTCGGGCGTGCCGAGCAACTCCGGATGGTCGACCAAGCGCGTATTTGCCTCGATGACAGAACCGCGAATGCACGCGTACAGGATGGCCTCGCTGCCATCCGATGCAGTCAATGTGCAGATCAAGTCACGCGGATTCAACCAGTGTGCACCAGTCTTATGCTTGCCCGACACCTTGATTTCGCCAAGCTTCTTGCCATCGTGGCTGCGGAAAGAAACGGCTTTGACGCTGAGCGGCGACTGTAGCATGGGGTGTGATGGCGCCACGCCAATCACGCACAGACCGTTGGAGTGCACGCTCACGCGCTGGTTGTTGCTGAGCGTGTGCGTTGTGTAGTACCGATCCAGTACCGATGGGTACTGCGCCCAGCCATCGGCCCCGAGGCGCGCCATCTTGTTGTCGCCATCCACGTGGCCCATTGCATCGACCACAGTCTCCGCCACGCTGGACGGCACAATCTTGTTGTCACCGTGGCCCGTCGCATCGACCGCAGCCGCCGTCGTGCTCGTCGCCATGGTTGCACGTAGCCGACGAAACTCGACGAAACGGAACTCCCCTTGTAAATGAGGCAAGGTGGCTGCGGTCGCGAATTTCGAGCGTGCAGTAATTTGCCGAGTGTGGGCTCGTAACCGCTGAGGCGCTTCTCTGCACACATGTTGGCTACCGGCCCTCCTCTCGGCCGAGCCCCGCTGGCGGCCGCCCTCATCGCTCTGTCGATATTTGCACTCGCTGCCATATCTCCGAAGACAATGACAGACTCAGACTGTACGTGCGTGGCCGGCGCGCCGCTGGCCAATATGGTCGAGGAAAATGCTCCGGGCACCGGCTCGTGGGGTGGAGAGTGTAAGTGCCCGGATGGCGCAGTCTACCTCGTGGCGGATAACGACGACTACTGCTCGAGTCTCGCATGCGTGGGAGGCTCGTACATAGGCTGCACCCAACGCACTGCTGGCCCATGGTCGCATCGAAGAGTGACTTGTGCTCCATCATCACCACCTCCAGCCCACCGGCCAGTACCGCAGCCGCCTGTACCGCAGCCGCCCTTGCCACCACCGCTAACGCCAGAGCAGCGGCCGCCACTTCCAATGGCCAACTTATGGTCCGACCTCGCCAACCTCACAAGCCCAACGCGCATCGAAGCTGACGCATCGTGGGCAACGGGTTGGCAATTGGAGCTGCAAGCTGCGCTCGCGCTCCCGCGCTCGCGGCGTGAGCTGCCTCGGAATGCTTCGCTAGAGCTCTGCTCCGCGCTGCTCGCCGTCGGTGCACCACTCTTGCTCTCGAGCGCCATGGATGGGGTGGGGGGGCCGCAGAGCACCGTGCTGCTCCTAATTGGCGCAGGCGCGTTGCTCGGTGTGCTCGGGCTGCTCCTCGTGCAGGCTGCGTGCGCGTGCTGCTGCGCCCCTCGCGGTGGCCGCCTTGGCCCTGTGGTCAAGGGCAGCGAGCGCGGTGCTAGCCACGAGCAGCTGGCGCGCAACGAGGCGCGCGGTGGCAGCTGTGGCGGCACAGAGCACACCCCAGGCACAGAGCACACCCCAGGCACAGGGCATACACCAGGCACAGGGCACTTGCGGGTGATCTCCGAGGAGTGTCTTGGGCCAACGCCAGGGCTGCACCAGTCCGCGCTAGCACGTGTCGGCAGCGACGACGACAGTTCCCGTGTCAATGGCGGCGGCTGCGGCGGGTATCATCAGCACGATGGGAGCATCTGGCGTGCGCCTGATGGTGGGTATCATCAGCACGATGGGAGCAGCTGGCGTGCGCCTGAGCAAGCGAGCCCTGCCGACTCAGGCGCTAGCAGCGCCGACCTCAGCTACCGCTCTCCTCCGCCTATCCCAGCCTGGGCATGCAAGCTCGAGCATGGCGGTGGTAGCCTGCCACAACTGCCCGCAGCCGTGGCGGGCGCTGCGGGCTGGCCTGGGAGGGAGCCGCCTGGTGGGGGGGCTGGGAGGGAGGGGACAGGCTGGGCTGGAAGGGAGCCGCTGAGGCCCACCGCCACGGCGCCCTCTACAGGCGGGAGGGAGGCGCTGAGCTGGCCGAGGAGCCACGTGCCGGCGCTGGTGGTGCCTCCGCCCTCGAGCAGTGTCGGGCTGGGTGGCGTCCCTCCATCCTGCCGGGCTTCGTCGCGGCAGCCGCGGCAGCCGCGGCAGCCGGCGGCACCGTCGGAGCAGCAGGATGTGGACGGGCAGCTCTCTCTCTCGGGCCCGACAGCCGACGGCGGCTGGCAGTGCCTCGTCTACCTGCCGTCCATCGAGGCTATGCGATACGACGTGAGCCATCCGCTCGGCGGCGCGTCGCTCAAGCTGCATGTGCGCGGCGTCCTACTCGCCCGTTGGGAAGCCCTTGTCCGCTGCACGACCATGGCGGCGTGGCAGGCCGCAGTGAGTAAGCTGCTCAGCGACGCGCGGGCTGAGCATCGCGTGGGGCAGCTCTGAGGGGAGCTCTGAGGCGCAGGAAGATGAATTACGCGGACTTGCTCTGCCCTTTGGGCACTGGAGCAGTGACGATTCTCAGCGCTACGACCAAGACCCCTCGCTTGTGGCTATAACGCTCAGGCCACAGGCGTCAGGCCTCTTTCGCTCTTTGATCTTAGTTGGGAGGGCATCTTTGATCTTAAAAGGGCATCTTGACTTTACCGCGGGGCCTCCCTTACATGTAGGACGCAACCACATGGCAACCGCGCAGCGAGGAGGGGGGGCAGTACAAATTGCTTCCGTCATCAGAGGGTCTTGTTCTGTTTTTTGCCCGGCCTCCACTTTCCAATCTTTGCCAAGCGCCCTTGCGATCGACAAGACGGACGTCGCGTCCACAAGCTTGGGATACCGGCCTCGATATGGGTTGGGGCCAACTGGACGACCCGCGCGAGATGCCGCCGCCGACCGATTTGCTGAGCAGGCCACGGAGCGCACCGACCGACTACTTGGCCAAGCCAAGGAAGATGACTTTCACGCCGGCCGCTATGCAGCAAAACGCGTTGGCAAAGATGATGGCGCTCGAGGATGAGGGCGGGAGCTGCACCGAAGATGACAACATGGGCCACGGCACGAATCGCGAGGAGAAGCTGATGGACGCAGTGCGCGAAAATATGGGACGCGACCACCGGGTGCCTCGAGTCGCGACAACGACCCGTCCCCATGGCACCGTTCCCACACAAGCCTATGTCTCCGCGCGAGGCGCGTCGGCGCGGCGCCAAGAGTCGGCGCGGGCCACCGCTGAGATGGAGCATCTCCAGAAGAAGCAGCGTATGAAGAAGATGTCGTCCTACCGCGAGATCCGCTACGGGCAAGTGAGCAGCCGTGTCGTCGGGGGCCCGAACGGGCCCGACTCGGCGAGGCGGCCCGACAGCAGCCGCGCGGGCGACACGGCCTCGGTCGCGTCGGCCATCGCCAGCGGGCGGCTCGCACGGCAGACGACGCGCTCGACGTTGATCAAGGCCCCGAGCGTCGCAGAGATCCAGGAGGCGATCAAGGATCGGCCGTATCTGACGAGGCAGATCCAGGCGCTCCACCGCGACCCCGACATGAGCCGGGAGCAGCGACTGCAGGAAATTGTTCGGATCATTCGCGAGGTGCGGCCGGACACGCTGCACACGGAGCCGACGGCGCTCGAGAAGCTGCAGAGCGGCTACACGTGCACGGCGCCGCAGAAGGCAGGGCGTCGCGCCGCGATCCAGGACCAGGTGCGCCGTGTCAAGGAAGCCAATAAAGCTCGGCACAGCCAGCCACAGAATCCGCACTGGCGCAACCACGGCGGCGAGGCCGTCGAGACGCTGCTCGAGTCGGTCGACCTGGTGGATGCGCGCTTCTTGGTGTCGCTCAACGAGCAGGGCGGCACGCTCCCGTGCTGGAGCACTTTGCCCGACGCAGCAAAGATCGGCCAGTCGAGCGTGTGGCGGCTGTGGGGATGGACCCAGAAGGCGTCCTTGCCTGTGCTCGTGCTCAGCTGCCCGTGGCTCGACGGCGATCACCCCGACAGGGAGGGCGAGATGCTGGCGTTGCTGGTGCCGCTGCTCCGCGTGATGCTCAGCGTATGCGGCGGCGAGCACTACACGGTGGGCGTACTTTGGGACTATGCGTCACTCCCGCAGCCGATCCGATCGCCGGCGGAGCACGCGCGATTCGTCGAAGGGCTGCGCACGCTCACCACGTGGTACACGCACCCGTACACGCACGTGCTGCTCATGACGCAGCCGCTCCCCGAGGTCGCCCCCAGCGGCGAGCCGTACAACAACGTAGCGCGGCCGTATGGGGCTCGTGGCTGGTGCGATCTTGAACGGCGTATGGCGTGTCTCTCGACGGTGAGTCACTGCCTGTGGGACCTTTCGCTGTTCGAGCCGGAATCGCTTTCGGGCAGCGCGGCGCCTTCAGAGAGTGGCAGCACTACCACCACGGGCGCGCCCGCGATGACGGCCGATTTGCAAGCAATGGTCGCGATCAGGACGTTTGGCACGATGCGTGCGCAACTCATGCTGCGCAGCCGCGAGCCTCCGTTGCCGCCCACCCTGTTTGCGCACACGATGCGCAAGAAGGTCGACTGCGGCCTGATGAGCTTCCTTGAGCCCACAGATATGCTCGCGGTGCTCGAGATGTACGAGGCCGGCTTCGTCTCGTTTTTCGAAAACTTCCGCAAGTTCGACCCTTCGGGCACCTTCAATTCGCTCCAAGGCCTGGAGTGGGGCCCCGCCGAGGCAAAGGTGCTCGCAACGGCGCTGGCCTACGCCTCCGAGAAGTGCAAGCTGCGCAAGTCGGGCACGGTGCGCTTACGGTTTGAGGGCAACGCGTTTGACGAGAAGGGCGAGAAGGCCATCCGCACCGCGATCCAGTTTTCGAAGGTCATCGCCGACGTCAGATTTTAGAGTTTGGAACGCTTATCCAACGAGCGTCGCATTCGGCATTTTCGGATCCGGCGGGGGTCGCGCGGCGTTTCGCGTTTGGTATCGTTTTGGGGTGGTGGTCGTTTCTACGAACCTGCGAACCTCGTTGGGAACGAGGCGCGTGATCCGGTGATGGCTGTCGGCGACTTGCGAGCTGCAGGCGGGACAGGCGCGACAGCGGACGCGGTAGGATTGTTTCGGTACGCTACTGACCTATGTTTATTGTGTTTACGCACACGGCGGCTTCGACCCGGGCCGGGCGGCTCGCCCGGGCGCGCGCGGGAGCGACCCGCCCCCCGCCGGCGCCGCCCCCCGGCGGAACGCGGGCAATCGCGATTAAAGCACGGTGCAAAGCGTTAGCAATAGCAATGCGTGCCGGGACTGTAAAGTTGCTGGAAATGCTGCGGAATGAACCATGAAGATGGTCATTCACGTAATATGGCTCACCACCGCTGCGAGCGCCTGCGCGCGCCTGAGTGTCGAGCTCGCCGAAGGCGCGCGGCCGGCACCACGTTCGGGTCCCCACGTTGAGACCCTTGTGGGCGTCGTGTGCTAGGCCATGTGTCCGTCATAGGTACTGTGCCTCCACCTGCGCGTCCTCGGCCTGCGACCTGTGGATCGATTGCGTGTCCACCCAGACGAGCCCATGCCAAGGGTCGATGGCGTAGTCCTCGAAGAGCGTGGAGGACGCGGCGTAAGGCCTCTCCCCGCACGGCACGCCTGGCTCCGAGATTGGGGAAGTGTACTCTCTCGCACGGCCCAGCAGCAATGCGACGGAAGAGCGCGACGAGCTGCCAGCTTTCTTTACGAGTGAGCCACGCTCCCCCTCCGCCGCGCTCTCCTTGCCGCCCTCGCCGCCCTCGTCTGTCGAGCCCCGGATGCGCTTGCCGCTGCCCTCGCTGGCCCTAACGGCCGCCTCGGCGGTCTGCTGCTTGTGGATCTCGTCACTCTTCTCCTCGAGAGCCGCCATCGCCTCGTTCACGGCTGCGGCCGCCGCCTCCTTGAGCAGCTCGGACTCGCCCAGTTCCAAGGTCTCCATCTGGCGTGCCTTGCGTACCTCGTCGCGCATTACGAGCCAACGGCTGACAACAGCAAGCTCCTCTTCCCAGGGCACGTGCGAGCTCGGGGCTCCCGTCCAGCGCCTGCCTTCATGCCCGTGCAGTCTCTCAAGGTTCCGACGTGCCTTTTCCTCGCGGCTCGCCGCATTGCTCGCCGCCTTTCGCACACTCGCAACCATTTTGGCCGCCGTGGCGTCCACGACTTGCAGCTGCTCAGCCGCCGCAAGCTGCTGCTGCGCGGCCGCGGCCGCCTCGCACGCCTCGGCCGCTGCGATCGCGGCCGCGTGCCACTTGGTGCCCTTGGACTCGGCTTCGAGTGAAGCCATCCCGCACGTAAGAGCACGCAGAGTCGCCGCGTGCCGTGCACAGCACGCCTGGTGCGCGTCCTCCAGCTCGTTGACTTGCTCGATGGCATTGTTGAGCTGCTCAATGAGCGTGCGAATCTCCTCGGCCGAGGTATCCTCGGCCGAGGGCGCAGGAGCGGCAGCATCCGTATCGGCAGAAGCCGCCATTTATCTGCTGTGAAGTGTGAAGGTGTGAACAGTCTTCAAAATTTGCTACATTGTACTGTACAATTGTACCTGACCCAGGGGGGCCGGAGTAAGTAAAGTCAGTTTCGTCGCGGTTCCCCCGCGCACACCACAGCTGCCTGGCTGAGATCTTGTCAGTTGTCTGCTTGTCTCCCACTCCTCGGTGGGCATCAATCACATACACTTCACAGTGAACTTCACAGCAAAACCCGCGCGAGCACAGGCTCAGGCGCACGCACCGTCAGCCGCACCGGCTGACAGTCTTCACGCTTAAGCCTAGCTTAAGCCGTATCGAGTCTCCACCTCTCTCGGCACCGCAATCACCACTTGGCGCCCTTACCCTTCTTGCCCTTTTTGCGCGCGGCGGCCGCGGCCGCGCCTGCTGCCGCCGCCTCCGCGCGCGCCACCGCCTCCTGCTCGACCTTGAGCTTCTCCTTCTGCTCCTCGGACATGAACTGGATATTGGTCGTCGCGCGCGCGTCCACCGTGGCGGCGCCCGTGGCCGAGCCCTGCGGTCCGCGCGAGATGCCCGCGCGCTTGTCCTTCTTGCGCTGCCGATACGTGGAGCGCTCGCGCTTGGGGAGCCAACGCTCCGGGTCGGGCTTGGGGAAGGCCGACGGGTTCTCTGGGTCGAAGCCCTTGGGGTACAGTGGGCGCTTCTTGCGCCGTGGTTTCTTGCGCCTGCTCCCCTCTTCCTCGCCCTCGGCCGCGCCGCCGCGCTTCCGCCGGAGGGCGTCGAGTGCCGCGGCGCCGCCGGGGCCCATCGCCTTCGCGGTGCGGGGCAGCGAAGCGAGCTCGAGCGCCTCGGCGTCGATCATCTCTGCCTCGCCCTCCTCGAGCGGAGGGCAGAGCACCTCGAGGCGCGCGTACTGATCGTTCGCGAGGGCGGGGTCGAAGTGGGAGGTGGCGATCACGAGCCCCGCGAGCGCCTGCAGGTCGCGCGAGTCCGCATCGAGCAGCCGCTGCTGCGCCGCGGCCGCCTGCGGCCACATCGAATGGCGCGAGAAGAAGGCCGCCGCCGCGCGCAGCAGCGGCGCCGACGTGACGCCCTCGAAGCAGCCCGCTGCCTCGGCCGTCTGACCGAGCCGCTCGTGCAGGGCGACGAGGGTGCCGACCATCCCCGGGCACGTGGCGAGCCCCTCGGCGCGCTTGAGCGTGCCGATGGCCTTGGCGAGGTCGTGGTCCTGCAGCTGCAGCTGCGCCAGCGTGAGCAGCGCCGCGTCCGCCTTCTTGCCCTCGGCCGGGGCGGCGGCCACCGCTGCCTCGAGCGCCTCGTAGCACTGCTTGGGCTGCTTCGCGCGCTGGAGGAGCGCGGCGCGGATGAGCTCCGGCGTGACGGAGGAGGCAAACTCGCGCTCGAGCGTGGGCAGGATCTCCTTGCACTGGTCTGCCTTGTTCATGTGCAGCGCGAGCAGCGCCGTGTTCGTGAGGAACGCCTTGCGCTGCGGCGGCGTGAGCTTCTTCGCGAGGGTGTCGGACAGGTTGGCCTTGTTCTTCTTCCAGCTGTCGAAGAGATCACGCTGGCCACGGATGCGCAGCATGTTGTTGGCGGCCACGGCAAGGACGGCCGGATCGAGGTCGCCTTTGAACGCAAAGAGCGTCTGGTACGCCTTCTGGGCCGCGGGCAGGTCGCCCAGGCACTGGTCCACGTAGGCCGACTGCGCGGTGAGCACTCCGAGCTCCACCTGCGGCCATACCAGTCGACCGGGCCACGGGAAAGGCGAGCCAGGCGGTGCGAGGAAGGGTTGTGGTTATGGTTAGGGTAGGGTTGGGTTGGGTGAAGGCGGGCCGTTGGCAGTAGGCGAGGCGAGGAAGGCACAGGCGCGGATGGGCGTGCGTGTGCGCGCGTGCGCGTGCGTGGGCGTGCGTGCCGGCGCGTCAAGGCAGGCGGGCTGTGCGCTGCCACCGCGCGGCGACAAGCATGCTCGGAGGCAAGCATGCCGCATCGGGCTGCGTTGCCGCGACGCCGATGCAGAGGGGTGGCAAGGCGCTGGGCGCTGTGGCGCCGTGTTCTTCAGGCACGCCCGAGAAAGGTGGCGGCGGGCCTGCTTCTTGTGGCGCGAGGCCAAGCGAGCCAAGGGGCGGCCGCCAAGCAGGGCGGCAAGCAAGTGGGAGAGAAAAGGCCACTTCAGGAGTGCGGCCCGCACCTCCACTTCCTCCTCTGACCAGTCCTCGCCCTCGGCCATCGTCCTGCGGCACAGCTCGATGGCCTTCTGCAGCAGCTGCTTCGCCGTGCGCATCTGGCCCTGCTCGATGGCTGCGCACGCGTAATTGTACACGAGCTCGTGCGGCTTGTCGCCGGGCTCGTCCGCGCCGGCCGTCGTCTTTGCGTACTCCACGCCGTCCGCCGAGCGGCCGGCCAAGACGAGGGCGGCGAGGATATTGGTGGAGAGCTCGGCGGACGGGCCGCCGGTGGCCTCCGCCTGCCGGAAGAGATCGGCCGCCTGCCCGTACTCACCCAGCCGGTAGAAGATTTGCGCCGCCAGCTGCATCTCGCGGACTTCGGACGGCGCAACTCCTGCCGGCATGAGCAGGGCGAGCGACTCTTGCTCGCGGTGCAGCTGGTAGAGGCAATAGGCGCGCTCGAAGCGCACGATGTCGGTGAGCGGCGGCGATGAGTCTGCAAGCAGCAGCGCATCCTCCACACGGCTGAGCTCGATGAGGCTCACCATCTTGGCGTGCAGCGCATCGGCGTCGCCCGGCGCGGCCGCGAGGATCTGGTCGCACACCTGCACGGCCGCGGAGTGGTCACCCGCCTTGAGCCGCGTAGAGAGCTGGTTGAAGAGCGGCTGCAGCTGCTCGGCCATCGCGATTGCCTCTACCTAGAGTGCCACGGGGCGTGGCTTTGCCGCGAGCGATGTTTGAGCTGCGTCCTCAGATCAGCAGACCTCGACACGACCATCCGGCAACAAGTTTCGATTAGTAGGTTGTCAATCGGCATCGACGAAACTGCGATTTTCGATTCGCGCCATGGACGCCCAGTTCACGATCCTCTCATGGAACATTCTCGCAGCCGAGTTCACCAATTTCAACCACAAGCCACCCGGATGTGTGCAGGGCCACCTAAACCCAGACTCCAAGCTCGAGAGCAAAGCGCAAACGGCTGCGAGGTATACGCTCGCCAGCGATGCGCTCCTCGCACGTGTGCCCGATGCGGTGCTGCTCCAAGAGTGCTCCAAGCATTTCTTCAGCGTCGCGGTCAACCCGCGCGCGCCCGCGCTGCTCGAGCAGTTTGCTGTTGCCCACGCGACGAACGAAGAAGGTCCGGGGACGGCGGTGTTGCTGCTCAAAAACGGGCGCCTCGCCTCCACGGGCGCCACCTTCACGGCTGGGGGAAGTGAGGCTCTCACCGGTGGAACCAGCAAGAGCGCGAGCGCCGTGCTCGTGACGCTCAAAGGCGGCGATGCCCGGCAGCGTGTGTGGCTCTGCTCAATGCACCTGACCCCGTACAAGATCAAACCCGAGGCGGTGCGCACGCACCTGAAGCTGCTCGGGGACGCGCTGCGCAGCGAGATCGACTGTTCATCGGCGGACAGCGACGCTCCGGCGCGTGTCCTCGTCGCAGGTGACCTCAACGCGCAGCCCGCGGAGGTGGCGGCCATTCAGCGTGAGTGTGCTGGACCACTGAGCGGCCTGCTCCATCGAGTGGTCTCGCCGGGGCCCACCGGCCTCTCGGCCAACTTTGCGGCGCCGTGCGAAATCGACCACCTCTTCTTGTCGCCGGGGCTGCGGCTCGTGAGCCCTCTCGAGCTCGAGCGAACTCCCGAGAGCCCGTTTGGCGTGCCCCCGCACGATGGCGAGGCTGCGCCAGTCGCGTTTGCGTCCGATCACGTGTGGCTCAGCGCGACCGTGTCTGTCGAATGAAACAGTCCACAAATTTGACGTTTTAGACGACAGGATAAAAAAGCCTAAGGTACCTCTCGAGTCGCGCCGAGATGTTCGTATTCGTCTTCGGCGAAAAACGCTCAGCATGGCGCATCGTCGACGGCCACGCGTAAATGGTGGCGTGCCTTTACTGTCACCACTGCAAGAAGACGCGCGAGCTTCCTCTTGATTTCGTGGATGGCGCGATCGCCAGCGTACGCTGCCCGACGTGCAGCCAGCCGAGCGCGGTACGCTCGCCGCGGCCAATTTCCGAGGAGGAGATGCTTGCTGAGCTAGGAGGCGACGCGAGCCTGCTGTCGATCGAGGTGGCTCCGCCGGCGGACGGCATTCAGCCCGCGCTGCGCACCCTCCCGTGTCTGCAACTCGCTGAATTCTTTCTGACCGATGCCACTGGCCTGCCTGTGGCGTTCGAATGGCTAGGCAAGCTGCTCGGCTCACCAGGTGCCTCTGAGCTACCACCTGAGGGCGCGGCGGCGGCAGCGGCGGCGGCGGCTGAGGACGCGGGTGCCGCAGCCACGGCGGCGGCCGCAGCCGCAGCCGGCGATCCTCTCGTGCGCCTCGAGCTCGAAAGCGACGCGGACAGTAAGAAGCGCAAGTCGGCGGGGCCGCGGCCAGTCAAAGAGAAGAAGGAGAAGGTGCCCAGGGTGCCCAAGGCTCCTAAGGAGCCCAAGGAGCGTGCGCCGCGCAAGAAGGCCAAGGCAGCCGGCGGCAAGGGATCTGAAAGCAAAGACGAGGCCGGCGGCAAGGAA
>Ga0164295_10004130_pt1 | contig 11562 bp, 8 predicted proteins | sample GEODES006metaG_FD_111798 | JGI IMG/M metagenome (GOLD analysis project Ga0164295, IMG submission 111798) | Oligotrophic lake water microbial communities from Sparkling Lake, Wisconsin, USA - GEODES006 metaG | ecosystem: Environmental > Aquatic > Freshwater > Lake | place: USA: Sparkling Lake...
GAGCGCGTGGTAGAAAAAGTGCGCCGTGCAGTGGGCGGCAATTTAGAAGGCAAGTTGGTGGCGGTGTGGGGTCTTACTTTTAAGGCCAACACCGACGACCGCCGCCATTCACCCGCAATTACCATTGCCCGCAAGTTGTTGTTGGCGGGGGCGCGCTTGGCAGTGTTCGACCCCACGGTTAATGGTTCAGTACCCGAGCTAGAGGCCAATGCGGGGGGTGCGGTAGCCGTGGCGCCCAGTGCCGTTGGGGCATGTGCCGGGGCCAATGCCCTGGTGGTGCTCACCGAATGGTCGATGTTTGCTGGGGTCAGCCCCGTAGAAGTGGCCAAAACCATGGAAAACGCCCAGGTGGTCGATGCCCGGAACCTCTTAGACCGCGAGGCCTGGCGGGCTGCGGGCTTTACGTACCAAGGAATTGGGCGTTAAATAGAACCCTTCCGGGGAGGGTTTGAGCAGAGTTTTTCTGAAAGTTTGCTTCAATTCACCATTTGTTCACCTTTTAGTACTAATTTGTAGGGAGTCGCTTCGGCGATGCGTGTAACCACCAAACGAATAACCCCAACAAACCCTGAAAGGGAAACCATGCGTAAGACACAGAAATTTATTGCCCTTGCGGCAGTTGCCTCACTTGGCGTTTTCGCCACCGCTTGTGGCAGCGACAGCGATGATGCAGCAACAGATGAAGCTGCAACTGAAGAAGTAACAGAAGAGTCGGTTGCTGAAGAAGTAATGACCGAAGATACAGCAGCAGCAACTGAAGAAGAAGCAGGCGCAGATGCACCACAAACAATTGTCGACATTGCAGCAGGCAATCCAGACTTCAGCACACTCGTTGCACTCGTAACAGCTGCTGGCTTGGGCGAGACACTTGCTGGCGAAGGTCCATTCACAGTATTGGCACCAACCAACGCAGGATTCGAAGCATTGGCCGAGAAGATGGGCGTCACCATTGAAGAGTTGTCAGCAACACTTACCGGTGATGTTGAGCTCTTGAAGACAGTTCTCACCTCACACGTGATTGCAGGCAAAGTATTGGCAGCAGACACCGCAGCATTGAACGGCATGGAAGCCGATTTGGTCAGTGGCGAAAAGGCCAAGGTTGTATCAGCAGACGGTGTTGTTTCATTCACCATTGGTACAAGCACAGCAACAGTTGTTACACCAGACATCGAAGCAGCAAACGGCGTGATCCACATTGTGGATATGCCACTGTTGCCACTCGCAATGCAGAAGTAATACCAGTTACTTTTAATTCCTCCTATCAAAAAGGGTGAGGCGCCACACGGTGCCTCACCCTTTTTCTTTGTCTTGTTGGCGATGCGCGAGTAGACGGGCGCTATTCATGCGAAACTAGATGCATGGCAACAGTGGCAGAGTTTTTTGATTACGAGGGTGGAGCCGACCTGCGCGAAGGCATGCGCGAATTGGCAAGTGAAATGTATGTGTTGCCTTTTCTTACGCCCGAGTATTGCCAGGTGCTCATAGATGCAGCGGAAGCGTCGGGTGCCTTTGAAGCAAACCCGCACGACCCGGTGCCGGGGCATGAAGTGTCTATTGCACAGTTGAGCCCGGTGGTGTTTGCAGCAATGCAAAACCATGTGGGTGCTTATATATGGCCACAGTTGAAAGAGACCTGGGGGTATATCGACTACCACGGCATCAACGACGCCTTCATTATTAAATACGAGTTGGGCGGGCAGGAAAGCTTGCGCATTCACCACGATGTGGCACAGGTGTCAATGAGCGTGAAGCTGAACAACAACTACACGGGTGCCGAGCTCGAGTTCCCTCGCCAAGGCGTAACCAATGCAGATCTTGCGGTGGGCGAAGTGGTGGCGTGGCCAAGTTTGGTAACTCACCCCCATGCCAGTGCCCCCATTACGGGAGGTGTGAAGTACAGCCTCACCATTTGGTGTGAGTTGCCCATTGATATGGGTGGGATGCAACTAGGGTAAAACCACGTTATGAAACAGTTTCGTCATATTTTGAGCGCCGGAAGCGCTGCGGGCATGGTGGTCTGTGCGGTGCTGTGGGTGGCGGGCGTTTCGGGTGTGGCTCAGGCGGCCAAGCGCGCCGAAGTGGTGGTTTCTGCCCCTGTAGAGCTAGCCCCGTACCCCTTTGCGTTGGTGGCAGTGGGTCAAAAAGACGGAAACGACACCGCGGTGATTCAGCTGCGGCTTTCCGACCTGGGGTTTTGGGTGAAAAGCGTTAATGGCAAGTTCGATTTCACTACGAAGCAAGCGGTGATGGCGTATCAGAAGTATGTGGGCATTGCGGCCACCGGAAGTGTTGATGCGAAAACTGCAGCAGCTTTGGCAATGGCGCAGTTTCCTGCTGCTGGCCAGGCAAGCAGAGGCGATGTTGTTCAGGTCGACAAGAAGAAGCAGTTGGCTTTTGTGATGCGCGAAGGCATCACGGTGATGGCGCTCAATGTGTCGACCGGAAATGACAAGCCATATGAAGAGCCCGATGCGAATACGCCTGGCGAGATGATTAAGGGCGTTGCCTTAACACGTGAAGGAAAGTTTCGCGTGCAGCGCCGCCGCACCGATGGCTGGTGGGATGGCGACATGGGCCCCATTTACCGCCCCATTTATTTCGACGGCGGCATTGCGTTTCATGGCAGTGCAGTAGTGCCGGCATACCCCGCATCGCACGGATGCATTCGGGTAAGTGTTCCTGCAATGGACATGTTGTGGGAAATAGGCGTTCTTGAATTCGATGCACGGGTTTGGGTGTATTAGAGAACGTGGCTCGACGCTTAACACATAATGGGGCACTCGACGGCTTACGCGGTATGGCGGTGCTATTGGTGCTCATGCGCCACTCTTTTGAATTAGTGCCAGGCGGCTTTGGACCGCAGTGGCTTGACGATTTCTTAGGTGGCGGCTATTTCGGTGTCGACATCTTTTTTGTGTTGAGCGGTTTTCTCATTACATCGCTTCTGCTCGATGAGCGTGAGTCAACTGGTGCGGTAGGTATACGTTCGTTTTTCGGGCGCCGCGCATTGCGGCTAATGCCGGCGTTGGTAGTGATGCTTGGCGTGGTGAGCATTGTGTTGGTGCTTGATGGAGAAACACCGTCGTCGTTGTGGCCAACAGTGCGTTCATCACTTTTCTACTACCAAAACTGGCACAGTGTGTGGGACGCAGAAAATTTGGCTGGTCAATGGTTTGGTCATTTGTGGTCGTTGTCGATTGAAGAACAGTTTTACTTTGTATGGCCATTGTTGTTTCTGGTGTTAGTGGCACTAACGAAAAAACATGCGGTGCGCGTTGCAGTGTTGGCACTTGGTGTGTTGTGGGTGGTGTGGTACCGCTTGCAAGTGTGGAACGCTGGCGATGGCTGGGCCTTCCTCATGGTGCGCACCGACACGCGAGCGGACGCACTACTCATTGGGTGTTTAGTGGCCTTTTTGTATCAATGGCAAATAGTGCGCACGCGGGTTGTGCAAGTGATTGGTTGGTGCGGAGCAGTTATTGTTTTTGCCACCGTTGCATTTACAAGCCCCCCCGATGAGTATTTGTATGTTGGCGGGCTCACAGTTGGCGCACTTGGTGTGGGGTGCATGGTGTGGGCTATTGCCGAGGGTTCATGGCAAGGTGCGCGGTTCTTCACTCTGAAGCCGTTACGCACTGTGGGAAAAGTTTCATATGGCTTGTACCTGTGGCACTATCCTATTTTCTCGTTTGTTGCAGAACACAGCGCGTCGATGAACTCTGGTGTGCGGCTTATCATTGCGCTTCTCGCGTCTGCACTCTTTACTGCGTTGTCGTGGTACGTGGTTGAGCGCCCGGCGTTGTGGCTGAAAGATAAGTGGTTTGCACGATCAAGAGAAATGGTGCCCGCGTTGGAACTGGCGCCCGTGACTTCGCGCATTGTGCTGGTGCGTCAACGTGCAGTGCGTTTGTTGATTGCAGTGTTGGTAGGGGCTGGCATCACCACATTGTTTGTCAATATATGGCCAGAGAAGCCATTGCCTATGACTGACCGCATGGGCTATGCGCTGGTAAATAATTTTCCTCTCGATAGGTATTGGCAAGTCTTTTTACTGTGGATGTTTCTTTTTCCTGCGGTGGTTTTGGCGGTGTACATCGTTTTGCCGAAATTGTTCCCTCATAGCGAGCGGATGTGCGAACTGTTGGGCACAAATGAGCACATTGCGATAGATGTAGCTGAAGAAGAATTACCACCAGTCACAGGGGTTCTACATTTTTGGCGAGTGGCACTTGTGGCGGGAGTATTTGGTTACGAGTGTGCAGTAGCTGCGGGGCGACAAAATGTGAATGGCTGGTGGATACTTGGTGCTGGTGCCGTGGCGTACATGGCGCTTATTTACGGGGTTGCAAAGTTCTGGAAGCGCACGCTGAGCGCGGTGAACTTATTTGGTACTGCATTTGTTCTTGTTGGTGCATGGTGGGTGTCGAGTACAACTGAAATATTGGTGGCATCTACCGGTGAACGGCGCGAGTTTGCGTGGTTGCCATTGCCCCTGGTACTTGTTGCAGTAGTTGCACTTGTGGTGAGTGATGTGGTGTGGGGCAAGCGCAACTTTGTGCGCCGCGAACGCCAAAGGCTGGCCTTCGTAGTGGTGCCAGTGTTTCTATTTATTTGGACAAGTCATTTGCCAAACAGTATTGGTTTTATAGATATTTTTCATCACGGCGAATCGTTAAATGGTGGTTGGTTACTGAAGAACGGCTGGGTGCCCTGGCGCGACTTCTTCTTCAACATTGGGTTTTATGGTGCTGCCATTGTGCCAAGGGTGAGCTTTGGGCTCTTTGGTTCTTCGTACTGGGGCTTTAGTGCGGGTACGGAAATATTGTTCATACCGCTATTGGTAGTGGCAATTTACGTGGGGTGCGCTTCATTGGCATCGCGCTATTGGATGGCGCTGGTGGGGTTGGCACTTACGTTGATGTTCCCGTTCACCGCGATGGGTGGGTTTACCAAAATACTTGCCGGTGACTCCATGTTGTTTGTGTATCGCTTTGCATCTATTGCAGTGGTCACTTTGGGCGTACTGCTCTTTGTACGTAAAACGAATTGGGTACGCGCACTGTTTTTTGGTGCGGCACTCACGTATGCCGTTATTGCTGGTTCTGAAATGGTGGTGTTTGCGGCAGCTGCTTGTTTCACGGTGTTCTTGCGCGATGCGATTGCTTTGAGGCGCCGGCGTTATTCACTGCGCGACCTTGTGGCACTTTTTCATTCCACTTTGTATGCAGCAGGTGGAGTAATCATTGCGCTCATTGCAAGTGCAGTCGTGATGTGGCGTTATGGCGCATTGAAGGGGTACATCAATTGGTGGCGCACGTTTCCGTTTACGTGGCATATTGAAACAGGGGTACCGCTCAATAGATGGCCAACGTTGGCTGAGTTTGGTTGGGGTACCGAGTGGACGGTGCTCTTTGCTATTGGTATTTCCATTCTCTGTGTTGTTTGGTTTGCAGTGTGGCGTATTCGTTCACACCGAGCACTACGCAATGAAGACTGGGTTGCAGTTGCGCTAGCAATTGGCAATTTGCTCTTTATGAAAAAGACGCTCAATAGGCCTGACTCGCATTTTTTCCAGTCGCTTATTGTGAGTATGCCGTTGCTCTTTTACGTGGTGACGCGAGTGGTGGGAACCATTAGTGATTCCGTGCAGGCCGCGTTCGCGAATTCGCGACGTAAAACGTCAATACATACAGTTGCTTTTGGCGTGCTGACGGTGGCGTTGCTGTTTCCCTTTATGACTACGGCCGATGTGTTGAATGCTCGGGTACACAAAGCTGGGGCACGTGTGCGGCCCGTGGCGGTGCAAGAATCAGAATTTCCACGGGTGGGGTATTCGCAAGAAAAATTCTTTTTAGAAAATTATCGTCAGCTCAGAGTGTTCCTGGAAAAAAATATTGGGCTCTCTGCCAATATTTATGACTTCAGCAACATGACGACGGTATACAACTTCTTGCTCGATAAAAAGCCTTTAACTAGGTATAGCTATGCACTGCAGGCTTCTTCGGTTGCCGCACAAAATGAAGTCATTACTGCACTGCGGACAAATAAACCCGAAGTGGTGTCGTATGGATGGGATAGTGGAATAGATACTTGGGACGACTTGTCGAACTCGGTGCGGCATTGGGCCATAAGTGAATACTTGCTGCGCAACTATTCACCGTGGACAACCATTGGTGGAAAAGACTTTGAGAATGTGCTCTTTTTGCGTAACGACCTAGCGCCAGGCAAGGGGTTGCCCCTCGATGCACTACCAGCGCAAAGTGGAAGCGAAAAAATGGCTACTTTGGCCAGTCTGAATACATGTGATTGGGGCTCTTCATCGAAGTTCCTTACATTCGCGCCAACCAAGCCTGGTGTGCCGCTCAAGAGCGAACCCGTAAAGGGAATGCTCACCGTATTTGGTTGGGCATATACCGCTGATGATGAAGCAGTCACTATTGAAGTGAAGTACAACAACACACTGGTGTTTTCTGGCCTGAGTTCCGAAGAGCGCGTTTCCCTTGCTATGCGTGGTGTAGTGACGGGTGAAAAGTCGGGTTTCCGTTTTAATATTCCTGTGACGAGAGACATTACTGATGTGAACCAAGTGACGGTGGAACAAGTAAATGCTGCGGGTGTGCGTGCTGTCGTTCCCTTAGCTACGACCCCTGGAGTAAATGATGGCGTAGGCGAATACAAGGTGAAGATCGATACTTCGTCTGATGGGAAATTACAGGTGGGTACCACTCGAAAATATGTAGAAAAGATAACGCTCCCAGAGAATTACCGTGGCTATAACTGGATCGTTGCATATTCCGAGTTCGGTTTTAGTAACGACAGCTTCGCTTTATACGACGCAGCGAATGACCGGAAGCGTTCTATTGAGTTTTCAACCTTGCGACCTGAAAATATGGCAGCTGCGCGAGCGGGTTCGTGCCCCACCTGGTACGGCTGGGAAAGCAACGTGGTCTATTTGCAGCACAACAATGAGCAGCTGAACGTTTTACTCTCTTTAGTGAAGTAGTAATATAAACGTAATGTTAGAGCCTTTCGGTGGTCTTCGTGTTGGCGTTGTGGTTGTTGCTTACAACGCAGAAAGCACTCTTGAAAAAGTTCTCGACCGCATTCCCGCCGATGTTGCAACAGAAATTGCTGCAGTTTTGGTGTGTGACGATGCCAGTGCCGATGCAACACTTGAAGTTGCACTTGCCTACCAGCGCTCAAATGACCACTTGCCATTGCATATTGTGCGCCACCCGGTGAACTTGGGCTACGGAGGCAACCAGAAGGCTGGTTACCAACTTGCTGCCGAGATGGGTCTCGACGTGGTGGTGTTGTTGCATGGCGATGGCCAGTATGCCCCCGAGCTCATGGCCGAGATGGTGAAGCCCATTGTGGAACAGGGCGCCGACGCCGTTTTTGGTTCACGAATGATGAATAGCGGTGCTGCGCGCGAAGGAGGCATGCCGCTGTACAAATATGTGGGCAACAAAATTCTGACGCGTTATGAGAATGCTATGACGGGTGCAAGCCTTACCGAGTGGCATAGCGGATACCGCGCGTATCGCGTGTCGACATTGCAGAAAATTGCTTTGGCGAAGAACTCCGATGGTTTTGACTTTGATACACAAATTATTTTGCAGTTGCTCGATATCAACTCAAAAATTGTAGAGATAGCGATTCCTACCTATTACGGCGACGAAATTTGTTATGTCGATGGCATGAAGTACGCCAAAGATTTGTTTAAGCACTCCACTCAATATCGGTTGCGCAAAATGGGTTTTGGGCACGACGAGAAATTGCAAGGCGATGTTGCCTATGAATACAAGAGCGATCCGTTGTCATCGCATGGGCAAATTGTGAAGTATTTGTCGGGGCGCAGTTCGGGTGAAGTGCTCGACTTGGGTTGCTCTGACGGTTTATTGTCATTACAAATGAAGAGCTTGGGTTACACCGTTACCGGTGTTGACCTAGAAGAGCACCCACAAGTGTTTGGTCGCGTCGACAAGTTCATTCAAGCAAACCTCGATGCAGGATTGCCTGAAGGTTTGTCTGAAGCCATTGATGTGGTGGTGTGTGCCGACGTGCTGGAACATGTGCGTCAGCCAGAAGCGTTGCTCAAAGACATTGCGCCTCGGATAGCACCGGGTGGAGCAGTTCTTGCCAGCATTCCCAACTTTGGGCATTGGTACCCACGCATCCGCACACTTTTTGGCAGATTCGATTATGACAATCGTGGCATTCTCGACCGTACGCATGTGCGCTTTTTTACGCGCCGCAGTTTTGAACGTTTAGCCAAACAAGCCGGTTACACCGTCAAGTTGGTAGGCACTACTGGTTTGCCGTTTGACGTTGCCGACCGCGGTGGTGCGGGCAAGTTGTCTAGCAAGTTGAAGCCCATTCGAGCAATTGACCGTGTGTTAGTGAAACTGCGACCACAACTTTTTGCGTACCAATTTTTGTATGAACTGAAGCGTTAGAACGATCTGGGGAGATCCATATTTTACTGAACGATCTTGAATCAGTGGTAAATGCGCCTGCGCTGGAAAGCGCATTGAGCGAGAGTACCTATGCAACTGCTTCTCCCTTTGCACACGCAATTATTGAAAACTTTCTGCAGCCCGATGTTTTTGCAGAAGTTCTCACAGAGTTTCCTGCAGTAGACCCCAGCAAGTGGACCAACTACGCACACGTGAATGAGCGAAAGTTTGCCAACTCACACAGTGAAACGTGGGGAACAACTATTCAACAGGTAGCAGAGGTGTTGAACTCACCTGCATTCATTGTGTACTTAGAGAACCTCACTGGCATTAATGGCCTCATTGCCGACCCTTCCTTTGAGGGCGGGGGAATGCATCAAACCATTACGGGCGGCTTCTTAAATATGCACGCTGATTTTTCGGTGCACCCACACAAACGGAACTGGAGCCGCCGTGTGAATTTGTTGTTGTATTGCAACGAGAATTGGCTGCCTGAATTTGGTGGTGATCTTGAGTTGTGGACACGCGATATGAAGCGTTGCGAAAAACGTGTTGCACCCATTGGCAATCGTGTACTCATTTTTAGTACCGACGCTGACTCGTTTCATGGACACCCCGACCCACTCACGTCACCTGTGGGCGTCGCGCGGCAGTCGCTGGCGTTGTATTACTTCACTGAAGAAGAAGCACCGGTGGTGCATTCCACGAATTACAAGGCACGCCCAGATGATGGTGCAAAACGTGTGCTTATTTATGCCGATAAGAAAGCATTGCAAGCATTCGACTGGGCAAAGCGTAGGTTCAACTTGTCGAATGATTTTGCTGGCAAAGTGTTGAGCTTTGTCGACAAGATCCGCCGTAAGCGGAAATAAAGCGTGCGCTAAGCGCGCTTGCGAATGCTGATGCTCTTGCCCACAGAGCTATTGCAGTTGCCGGTAGCAAGGTCGAAGCGCCAGCCGTGCAGTGAGCACACCAGTTCGTCGCCTTCAATGGATCCGAATGTGGAAAGGTCTGCTTGGCGATGTGGGCAGAAACGCTCCACTATGTAATCGCCTACTTGTACTTCATCTTGTGACATGGTTGGCTCTGTTGCTCGTCGATACGCTTCTATTTCGGTGCGGCTCATCCGTTCAACAGACAAACTCTTGAAGAAATTATAAAGGTTTTCGTTGAAATCGCCATCGCGCCAAGCGCGGAATCGTGCCGACAAGAAAAGAGCATTCGACCAGTCGACAGCTTTTGCGGCAACAACAGTTTCTAACAACTCACGCTGAATGATGAAGCGGTACTTGTAGGGCTGGTTGGTGTATTTCTGTACGTCGCCATATTCGAAGTGAATATAAATGCCTAGGTCGTCGGCGGTGGGTTCGGCATCTGGTGCGCTCACCGTTTGAATGAGGCAGTTGCCGCCAGCACCCATAGACACCGTGGGGCACATGGCAAGAAGCGGGCGGAACCAACTTTGAATATTGGAAAGAAGTTTTTCAGTTGGTGCTGCCCACGTGGCTTTGTGCGCGGCGAGCCAAGGCAGCCAGTCTTTTTGATACTCGGCAAGGTACTCGCCAATGTTGTTCCAAATGTTGTGCAGCACTTCATCGCTCACTGGGTGAGTAACAGCAATGTCGCTGGGGGTCACATCAATAACAGTGCCAGGCATATTGAGAATGCCGGTGCGGTTGTGGGCAGCAAGGCGTGCAACAAATTCTGGTTGATGCGGGAAGATAGACACTTCATTGCCCGTCACCATGTTGAGGTGAAACAACTCGGGGTCTAAGAAACATGGTGGCCCGGCACTTGGCACAACAACTCGTGCATCGACCTTGTCGACATAGGCAAGTGCACGAGAAAATTGTGATTCCACTTTTGCAGAAGCAAGTGCGCGCTTTTCTTCTTCGGGCATTTCGTAAACCATGGGGTACCAAATGGCGCCACTGAATTGCACGAAGTGTGCATCGACCTTGCCATGCGAAGCAAGCGCAGTGAGGTCGTGTGTACGGCAGTCGTTTTGGTTCACCACAATGGTGTCGCCGTCTTTTACGACGAGCGCTGAGTCGCCACCGGGGCCGTCGCTAATGCTCGACTCAATGTGAATGGCAACACTGACACCATTGACCAGAGGTGCAGCAATACCATTTTGTGTGCGCACGAAATTGCGGAACCCGAGTTTTCCTAATGTGCGTTCAAGCTCGCGTGTGGGGAAGTCGGGCAACAGTACAAGTGTTTCTTTGTTGACGTGGTTGGTGAGAAACGCTTCGTCAAGATGGTCGCCGTGAATGTGAGAGATATAGAGATAGTTGGGGTTCTCTATTGCTGCAGTGATGTCGCTTGCAAGCTGGTCGTTGCGCGGGAAGGGAAACCACGAGCCGAAAAATGCAGGCTCAAACCATGGGTCACATAAGATGGTGATGTCGCGTGTGGCAATGAGCATGCCAGCGTGGCCAAGTGAAGTGATGCGCATGTTGGGTGAAGAGTCTTTCGAAAAACGTGTGCCGAGTTAGGCAACAGGTGGGTCGACGGACTGCTGACCATTGCGCGACACATGCTCGGTCCAGGCGGAGCCATTCCAGTAGCGAAGTTCAAAACGACCTGCTGGGTCGGCGTACCAGTTGGCAGGAGCAGCGGCATCGCCCACGCTGGAAGCAACTGATGTGTTGACTGCACTTGTAACAACTGGAGTACTTACTGGTGCGGTGGAGGCAGTGGTGCTGCTCCATGTGGCTGATGTAGCAGGAGTGCCTGCAACAGACGGTGTTGCTACTTGTGCAGTAACGGCGGCGCGGCGTGCGAAAGCGGTGATGTTGGTGCCACTGGTGACAATTTGCAGAATTTCCCAACCCTGAGCAGAACGCTCGGTCATTTGGCGAGCAAGGTCGGCGGGGTCAGTGCTGGTGAGGGCTGCATATTCAAGCATGTGGGCAGGCTACCGCTCGGTGCTGCCCGACGGGTATCTGTGCCCCTATTCGTTGGTGGTGGCGTCGGCGCGCACCAGGGCGTCAACGTCGGTATCGCCAGCTGGGCCGTCGTGAATAACCGCCCCGTCGCGCAGGGCAATAATGCGCTCGACCTTGTTCACAAAAGAAAGCTCGTGGGTGGCCACCACCAA
>Ga0164295_10004132_pt1 | contig 11562 bp, 11 predicted proteins | sample GEODES006metaG_FD_111798 | JGI IMG/M metagenome (GOLD analysis project Ga0164295, IMG submission 111798) | Oligotrophic lake water microbial communities from Sparkling Lake, Wisconsin, USA - GEODES006 metaG | ecosystem: Environmental > Aquatic > Freshwater > Lake | place: USA: Sparkling Lake...
CGGAGCGAACGTCCGGCGACGGGGCATGGGCAGCCCCAAACCGTGGCCGGCGAGCCGACACCCAGTTCGGGGCAAGATCGTCAACCAAGCACTTCGCGAAACGCCACGTGCAACCGGTCGAGCAGATCGCGGGCCGTCATCGAGATCTCGCCGAGCGACTCCGCGGCGAGATCGCCCGCGCGGCCATGCACCCACGCGGCCAACCGGGCGGCATCGAACGGTGACAGGCGTTGGGCCACGAGCGCAGCGGTGACGCCAGTGAGCACGTCCCCCGTACCGGCCGTGGCCATGCCGGGATTGCCGGTGTCGTTGTGAGCACGCTGCGTGCGGTCGATGATCAGCGTTGCAGGCCCCTTCAACACGATCACCGCATCGATCGCCTCGGCCAGCGTGGTGGCCTCCCGCTCGAGCAGGGCCCGGTCGCCTGCGAGGGCAGACGATCGGCCGACCCCCAGCAACCGCAGCATCTCGCCGGCATGCGGCGTGAGCATCCGCGGTCCGGCATGGCGGGCAAGCGTCCCACGGTCAATGCTGGCCAGCGCCCAGAGGGCATCGGCGTCGAAGATGACGGGCTGCGGAAGGTGCTGCCAGAGGTGCGACACGATCTGAACGACGGCGTCGGAGCGACCGAGCCCGGGACCGACGGCCACCGCGTCAGCGTGCCTGGCGCGGGATTCGATCTCCTCGAGGGCGTCGCTGGCGAACGTCCCGTCGGCCCGATCGGCGAGGCCTCGGACCATGACACAGGGATCGAAGCTGGCGGCGATCGCCACGACCTGCTCCGGCACAATCGCCTCAACGAGCCCGGCTCCACTCCGCAGCGCCGCCATGGACGAGAGCGCCGGCGCTCCCGCCATGCCGGCGGCGCCGCCCACCACCACGACTCTTCCGTAGTCGTATTTGCTCGTGTTGCTTCGTCGGCTGGGCAGCCTCGGGAGGTCCGCGGGGGGCATCGCTGGCGTGTTCCTGTGGGAGGTGACTGACGGGATGCCACTGGCGGCCGATCAGCCCCTCGGACAGGGAGTGACACGGAGATTTCGCTGGTCCCCGGCTGATTACCTTGACTGAAACCTCCGCAAGGGACTACCTTCGCCGACTCTTAGCAGGATAGCTTGGATCCCAAGGAAATGGGTGGCCCTCATGAGTGCTGCAGAAAAATCTGGCGATCTTTACGACGTGAAGAAGCTGCGTCGACTCATCGAACTCATGAAAGAGCATGATCTTTCAGAAATCGACCTGAAGGAAGCAGATCATCACGTGCGGATCAAGCGTGGTGGGGAAGTCATCGCCACCACTGCGGCCCCCGTCGCACTCCACGCCGCCCGTCAGACAGCGGCGGAGCCAGCCCTGCAGCCAGCGGCCGACGCCAGGATGCTGGTGATCAAGAGCCCGATGGTCGGCACGTTCTACAAGGCCTCCGGCCCAGATTCGGCTGCGTTTGTAAAGGTGGGCGATCGGATCGGGCCCGAGAAGACGGTCTGTATTGTCGAGGCGATGAAGGTCTTCAACGAGATTCCCGCGGGGATTTCCGGTCAAGTCGTGGCGATCCTCGTCGAAAATGGCGCGCCGGTCGAGTTCGGCCAGCCGCTCATCAAGGTGGATCCAGAGGCATAAACCTCGCCGGAGTGGTGTTGATCAGTGATCGAGGGGCATTTTCGCCCACCGGTCTGTTCCTTTCGTCGCGGGCCTGAGCTTCTGGCGGGAGCCTATGTTCAATCGGATTCTGATAGCCAATCGGGGCGAGATCGCCCTTCGTGTGATCCGTGCCTGCCGCGAGTTGGGCGTGGAGACGGTGGCCATATTCAGCGAAGCAGACCGCAACGCCCCCTATCTGGAACTGGCCGATGAGGCGATCTGCGTAGGCCCGGCGAGGGCGGCCGACAGCTATCTGCGGATTGACCGGGTGATCAGCGCCGCCGAGATCGGCAACGTGCAGGCGATCCACCCGGGCTATGGCTTCCTCTCGGAGAACTCTCATTTCGCGGAGGTCTGCCGATCCTGCGACATCGGCTTCATTGGTCCGACCCCCGAGGCGATGGAGCGGGTGGGCGACAAGAATTCCGCCCGGGCGCTGGCCCGCGAGGCCGGAGTGCCGACGGTGCCCGGCAGCGACGGACTGGTAGCGAGCGAGCAGGAGGCCGTACGGGTCGCAAAGGATGTCGGATACCCCGTGCTGCTGAAAGCCACCGCCGGCGGCGGTGGGAAGGGCATGCGGGTGGCGGCCAATGAACTCGCCCTGGCAAGCGCCTGGCAGCAGGCATCGGCTGAGGCGCAGGCTGCTTTTGGGAATCCAGGCATCTACATCGAGCGGTACGTGGAACGACCCCGCCATGTCGAGATCCAGATCCTCGGTGACAAGCATGGCACCATCCTGCATCTCTGGGAACGCGACTGCTCGACACAGCGGCGGCACCAGAAACTGATCGAGGAGAGCCCGTCGCCGCGACTGCCCGATGAGACCCGCCGGAAGATGTGCGACGCCGCTGTTCGGTTGGCGAAGGCCGCCGGCTACTACTCGGCCGGTACGGTCGAATTCATCGTCGACCAGCAGGACAACTTCTATTTCATCGAGATCAATGCCCGCATTCAGGTTGAGCACCCGGTGAGCGAAATGGTGACCGGCATCGACCTGGTGAAGGCGCAGATCCGGGTGGCGGCCGGCGAAAAGCTCGAACTTACGCAAAAGGATATCGTGGCCCGCGGCCATGCCATCGAGTGCCGGATCAACGCCGAGGATCCCGCCCACAACTTCCGGCCCTGTCCGGGACGGATCGAGCGGATCATCGCGCCTGGCGGCTTCGGCGTGCGGTTCGACTCGCATGCCACCGCCGGCTACGTCGTGCCCCCGCACTACGATTCGCTCATCGGCAAACTGATCGTGCATCAACCGACCCGCCAAGAGGCGATCCGGACGATGATCCGGGCACTCAAGGAACTCCGCATCGAGGGCATCAAGACCACGGTGCCGATCCATCTGGAAGTGCTGGCCAACACCGCCTTCCACGAGTCCCAGGTCGACACGACATTCGTGGAGCGGATGCTGGCTGGATGAGCCCAGCCTTCACAGGCACCGTGCATCACGGATGCCGGGCCCTGTCGATTCCATCGGTGCTACCCTTCCAGACCAACATGACCGTTTTCCACCATCGCATCGGGTTGTTTGCCACCAGGAGAGAGAACCATGAGTGAATCGTTGTCGCGTCCGCCGAAGGCAGATCATCAGTTCCGCCGGGTGGCGATTCTGTTTGCCGGTGGTCCGGCGCCTGGCGCCAATGCGGTGATCTCGACGGCGGCCACGTCGTTCATGCGGAGCGGCACCGAAGTGGTGGGCATGAAGCACGGCTACTCGTCGCTGGCCGATTTCTCGGCAGAGAAGCCGCTCGAGCAGGGCCGCGACTACATCCTGATCACGCCAGACTTTCTGAAGCGGACCCGCTCCGGGCAGGGAATCATGCTCGGCACGGCGCGGACGAATCCGGGCAAGCACATCTCGTCGCCCGCGCACTTTGACGATGCCCAGCGGGTGCAACCGCTGAAGAACGTCTACGAGGGCCTCCTGTCGCTGGGTGTCGAGGCCCTGATTTCGATCGGCGGCGACGACACGCTGAAGACGGCCAACAAATTCAAGCTCTATCAAGACCGGCTGCCGCCAGGCAGCAAGCGTATTCCGGTCGTGCATCTGCCGAAGACGATCGACAACGACTACATGGGAATCGATTTCACGTTCGGCTACTTCACGGCGGTCGACACTCTCGGCGGTGAGATTCGTAATCTTCTGTATGACGCGGACGCTGGCCGCTGCTACTACCTCTGCGAGACGATGGGCCGCAGCGCCGGCTGGCTTTCGTATGGGGCCGCGATCTCGGGGGAGGCGAGCCTCGTGATCAGCGTCGAGGACATCCACGGCCGGTACCGGAGCGAAGAGACCCTCACCGACGCCGCCGGCCAGACGAAGATCAAGCCTGTGATGAACATCGACGAGGTCGTCGGCCGGATCGTGAAGACGATGCGAGTCCGCGAGGAAGATGAGGGCAAGCAGTATGGCGTGATCGTGCTGGCCGAGGGGCTGGCTGAATACCTGCCGAGCAAGCAACTGGAAGGCATTCCCCGCGACGAGCATGGCCACATTTCGATCGCCCAGGTCCAACTGGGCCGGATGTTCTCCAAGCTGGTCGCAGACGAGTTCAAGCGGCAGACAGGTCGATCGCGGAAGGTGGTCGGCCTGCAGTTGGGCTACGAGGCGAGGTGCGCCAAACCGCATGCCTTCGACGTGATGCTCGGCAGCCAGTTGGGCGTGGGCGCCTACCGGGCCCTGGCGGAGCGGGGCCTGAACGGCGTGATGGTGAGCGTGTCGGGACAACTCGACCTCAACTACGTGCCGTTCGAGGAACTGGTCGATCCGAACACGCTCGTCACGGTCGTCCGCTACGTCGAACGCGGCAGCGACTTCCACCGCCTGGCCCGCTTCCTCGAGACCTACGTCAACGAGTAGACGGGGCGAGGGGACCACGCCGGTCCGGGAAAGCCCAACGACCCGGTGTCTCCGGACTTCCGTCCGGGGCTTCGTTCCGTGAGGGGTTGCCCGTGTCCCGAGAGCCGGCGTTGCTGACCAGCGCAGACAGGATGTCGGAGCGCAGTCAGCATCGAGTGAGCGAAGGCAGGATACGAAAGCGAACGTCCGGCGACGGGACATGGGCAGCCCCGAACCGTGGCCGGCGAGCCGACGTAACGCGAGACAGGGCAAGTCAAAAACGTGCCCCCACGGAGAGACTGTCCGGCGACGGGGCACGGGCAGCCCCGAACCGTTGCCAGCGTGAAAGCCGATCAGTCCTGCGTGAGCGTGCCCTTGGTGCTGGGTACGCCCCGCTGCCGCGGGTCGGTTTCGACGGCCATGCGGATGGCCCGGGCCGCGGCCTTGAAGACCGCCTCGGCGATGTGGTGGCCGTTGCGGCCGTGGTGCAGGATGGCGTGGAAGTTGGCTCCGGCAGTGGCAGCGAAGCTTTCCCAGAAGACCTCGACCAACTGCGCGTCGAACGTGCCGATCGTGGAGACGGGGAAATCGACGGCGAAGACCGTCGCCGTACGACCGCCGAGATCGACAGCCACGGTGGCAAGCGACTCGTCCATCGGAATGATCGCGTGGCCGTAGCGGCGGATGCCGCGGCGGTCGCCGAGGCAGTCCCTGATCGCCGTGCCGAGGGCCCTACCCACATCTTCGACCGTATGGTGTCCGTCGACGTGCAGGTCGCCCTGGCACCGCACCGAAAGATCGATGAGCGAGTGCCCGGCCAGCAACGTGAGCATGTGGTCGAAGAAGCCGAGGCCGGTCTGGATGTCGGCCTTGCCGGTGCCGTCGAGGTCGATCGTCAGCACGATGTCGGTTTCGGCGGTCTTCCGGGAAACAGTGGCGGTGCGGGGCATGGCGTGTGACTTTGTCAGGATGGGCAGCGGGCGGAGTGGAAACAGTCGCGAAGGAAGCAGTCAGATCGACTTCAGACAGGCAAGGAAGGCGTCGATTTCCTCGTCGGTGCCGACAGTGATCCGCAGGCCATCGCCCCAGCCGGCATAGTGCATGAAGCGGATCAGGATGCCCTGCGACTTGAGAGCCTCGTAGATCGGCTTGTGCGGTCGCTCGGGGTGGGTGCACCAGACGAAGTTGGCCTGGCTTTCCTGCGCGTGGTAGCCGAGCGACCGCATGGAGTCGCTGAGCCGTTTGCGGGTGGCGATGATCCGGGCCCGATTCTCGGCCAGCCAGGCCTGATCGTCGATGGCGGCGGTGGCCGCGGCGATCGAGAGGGCGTCGCAGTTGTACGAATCTTTTACTTTCTGCAGCTGCTTGATGACCTGTGGCTGGGCCACCGCGAAGCCGAACCGGAGACCAGCCAACGCATACGACTTGCTGAAACTGCGGGTGACGATCACCCGCGGGTTGTCACGCACCAGCCCGAGGCAGTTCGTATCAGCAAAATCACCGTAGGCCTCGTCGACGACAACCGCGCAGGGAAGCCGTTCGGCGAGGTGGGCCACCCGCGACGGTGGAAGCAACGTACCTGAGGGACTGTTGGGGTTGGCGATGATCGCCAGTTTGATGGCCTTGCCGTCAGCCGTCCGAGGAGCGGCGAAGGTGTCGTCAAGCGACCAGTCAGGGTTGTAATGAAACTCGTCGCAGTGGGCTCCCTGGATGTCGGCGAGCGTGCGATAGAGGATGTAGCTGGGATAGGGCATCCGCAACGATTCCCCTGCCCCGACGAATGCGCGGACAAGGATCGTGAGCAGGTCGTCGCTGCCATTACCACAGAGGATCCAGTCCGGCTCGACCCCGAGCACCTCGGCCGCCCGCATCCTGAAGACGGTGGCGAGCGGGTCAGGATACTTGGCAAGGGTGCGGCCGGCGGTTGTGGCGACGATCGCCCGCGCCACGGCAGGCGACGGTGGATAGGGATTCTCGTTGGTATTGAGCTTGATCCACTTGCCTCCCTGCGGCTGCTCTCCGGGGACATAGCCCGCGAGTGCTACGATTTCGGGACGCACGAGCGGTACTGCCGGAACGGCCGGGGAAGGGATGGTTGTCATAGAAAAAGTCTACCTTACGCAGCCCGGGCAGAGGCATGCGGAGGACTCCTCCGGGCAATCCGCATGACCGGCAGAATCGATCGATTCTCAGCCGTCGAGACGCACTTCCACGCTGCGGCGATGGGCCGTCAGGCCCTCCGTGTCGGCCAATGTCTTGATGTCGGCGGACAGTGCCGCCAGATCTGCCTTGGCCAGCCGGATCACGCTGCCGCTGCGGAGGAATTCATTGGCCGAGAGACCGCCTGCAAATCGGGCCGTCCCGCCGGTGGGCAGCACATGGGAGGGGCCCGCCGCATAGTCGCCGGCCGCCACGGGGCTGTAGGGACCGAGAAATACGGCGCCGGCATGACGGATGCGGGCCAGCATGGCCTCGGGATCAGCGGTGTCGATGGAAAGGTGTTCGGCCGCCAGTTCGTCTGCCAGGCGGGCCGATTCATCGTCGCTGCGTGTCACCACGATCGCGCCAAACCGCTCCAGACTGTCGCGGGTGAGCGCGGACCGTTCGAGCACCGCCAACCGGCGGTCGATGGCCTCTGAGACGCGGTCGGCCACTCCGGCGTCCGAGGTGAGCAGGATCGCAGAACCGGGAGAATGCTCGGCCTGCGCGAGCATGTCGGCGGCGATGTATTCGGGGTGGCCCGTTGCATCGGCAACGATCACGATCTCACTCGGACCGGCAATCGAGTCGATCGAGACATCGCCGTAGACGTATTCCTTGGCGAGCGCCACGAAGAGATTGCCAGGGCCAACGATCTTGTCGACACGCGTGAACCCGTTCATGCCATAGGCCAACGCCGCCACTGCCTGGGCCCCTCCAGCACGCATCACGGTCGTGACGCCCAGTTCGTGGCAGGTCGCCAGGACGTGGCTGTTTTCGGAGCCGAATTTTGTGGGCGGTGCCACGACGACGATCTCCTTCACACCGGCGACTTGGGCCGGCACGACGGTCATGAGGAGCGTCGACGGATACGCGGCCGCGCCGCCGGGCACGCAGACGCCCACGCGATCGAGCGGCAGATACCGCTGACGCAAGGCACCGCCGCCAGGCATGGGCACCTCGACGTCGCGGGATAGCAGGGCCTGCTGAAACCGCTCGACGCTCGCCCTGATCCGCCGTATGGCGGCCAGGAAGCCGGGCTCAGCCGACGCATGGGCGGAGACTAGAGCGGACTCCTCGACGAAGAGTGATTCCGGCTTGACCGTGGCGCCGTCGATCCGCCTGGTGTAGTCGAGGAGCGCCTCGAGGCCCTTCGATTTCACATCGCCGCAAATCCGCTCCACCACCTGACGGGGCGTGAGGGGCTCGCCAAAAACGTCGATGGTCCGCTGCCGTCCCGCCGGGCTGACAAGTTCACCCTGCGAGGCAAGCGTGGCCCGTAATCTGTCCAGCCGCGAGCGGCCCGAGGCTGAGTTCAGGTCGATCCGTTCGCACGCCGCCTGCGACGATGAGCCGGGAGTCGACGTTTCCAAACCAGGGGTGAGGGACGGGGCTGTCATGATGCCGTCAGCATACCCACGTTTGTTGGGCCGGGGAGTCCGCCACGGCTGCCCCCTGCCAAACCGCCTCGCCCACGGGCTCGCACCGGCGTTTTCCCCAGACGTCTACCTGGTGGCCACCGCGTCGATCTGCTCGTGCCCTTGCCACTGCCGCGACCACCGGTCGGCGATCCAGTTGGCCCTGGCCTCGGCTGCCGCCGCAGGCCCGTCGACGGCGGCGGGTTCGCGGAAGATGCGAACGAGCAGGCCCGCGCTCCGGGAGGCGAGCGTCGTGGGCCCGGCGTCGGGCCTGTCGCCAAACACAGGATCAGGGGGCAGGTGCTGCTGTGCCGCGAGCGCGGCCTGTGCATCGCTGCCGAGGCGGGCATCGACGGACACGGCTCGATCAACGGCCTGGGCGGCGTCTTCGGCCCGGCCGAGCGCCGTCAGGACGATCGCCTGGCGAAGGAAGGTGTCGGCCTGATCGGCCGCGATCGTGGCCGCCCGCCGGTAGGCGTCGAGAGCCGCGGCCAATGTGGCGGGATCGTGAACCGCCTTCCGCAGATGCCGGTCGCCGACGGCCACGAGTCGGGCGGCCCGCAGGCGGGCGACACCGTTGCTCGGCCGCACTGCGATGGCTGCCGCCGCGCCGCTGTTTCCGTTCCAGTTTCTGTTCCCGAGCGCGAGTTGCGGTGCCGGCGGGGCACCAGCCTGCCGTGCCGGTACCAACTCAGCCAGTTGGGCCGCGGGCGACTGGCTTGCACCACTCGCGGCGATCGACTGCACGCGGGCGGTTGCAGTCGAGGTCGAGACGCCCATAAACGGCAGCACTCCAGCCGGGCCATAGACCGGGGCGATGGCGCCGCCGTAGGGCGAGACGACGATCGGCGCATAGCCGAAGCCGCCGCAGCCATACGAGACGGGATAGTAGGTGCACGGGAGGCCGTAACCTCCGCCCCAGCCACCGAAGAAACGGGGACCGAACGCGGGGCCGCACCAGCGTGGGCCAATCACGTAACTGCTGACCGATCCGGAGTAGAAGCCGCCCACACCGCCATAACCACCCCAGCCGCCGTAGAAACGCGGGCCACCATAAAAACGCGGGCCAAATATGGGACCGCACCAAGGCCGGAAGCCCACTCCGTAGAAGCCGCCCCGCCATCGGCCAAACCATGCGGATGCGGTCTGCGGCTGACACCACGCAATCGCCATGACAACGATCAGAACCGTTACCTGAAACCGGCGAGATTGCCGCTTCATCTGGAGTGCTCCGCGGAGGAAATCATGAGCAGTGCGACGCACTGCTTCATCTGGATTCGATTCTATTCGATCGGGACGACTCCAGGCGAGCGTTTGGCGGCCTCGGACAAACCGTCAGCGGCAGTGGAACGCGATTCGGTTGAGCCGCCCTGGCAGGATGGGTAGTCTCCCTGCCGAGGCATGCATGCATCCGCGAGTGAAATTCGGCGTCGAACTCGGGCTCACCAGGGACATGGCGACCCGGCTCGCGGCCCTGCGCACCCCCGAACGGATTCAGGACTTCGTCAGCACGATCCGCTGGAACCGTGAGACTGCCGGCCCCACCGCCCTGTCGGTCGTGGAGGTGCTTCGGCAAGGACGGGCCCATTGCATCGAGGGGGCGTTCGTGGCGGCCACCGCCCTCTGGCTCAGTGGCCATCCACCGCTGCTGATCGACCTCGGCGCCGCACGGGGCGACGTCGACCACGTGATGGCTCTGTTTCGCCGCGGTCGGCACTGGGGAGCGATCTCGAAGAGCAACAGCCCGTTCCTCAGGTACCGTGACCCGATCTATCGCAGCCTCCGGGAACTCACGCTCTCGTTCTTTCCGCAGTACGTCAAGCACCGCCGCAAAACCCTCCGCACCTATTCCGTTCCCGTCGATCTTCGCCGCCACGATCCCGCGCTCTGGGTGACCCGCGCCGGCTTTTGCCACGAACTGGTCGACGCACTCACCGGCGCCCGTCATTTCGACATCCTGCCAGCTGGCAGGGCGCCGGGACTGCGACCGATCGACGAGATCGAGGCCCGCGCCAACAAGCTCCGCGATTTCCCGAAATAGGGTGAGGCGGCCCCGGCGTCGTGGGTTCATGCGAGTTGATGCATCCGTGAGGGGCTGCCCATGTCCCGAGAGCCGGCGTTGCTGACAAGCGGAGGCAGGATGCCGGAGCGCAGTCAGCATCGAGTGAGCGAAGGCAGGATGCCGAAGCGAACGTCCGGCGACGGGGCATGGGCAGCCCCGAACCCGTCACATCGACGCCTGGCCGAGGAGCGTACGGAGCGAGGTCATCGCGATCTCGCCGAACTGCCGCGGCGGCACCCGCCACAGCCGCGGATTCTGTAGTTCGACGCTGACGGCGCCGGCATAGCCGATCTCGCCGAGCCGCCGGATGAGTTCGTCGGGGGGCGACGAGCCCTCGCCGGGCAGGATGCGGTCGGAGTCGGTCGCCATCTCACGCGGCACGTCGGCCGTGTCGGAGAGTTGCACGTGGGCGAGCGTCTCAGAAGAGAGCAGATAGAGGTCGAGCGGCTTGCTCGGCCCCACGGAAAAGTGAAACCAGTCGAGGCAGATGCCCAGGCTCGGGTGACCGACATCCTCGACCAGCGCCACGGCAGACTGGAGGTTGTTGGGAAAACGAGCCCGGGCGTCGAACTCGAGTGCCAGTCGCACGCCTGCGTCGGCTGCCCGCGCCGCCGCCTCCGACAGGCTCAGCGAGAGCCGGGAGAGATCCTCTGGCCCGAGCGGACCGAAGGCATCGCCGGCAACCACGAGCACGGGAATCGCAAGCTCGCGGAGCAGGGCCAGCCGGCTTTCGAAATGACGCCAGTGTGCCTGTCGAGCCTCTCCCTGACTGGTGAGCAGGCCGCCCTGGAAGCTCGCTGCAACAGGCGTGATGCCGGCCATCGCCAGCAGTTCTCTGAGCTCCGCGGGGGTGTGCGTTTCGAGAAACGTCTCGGCATGGCCGAGCCAGAGGTCGACCGCATCGCAATGGCCGGCTGCGTAGTCTTCGAGGATCGTCTCGAGACTGCTGTCGAGCGAGCAGACGGTGGAGAGGCAGCCCTTCATCGCAGCCGCTCACGGAGCATGTCGACGCAGGCGTCGATCGGCACCCTGGTCTGCACGAGCGTGTCCCGATCGCGGAGCGTGACGGTCTGGTCGGTGAGCGTCTGTCCGTCGATCGTGAGGCACCAGGGCGTTCCTGCCTCGTCCTGCCGGGCATATCGCCGGCCGACCGAGCCCTTCTCGTCATACATGCAGGGCATGTGGGCCTTGAGCCGACGGTAGAGATCGATCGCTACCTCCGGCATGCCGTCCTTCTTCACCAGCGGCAGGATCGCCGCCTTCAGCGGCGCCAGTCGGGGATGCAGTTTGAGCACGGTGCGGCTGCGGGGCTTGCCATCCTCGTCGGGCACCTCGTCCTCGTGGTAGGCGTCGCAGAGAAACGCGAGCACGGCCCGGTCGGCCCCGGCCGATGGCTCGATCACGTGCGGCAC
>Ga0164295_10004134_pt1 | contig 11560 bp, 10 predicted proteins | sample GEODES006metaG_FD_111798 | JGI IMG/M metagenome (GOLD analysis project Ga0164295, IMG submission 111798) | Oligotrophic lake water microbial communities from Sparkling Lake, Wisconsin, USA - GEODES006 metaG | ecosystem: Environmental > Aquatic > Freshwater > Lake | place: USA: Sparkling Lake...
GAACAAAAGAAGAGTGTTTTTGCTGACAGCCGGATCGCTCGGGTTTTCTTCCTTTTCAAAACACCAAACGCTGCTTTGCCGCGGCACAAAATACGAGCACCACGAGAACAAGTTGAGCACCCCCCGTGGCGAGGACTGCACATGCCGCTCTGAAGCTGTGCGCGCCCCAGGCGGCCGCCGCACCGGATGCCACCATCACCGAACCAGCGTGCGAAGCCTGCGGGGGCTGCTCCGTTTGACCTTGTCCTTCGCGCCTCCAAGGACAATGATGTGGACACCATGACGGCACTGCTCGAAGAGGGCATGGACCCGTCCGCTACCAACAAGATCGGGCAGACAGGACTCCACGTCGCTGCCATTTGGGGCAACATAGAGGTGGCGGAAGTGCTGATTCGTTACGGTGCCGACGTGAACGCGCAGAATCAGTTTGGCATCACTCCGCTGCACATGGCCTCGCAGAGCTCCAAGCACGCCGTTGCCAAGCTGCTCATTGAGTGTGGGGCAGATCCGAGCATCAAAGCTGGCAACGGCATGAGAGCGCACGAGGTGGCGAAGGATCAGAAGATGCGCGAGCTGTGCGGTGCGCCGTCGCTCAAGGCGCACGCGGCCGTCATTGCGGACGACGTCGAGCTGCTGCGGGAGCTGCTCGCGAATGGCATTGAGCTCAGCGAGCAGGACGCCGAGGGCGAGACGCCGCTCCATCTCGCCGTCAAGGCCGCGCTGGGCATCGGTGACGATCCACTCGTCGAGGAGGAGGAGGCGCCGGCGGCCAATTCTGCTTGTCTCGAAATGATCCTCGGCGAGGCCAGCAGGATCAAATCCGCCATTAGCTCCACAGCCACCGACGACGCGATGAGCTTCGCGGTGCTCGCTGCTAAGCAGGCGATCTCTTCCCTCACGTCGGCACAGAGCCTACACAACGCGCAGGGGCTGATGCCCATCCACATTGCCGCCGAGGCCGGCAGCCTCGCCGTATGCGAGAAGCTCTTGACCCATGGCGCACCGGTGAACGCGATCAGCCTCCGGACGGACAGCCAGCATTCAGGACAGTGGGGCAAGAAAGTGGACGGCAAGATCGAGAAGCTCGACAACACCGACCAGACCGCGCTGCACTTGGCCGTGATCCGCATGGTCGAGCAAGCCGAGGAGGCTGGCGAGGATGCGCCGCCCGGTGACCCGAGCCTCGTGCGGCTGCTGCTCGAGCACAAGGCGAGCCCGAACTTGCCCAACATCGAGTGCGCCACGCCGCTGCACTTGGCGCTCATGGGTGGTCTGAACGAGGTCGTCGAGCTGCTGGTACTGGCCAAGGCGGATCTGAGCCTTGGCTGCAAGGCCTTCGGCAAGGACAACACGGCGCTCCATCAGGCGACCCTGCTGCGTAATGTGCACACGATCAAGCTGCTCACGAAATACGGCGCGGCCGTGGATGCCGTGGGCCGCGACGGATGGACACCCTTGGGGCTTGCTGTGCGCTCGAACGCCGTGGACGCGGCGAAGGCGCTCCTCGAGGCGAAGGCCGATGTGCATAAAGCAGCCTCGGGCAATGGCAAGACGCCTCTAGAGATCGCATCCATCAACAAGAAGCCGGAGATCACCAAGTTGCTCGAGGCGGCCGCCGGTGTCGAGGTGCACTGACCGCATGCTGGTTGGTGCCGCTGGCGTGAGCGGTGCCAGTTTGGCATGATGGCGAGGCGCGAGGGCGTAGGTACTCACGATGCCCGGAGGACGATTTGCGAGTCCGCGCCGCGGTGGAGATACGATAGATCTCGGGAGTTGCTTGGAGGTTGCGGGTGGCCGGGACGGAGTGTGATGACGTAGACGCAAAATAATGTTGTTCACAGCAGTGTGATCGTTCACAGCTCAATCCATCCGGCAGAATGGAGGAGATTAGCGTCAACACCGGATTGGAGAGGTGCCCCGAAATCGTCCGCATAAAGCGCAAGCGCGATGAGCCCGCGCTGAGTGGCTTTCTCCTCGGCGCCAAGCGGCGGCCTGCGTCCATCTCAAACCTCTCGGTAGATACCCAGCTTGAAGTTGCTGTCACGCGGTACCGCCTTGTTGGCACCAAAGTCCTGACAGGTGGGCTATTTGTACCAACCGCCTTGTCGGCACCGCCGCCGCAGCAGCCCGCCGCTGACAGTGCCGAAGCGCGTGCTCGGGCCCATCAGCAGAGCGCACGCGCCTTGCAGTCAGAGGCGCGATACCGTACAGTCTCCTTGCGCCGCTCAAGCAGCATTGACGGTGGAGTGCAGCAGCACGTGCTCGAGCTGCAGCGCGTGCCGCCCGTGCACAAGTGCGCGAGTGTGCCGTCACTGACTCGCATTGACGCATCTGCCACGCCGACCACGCCTCCCCCGCGACCAAAGTTGGTCCCTTTTGGCCCGCCACTACCTCCACAGCCGCAGTACGCGGTAAGCAGCGGCTGGCGTGCCCCCTCCACCTCCTCTGAACCCCACGGCGATATCTGGGCGGACGCGGCAGTAGCTGCCGCGCTGGGCGAGGATGCGCGCGCGGACGCGGCCGCGGCTGCCGCGCTTGGCGAGGATGGCGCAACGCAATCGACCGACGTTGAGCCGTCGTCAAGCGTGGCAGACGTGGGCGACTACGTGTACGACGAGTACAGCCTGGCTGCTCCCGAGGAGGCGTCGAGCGGCACCAACGGGTTGTGGGGCGAGCTCTGGTGGGAGGAGCTCGACGCGGACGCCGTGCGCGAGCTAGAGGAGGCCGACGACGCTGAGGGCTCCGACTCGGGGGATGAGGTGGATTATCCCGATGAGGAGGACTCGGACGACGACGAGGAGGAGGCCTGGCGTCCAGGAGGCAGGGAGTACTTCTGATGACCTTCATGCCCCGCTGTGCGCGGCGATCTGCTTGGCGGTGGCACACTGTGTCTCCGGGCGAGGCGGGCGTAGCGTTGCGGTACTGGAGGTCCCGCCCCGCCCACCGTCGACCGTGCGCCGTCCGCTCGGGCACGACCGGACCACGCGGAAGTGAGAAGCAGGATCTCCCGGGGATCGTCGGGCTCAGTCGATGTATCCGGTTAGATCAAGTATCCAGCGCATGTCATGGGTTAGAAAAGCGTGTTCACACAGCCGACTAGGCAAAACCTTATCAAGATCATGCGAGAGCCTGTGGAAGTACAGAGGACTAAGTTGGACTATACAGTATGGATCCTCTTCGCCCGCCGAGGCGCAGCGGAGAGAAAGACGAACGACGACGGCTCGACTGCCTCCCACGCGAAAAATAGGGAGACGCCTGGGTTACGCAGGGAGCAGCGCCGATGATGCCCTGTCCGCCGCCCTCAATGTACAGGCGCGCAGCCCTGGTAGTGCTATGCGGGCCGATCGGGCTCAGGGCTGGACGACTGCACTCTGCGCAACCCTCTCAGCAGCGCGCTCAGCAGCCGCCGCGTAGCGCAAGCACAAGGTGCAGCACGGTGCCACCCTCGATGTTGAAATCGCTTGCCTTCTTATCATCGGCCATCTGCTTGCCACCAAAGATGAGGCGCTGCTGTGGTGGAGGGATGCCCTCCTTCTCCTCCACGCGCTCCTTGATGCGTGAGATGGTATCCTCAGACTCGATGTCGATCTCGATCTCCTTGCCGGTGAGCGTCTTCACCTTGATCTGAGCAGACGCGCACGCCAAACACGGTCAGGTTAGCACGCTCGATCGCACACTGGCCGGCTGGCTGTGCGAGGCCAGCGCTGCGGCGCCACGCAAGCTGCAGGTGGCACAAAGTTGGATTGCGAGACAGGCCGCACGGCCGCAGCCGCTGCTCACTGCTGTACGAGCAGCCAGAGCCAGATCGGCGTCGCAAACTGGCAGGCAGCACAGAGGCCGCCACAGCTCTCGTGTTTACTTGCATGGCGCCTCTTCGGCCGGCCTTCGTGATGAGTATCTTCATTCGCGCTCGTCTAAACCCTGCCTTGTACATGTATTCCACTATTCATCACTGTGCCACAAGGTACAAGTCTGTCTGTCACAAATTACTCGATTGAGTGCAGGCGCCACGTTGAGCGGCGTTGTTGGGGCTGCTTTTGCCTTCCTAACCGCGTCCGGGCCTCGCGCCGCTGCGAAGTGCGAGATGTCCAAGAAGAAGGACGAGGAGGAAGATATCGCCAAGCTCATCGAAGACCCAGCGCAGTTTGCCAAGATTAGCGGCAATGACTACGAGAAGGACATGCTCCACGTCGTCGAGATCTTTTGCACATGGTGCGGTCCCTCGGACGCTGTCAAATCGACGTATAAGAGGCTAGCTGTCGAGCTGAAGGGCCGGAAGGTCAAATTCTACAAGGTTCGCCCGCTCCAGCAGTCGGCACCTTGGGACGCGACAGCTCTGCCAATCGTGCAGGCACCCTGCCATCAGTTTTGGACGCAGAGCGCATGCCACCGCGCACTGGCGCATGTAGCGCACAACACCCTGACCCACTCGTGTGTATGCGTCCGCCCCTCGTGCAGATGGATGCAAAGCTCGTTCCCGGGTTTGAGAAGCAGGCGCTCACTTCGAAGCCATTCTTTGCGATCTACAAGGATGGCGAGATCATCGAGCAGGTCGAGGGCATCAACACGCCGCTGCTTGAGAAGTTCATCGGGGACACAATTCCTGAGGGCATCCTCGAGATTGAAGAAGAGCCTGCAGAGGGGGATGAGGATGACTGAAGCCGAACCAAAAGCCATTTAGTGTAAGCATCCCAGTCTGGTCATCTATGCAGCGCTCAGAGAGAGCGTCGAGCATGGTGCAACGACCAACGTTAGAGAGACGCTTGACCGGGCTGGGGTCCGTTGAGCAATGTAAAAACTCTTCTCACCTTTTCTTAACAAGACCGGTTACACAGTTTAACCTTCACGACCCTCTTCTTCGGTAAATGATCGTGCGTACGCGCGGGCTACAAATATCATTATCAAATGTCACCAGGATCATGGATGATGTCATTTTCATCGAACCTCATTCTGTAACAGTTCCCTTCTGAGACATGCGTCGAGGTTTCCGTCCTTGGAGGAGGCGCCCTGGGTCAGCCCAGGCATCGCAGGCACGCGCGTCGACGGCAGAAGTGCCGCCGCTGCAACATCTTTGCGCCGCCGCTGCATCTCGGCCAGCTCACGAGTGAGGCGTTCGTTTTCGCCACGCAGCCGATCCATCTCCTTGAGAGTCTGGTTCTCCATTCGCAGTCGCTGGTGCTCCTCTCGCAGTTGCTGATTCTCGTTGCGTACACGATTGAGCTCCTCGGAACTGGATGATTGCCCGACGGTGCCAACTACTGGCTCTGACACCCACTCACGCACCCACTCTCGCCCGGGCACTCCAAACGCTGGGTGTGTTACGCGGTTCAGTTCTCTGCCTGGAGCGCCAAACTGGTGATGCGGGGCACGGAGATACTCACGACCGTCTTTGTTGAACACGGACGACGATGCCGCCATACTGCACTTCACGGTCGACCGTTGACGAGAGGTGTCAAGTCAAGTCAAGTCAAGTCAAACAGTAGAGATGCCACGGTGTGAATTGTGTGAGGATTTCAAAAAACACTCCACGTGCTCACAAATTGTTCCTGCATGCAGAACCCGCCCGCCTCGCTCCGTCGCACGTTGATTGGTTCATGTCCACATCCAACGCGCTCTCGAGCAGTCGAGCTGGCGTGCGAGGCGCGTCAGTGCGATTTGACCCTCGACCTCACTAGCCACAGGCGATGAATGGGCACGACGCCGTCGCGGGACGGGATGCGCGAATCGACGTGCGAATTCCTGCCCACCCCAGCTTCGGCGCTGTGCGGGTTACGGTTGCGCACAGTTTCCCCAGCCTGGCACAGCTATCCGCTTGCCGAGTGCACCGCACGCACGCGCTATCACAGTGCGTGCCCATCTCCAATCCAGCCACGGGATCTGCGTCGCTTACGGCCGCCTTCGAAAGCATCCCAGAGCTTGCTGCGGGGCAGCGTTATCGCTTGCAGTATCCGGTCATGGACTCGCGAATGCGGGTCACAAAAACGAACTCGTCTCACGCTCTCAACGTCGGAGGCATGCAGACGTGGCTGCAGCGTCGTCGACCAAAGCACTGGCGCCGCCCAGCACAGTGCATCGTGATGACCGTGCGCGACCCTGCCGAACGCTTTGAGTCCGCCTTCCGCGACAGCTACATGAGGCACGAGCGACTGGTGATGTCAATCCCCTCGACGCGGCGCAACCGCACAAAGGTCACGGCGACGCTGCTCGTGCAGCACATGAGGCAAGCCTTGAGAGAGGAGGAGAGCGGACGAGCACCGCAGGCGACCGCCAACGGGCCAGCGAGGTTGTATGCATCGAGCGCTGCACAGCCCGATTGGCACAACCGTCTGACCAATTACCCCGGACCGACGAATGGTAGCCTGTTCCTCATCTCTCAGCTCTGGTACCTGCAGGGGCTCAACTGCACCGAGACGGAGCTACACCTCGTGTGCACCGAGCGCTTCGAGAGCGATTGGCGGCGCTTCCTCGCGGCCTTCGGCGTCGCGTCGCCGGCTGTGGCCGCGCACCAGCACAAGCGGCATGACGTCAAGCCGCACACGCGCGCTCATCGCGCCGCGCGCAACTCGGTCCTGAGCGCAAGCGACCGGGCCTTTGTGCGCGACGTGCTCTACCCGTGGGATTGGGAGCTCTACCGATGGGCCTGCAGGGGAGGACAACAAAGCCAATTGCCGTAGTCTCGAGGTCTGTTGTCTCGAGGAGTCGAGATATCTGGTATCGTACTGGTATCGGGTTAGCCCCCGCCGCGGGGCTGTTTTGCTTAGAGGGTCAATGTAGTACGCATCAGCGAGATCGTGTTGAGTACGCAAGTCTTCGACACACTTCGACCTCATTGCGACTTCGTCTTCGGACGTTCGACGCGAGACCTACTGACCAGCTCGCAGGACGCAGCTGAGCGAGACCGGACTGGACGGAAGTCGGAACGATGTTGCAACTTCCAACTGCAGCATGTTTGGATGATGTTGGTTATTCGCCGGTTCCCGTCCGATGTTACTTGGCGTGTCGCGGTACAACGCGCGACAGATACATCAGTGCAACTAACGCCATACGCAGCGCACGGCATTGCGGGCAACTGCGTCCCGGTGGGACAAGCCGAGCCGGCCCGGCCGGTGCCCACAAGAGCCAGGTCCGAGGTCCCCGTCAAGTCCCCAGACCCAACCGAGGTCCGAGCCCGTAGCGATCCCGCATACCCCACGCCACGCAGTCCACCCCAATCCTGAATGCTACACGAGCTGAAGTACAAGCCCGGGACTTGCCGTCTCGCCCAGCACGAGCCCGACACGCACGTGTGTCGTGGCTCGTGCTCGCGCACGAGCACGGCAGCACGTAAAGTAGCACCGACCAGGACCAACGCGACAAGACAGTCACTACGCTTACCGGCGTTGCTGCTTGGGCGGTGGCGGCTGTGCATCATCGTCCTCCTCGCCCTCGTCCTCCTCGCCCTCGTCCTCCTCGCCCTCGTCCTCCTCGCCCTCGTCCTCCTCTCCTTCCTCATCCTCACCATCATTGTCCAGCCCCACCTCTACGAGCAACCGCAGCGCCGCCCGCCGCGTGGCTGCCAGCGCCGCACGTTCGCCCTGGACCAGCGCCCGTGCCGCTGCCAGCCGCCTTATGTGCGCCGTGCCGCGTGCCTCACTCTCATCACTCGTTGTGCCAAGCTCCCTCATCGCTGAGGTCTCGTCCTGATAGCGTGCCTCTGCCGTGCTGATGGCGGCCACCGTCGCCTCGACGACGATGGCAGCGAGCAGCGGCTCGTCCTCGAGTACGGAGCTATCGAGCAGTGGTACACGAGGCGCGCCCATGCCGGTCTGGCCGCTTTCGACATTGTTCCTACCGCCGCCGCCTTCGCCAACGTTCACACCGCCCGCGTCAATGCCAAGCAGCTCTGCAAAGTCCTCGTAGGGCATCATCAAAAGGAGCATCGTCGTGAGCAACGCATCGGGCAACGGCTCGACGATGCTCACGGCCAGCCGGCCGCCGTACGGAGCCAGCAAGCGCGCACACGCAGCCTCTTTGGCAAACCATCCCTCGAGAGGAACCCATGGAAGCGACCGGCCAGTGCCGCCGCCGCCGCTGCTGCTGCCTCCGCTGGGGCCGGGTAGCGAGCGTGTCGCCGCCTCGGCGGTGGCCTTGGCCGCACGCAACAAGGCCTCGAGGGTGAGGAGCGCTGTGGTGGGCAACGCCGCCTCGCCGTCCGACGAGACGAAACCATACGTGAGCAGCAGCTGACTGTCGGAGAAGTCATCATAAGTGTGCACCACCTCCTCGCCTGCAGCGAGGTCGCGCTCTGCCCTCATCGAGAAGACCAGCGGCGAGTTGCCGCCACGGGTGATGCCGCCGCTGCTCTCGCTGCTAGGGGCGCTGCGGCTGGCGGCTGAGCCCTCCGTTCGCTCGACACTACGCTCGACGACGAGGGAAGTAGCCTGGCCAGCACGCGAGTGGTTGAGCATGTCGATGGCTGGGAGCATGTAGGGCCCTGCGGCGCCACCGGTAGCCGCCGCGTCGAAGAAGCCGCGCGTGCGCACGGCCGCACACGCACGCAGGAAGGCACCCAGGGATGCGTCTGGCCATAGAGCTGGATGCGCCTCGACGAGCGGCCGAATCTCCTTCGTCCAGAGAATCTCCGCGGCGCCAACGAGCGAGCCACTCGCATCGCGCAGCCCACTCAGCTCGTCGTGCACACTCGTACCTCGCAGTGCCTCCAGCTCGTCTGTCGTCCAGTGCTCGAGCGTGTCATACTCGCAAGGCAACATGCGCAGGTAGGGTGCCCAAGAGGAGCCGTCGCCAAGCGCGAGCTCACGCATCAAGTAGAGCGCCGTGCGAAGCACCGGCGAAACTGTGCGCGCCGCTTTGGGCATCCAACCGCACTCGGCGTCTTCGTTCTCGCATGCGCAGATGACAGCATCGCGTGGAAGACGGAGCAGCAGCTCACCACGCCGAATCGGCCCAACGGTGAAGACGCCGCGCTCACGCTCACCCGATGAGCGGCCGAAGAGCTCGAGATCATCGTGCACGAAGCCACCGCGCGAGCAGAGGTAGCTGGCGAGGGTGGTGGACTCGGTGCTCGCCATGAGGCAGGGCCCACGGCCTCGTCTCTCTTGTGTGAACTAAAAGCGACCGTGTGAACTAAAAGCGACCGGGCGGGGCTAAGCTTTAAGCGGCCCGGCCCGGCGGCTGATCGAGTATGGCTGTGATAATAGGGGGTCCACGGATCCCCGAGCTAGTGGTAACCGCATCCGTATGTACGCCGGTCCGGTGTCTCTGGGTGTCGAATTATAACCATTGGCTGTGAACTTGGGGGAAATTATAATAGACGTCAGCTCAAGCTGACAACCGGCCCAATGTGAGCCTCTGTTGGCGGCAGCGGAGGCCCACTGGCCGCCGCCTCATCGTCCTCATCGTCGTCCTCGTCCTCGGCATCGTCGTCCTCGGCGTCCACATCATGCTCCTCATCGTCGTCGTCGTCGTCGTCGTCGTCATTGCTGCCCGCCGTCTCCGCGGCCGCCTCTGCAGCATAAATGCGCTCCATTCGGGCTCGCCAGTCGCCAATACCCCGAGCCGCGTTCCACTCCTCTGCTCCTCCAGTCCCCGCTCCTCTGTTGTCCGCTCCTCCGCCTGGCGAGCGAGGCCACGGTGTGAGCAGCAGGGTGAGCCACGTAAAAATCCGCACAGTGCGTGATGGAGCTCCACGAGGCTCGGCATCGGAATCGCCAGCGAGACAAGTGCTTGGCGGAAGCGTGCCAGGTGGAGAAGCGCGGCAAGTCGGACAGGTCTTTTTCTCGTCTTGCCACGCTTGCACGCAGGCCGCGTGAAAAAAGTGAGAGCACCGTGGACTGCCGCGTAGCCTATCGGCGCCCTGAGCGAGCGGTTCGAGGCATACGGCACACATCTCTTCAGGAGCCCTTGTCGACATGCCACACCTGATTGCATCTGTGAAACATACGACGCGCATCCGTCACTCCAAAGCGACCACTTTTCCATTCAAACATTGCGGGCGATCACGAAGGCCTGTGCATCCTTTGCCATGTCCCATGCTGAATCCCGGCACCCCACCCCAATGCCCAATGCGCAATGGTTCACTCCCCAGCACAAGCCAATTATTTGCACAAGCGCTGACTGTGTAGGTCCAAATCATGGTCCAAATCCAAAAAGGGATGCGCAGCGGTGTTTGCGAAGCGCTCGAAGCGTTCGTGGCTCTATTGAAAGCCACCGGAGTCGGCGCTTGAGCAACTTATAGTAGAACGTACACAACAGAGGACTGAAAGGAGACTTAAAGCGTTAGGTGCGGTGTGCCTTCTAGCCTTCAACCTGCGGCGGCATGAACGGCGGGGCGGACCGGATACGCGTATTCACGTAATTTTGATGGCGAAAAAATGCGGTGGTCAGACTCAGGTCGCACGCGGTCGTTGGGGTGGTGTATTTGGCTTTGGGGTTGCTCGCGGTCGCACGTGCGGTTTTGACGTGGTATTTCGGTGGTATCTCGCGAAGTAACTCACTTGAGCTGCAGTCCAGCGCGCACGGGCAACTTGAGTTGCACTCGGCCTCTGGTGCTCCAGCGACATTTCGTGCCTCAATTTCAAGCCTCCCGCCTCGAAATCGCGCGAACGGAACACGCCTTTTTGGAGCACCACCACACTTGGGTAAAAGTGCATCCCCACAATCGTCTTCGAGAGCGCATCGGTGGGTGCCATCAGGCGCATGCCCATGGACGGACTCTTGAGCGATCTGCCTGACGCGGGGTCGGTCCAATTATATGCATGATCGGCATGCATCTGGTCCACGTAACGCTTGGCCTGCTCGATGAAGGTGGCGGGGTTGCCTGGCCCCTCTTTGAACTCGCCATTGATCCAATAGTTCGTGTGGAGGTCTTCCACCACGTACAAGCCGCCATGCGGACCCCATGCGGGCCTCGGCCCAAGTTGGCCGGAGGGCGGCTGGAGTCGGATGACTGGAAAGAGGTGCACCAGAGCAGCCATGATGTCGGCCGAATGGTGCGAGGCGTCATCGACCACAATGTCCAGGGGCGCGAGTTTTCGGGCGAGGTCCTCCATGAACTCGGAGTCAGAGGTTGCGCCTAGGTGGATTGTAATCTTGCGCTTTGGGTCATTCAAGCGCATGCACGCAGGGTTGATGTCGACACCGTGCAATTCGAGAGACTCGCCAAAGTACGACTTCCACATCTCGAGCGATCCTCCGCTCTGCACGCCCAGCTCAAGCATGCGAAGGGGCTTGCCGGAGGCACGCAACGGGGCGAAATGCGTCTCATAAATGTGAAAGTAGTGGCTGGCCTTGTGAATCATGCGATCGTAGGCTTTCCTCGTCGCTACGAAATGCTCAAAGTCATTGGCGAATCCGTGGCCGCCGTGCATAGGCGCTCGAGCATACGCGCTCGAGTGCATAGGAGCGCTCATCACCACAGGCGAGAACCATGAACGCAAGAAGTGTGATGATACCTATTTTACCGGTAAAAAGACACCGGTAGGTACCGGTAACCTACCGTATAGGTTCAAAAACACCGGGGGGAGCCGAGGACACACGTCCGGGCACGCGGTCACGGGAAAAC
>Ga0164295_10004135_pt1 | contig 11553 bp, 12 predicted proteins | sample GEODES006metaG_FD_111798 | JGI IMG/M metagenome (GOLD analysis project Ga0164295, IMG submission 111798) | Oligotrophic lake water microbial communities from Sparkling Lake, Wisconsin, USA - GEODES006 metaG | ecosystem: Environmental > Aquatic > Freshwater > Lake | place: USA: Sparkling Lake...
GAGATTATTAGTTCAGGAGATAAATGTTATTATACTACTAAAGTAAAAAATGATACATATTCAGAAGAATTTTATTACTTAAAACCATTATATTTACAGTTTGTACAAATTGGTGTTTATAATGCGGAAAATATTCAATATAATAATGATTTTGATTATATTAGACAAGCTGATATTGAAATTCAAACACAATCAGAAAGATATTTATATTTTATGAATTCACCAATATTAGCAAAAAATGATATTGAATTAGCTTTATATCTTGATAGTAAATATCAACAAAACTTAATTGATTTATATTCCAAAAGACAGAATCTTGAAGTATATTTTACATATAATTATATAAATAAAATCATAAAAACTCCAGTTAATACAATATCAAATATGAATATACAAACAAGCGGACATGATTTAATGCAAATGTTAGATAGTGGTTATTATAACTTAGTTGTACCTTATGAAAAGTATTTTAATTCAGTTGATCCAGGATATTATGCTTATAGTTTTGCACTAAATCCATTAGAAAAACAACCATCTGGTCATATTAACTTTTCTAAATTGGATGATATTGTAATTAATACAGTTAATAATTCTCAAGTTGTAAATGACCCATTTATCTTGAAAACTACAGTACGAGAATATCAAATATTAAGGATTATGAGTGGTATGGGAGCTTTGGCGTTCTTAGACTAAGAGAATGAACCTTACGGTTCATTTCGTCGTTGTAACGACTCATTTAAACTTCGTTTAAACCTACGGATACTAAGTCTTTCGTCTTCGACTCTGTTCACTTCGTTCACAGAATGAACCTTACGGTTCGTATCGACTACATATGAAAATGTTTTATTTTCGTATGTTTCTTTAATAAATTATAATTATATTTAAAAGATAAATCTAATTATAATTAATGGAAATTAATTCAATAAAAAAACAAAATATAGCGGCTTATTATAAAAATAAATTTAAATTAGAAAAAATAAATGAAAACTATAAAAAGAAATTTATTACTGAAAAACAAAATGAATTTTATAAAACATCTACAATAAATACTATTCAAATTGAAAATTATTCAGAATTAAGAGAAAAAGATATTGGATATAAATTAATTGATAATTTAGCAAGAAGAACAACAAAAGAATTAAAGAAAAGAAATATAAAAAGAGAAGTTAATCATACAGATTTAATTGGTTGTAATGGAGATAATTTAAAAAAGTATATATCACAATTATTTACAGATAATATGACTTTTAATAATTATGGAGATTGGGAATTAGACCATATTAAACCAGTATCTTCTTTTAATTTAAATAATGATGATGAGTTAATAGAATGTTTTAATTATAAAAATTTACAACCTTTATGGAAAGAAGAGAACAGACAAAAATCAAATAAAATAATATTTAATGTGAACGAAGTGAACTGAGTCGAAAAGGAATCGAAGATTCCGGATAGAAACCGAAGGTTTCAGACGAAAGACGAAGTCTCTGAAAGTTTAAACGAAGTTTAAATGAGTCGTTACAACGACGAGATGAACCGTAGGTTCATTCTATAAGTAATATCCAAGTCCCCCTAATCCATCCATGACTCTAAATATATTTAGTTGAATTCCATAAGCTCTAACAGTTACTGGATTTTGATAATTAACTAATTTATTAAAATTGATAGATAAATATGAATCATCAATTTTACTAAAATTAATTGTTCCAGATGGTTGATAATCTAATGGATTTATACAGAAAGTATACATATGAATTCCTTCAGGTGCTGATGTAAATTTATTTTGATATATTTGAATATTTGTATAATATTCTGGTTTAGATAATTCCATCCTATTAATTGAATTTAATACAACTAATTCATTTATAATTAATTTATTAGTAGATAATGGTGTTAATGTATAATTAAATAAATCATTTGCATTATAATTAGAAACTAATTGAGCTCTCCAAAATATAATTTTAACAGGATTTACAAATGGAATTTTATAAGAAATATTTGTAGAATAAAATGTTTGTTCTTGAATATTTTGAATAACAGGAACTAAATATTCATGGGTATTATTCATAAACATAAATCTTTCTGTATTATCTAAATAAATATAATTTACTAATAAAAAAGCTGTTTGCAATGATGGGGTATTATACCTAAAATAATCTTCATCAACTACAATAATTGATGTATTTGTTAATGTTTGTTTAAATTGTGATGTTTCACCAACGATACTATAATTTAAATCTCCAGTAGTTGAAGGGATTAAAAAATCATCTTTAATTTTATTATAATATAAGTTATTTGTTAAAGCATCAAAATAAACAAATTCTCCAAGTATTGTATTACTTCCAATTGTTTGTTTAATAATTTCACCAGTTTTAAATAATGAATATGGTTCATTTGTTTTAACATAATTTGTTGGTCGTTGAAGATAACATTTATTAAAATCATTAAATTCAACATGAATTTTAATATCATTATGAATCATTGCAACAATCGGTAATGCAATTCCTGAATCTAAACAAAACCAAAAATTAAATGGTACATATAAAGAATAAGTATTTTTACCGTTTGAATAATTAGTTAAAACATCAATATTACCTATCATTTTTGACATACCTTTTTTTCTTCCTAAACTTAATACTAATTCAGCCCATATATTTAAATAATCACCATAATGTCTATCAATTAAAATTCCACCTATTTCTAAATCAACAAAATTTAATAAAGCCAAACCTACTTTTTTTACCCATGCAAAATTTTTAATTCCTGTTGGTAAAACAGAATGATTTTCTTTTATAATATCAGGTAATTCTACATATAAATATATTTTTTCTAATAAATCAGCATTTTTTGATAAATTAACTGTTACTCTTCTACTAAAATCTGGTGTTGATTTAAAGTATTGAGCAATTGTTTCTATGGAAAAATTAGTATGTCTTTTATGGGTTATTTTGAAAAAAGTAATTTCTGGTTCAGATGATAAATATATATTTTCTTTCCCAACTGAAACTAATAATAATAATCCTAAAGCCATTATTATAAGTTTAGATAGTATTCTTTTAATATATATTATTTAAATAAATTTATTAAATATATTTATTATATTTAATATATTAATTAATAACTATTAGCACCTTTTAATGCATTATATAAATTTGTTCCAACATTAGTAGGTGCTACATTATTTCCATTAGAATCTTTACCTTGTAAAGCATTATAGATAGTTTGTAAAATAGATTTAATATTTTTTGCACCACCAGCTTGTCTAATTTCTAATTCTTCATATCTTTTGTATACATCTGCCATAGTTTTATCAGGTACTTGAGATCCTCCTAATAATCTTGCAGTTTCGGGATTTTCTTTTGCTTTGTTGAAGTTTTTAATAATTTCTGCTGTTTTTAATAATTTTTCTTCAGTTACATTTAATTCAGATAATAAATTTCTAATGTGAGCATCATCAGAATCTTCAATCTTTTTTCCTTGATATTTTAATGTATCAACAAGAGAATTATATGTTTCACTTAAAGGTTGGTAGAGTGATTTTGCTTCACCGCCTCCTGACATAGTAGTAACTGTATCAACAGCATCCATGAGTCTTACAAATGTATTAGGAACATTTGATAAACCACCACCAGTTTGTTTTTTTGATAAACGGCTTCTTTTCATGGGAATTTCTGATAAACGTGTAGGTTTTCTACCTAGTAAACCTTTTTTGAAAGGAATATTTGAAAATTTATTTGTTAATTGTGCTACAGCACGAACATGTTCAGCTGATCCAGTATGCGATGTAGGATTTCTAACTTTTACAACAAAATTATTTAAAATAGCAATTAATTTATCATTATTTTTAATTGAATTTGCAACAGGACCATTTACTTTACTAATTTTAACTAACCATTCTTCAACAGGTCTAGTTGATGCAGTGTTAATTCCTAAATTTTTAAGTAAAGTTCTAACTGATTCTAGATCTCCTTGTTTAAAGATAAAACCATTTATGAATGCTTCTTTTAATCTATCAAATTCATTAATGCATTCTGGTTCACCTTTAAGGCATTTTGAAATTAAACTAACGCAATCTGCAGCATAAGCAGGAGCTCCTCTTTGGCATTGTACAACTTGTTCTTCTGGACCACCACCACTTAAGTTATAATTTATTAATCCATCACTACTTTTTAAATAAGAAACTAATGCTCTATAAACAGATGCTTCGTCATTTGGTGAACGACGCAATACTGATTGTAAATTTTGTAATTCTGTGTTTGACATAATAGATATATTATATTATAGAAATTAATTTTAAAAAACTAAATATTTTTTTAAATAAATTAAAATCTAATATATTATAATGATTAGTCTTAATGATAGAATTTACGGTCTATCTCTCTGGAGTTGGATCTTAATAACTATTGTTCTCATTTTCTTTTTTGTACAAATATTTTTTACTAATGAAATACCTGATGAAACTAATAAAAAAGTAACTGTTGATAATAAAAATAATACTCCTAATACAGAAAAATTTCAAAACTCTAAAAATGTAAAAGTATATAATTTTAATACTTCTTGGTGTGGGTGGTCAGTTAAATTCCAACCTGAATGGACAAAATTTGAAGAAACTATTAAAAATGATTTTTCCTTAGATAATGTACAAACATTTGATATTAAATGTGATGATCCTAAAAATGAAGAGAAATGCAAAGAATTTGAAGTACAAGGATTTCCTACAGTAATTATTGAAGTAGATGGTAAAAGAGGAACATATAATGGACCTAGAGAATCAGTTAAATTAATTGAATCAGTTAAAGACTTATAATTTATTAGTTAAATTTTTTAATTCATCATAAAATTCTAATTCTTTAATTTTATTTATTGGAAATTTATCAATTCCTAAATATGCTCCATACCAACTTCCAGAAATAGCTGATGTTGAATCATTATCACCAAAAAAGAATACATTATGAAATATAAAAGATTCCCAACTAAATTTTGGATTTTTAATATCAACTTCCATTTTATCATTTGGAATTGCTGACAGTAAAAAATTATCATACGCAATTAAAGGTCCTTCTAAACCAGAGCCACCAAATTTTTCATAACCACGCATTTTTCCTAAATAATCTATGGATGAATAGGTTGTTAAATCTTGAATTTTAAATGAAGCATTAGTAAATACTTGAAGATTTCTAAATTTCATTTTAGTTAATCTTTCTTCATTGTATTTTTCCCAATATATAAAATATTCATTTATATCAGAAATAATATTTTCTTTTACATGTTTCTCAATTATATTATTAAAAAATTTATTTTTATACATTTCTTCTAATTTTAATGACCATTCAAAAGGATTAATATTATTAACAGCAAAAGCAGTGAATAATGCAGTTACTATTCCTCCTAAAAATCCTAAAGCATAATTATGAGTAACTAATGAAGCTAATAATGCTTCTTCACATACTTTCTCATAATTTTTGTAATATTTTAATCCAATTGGTGCTGTACGAATAGCTGCTCCATTTCCTCCATATTTTGAAGAATATTTTATTACATTAATATTTTTTGATAATCTTATTTCTTCTAAAGATTGTAAAGTTGCAATCCCTGATTGACGTTCATCTTCTTTTAATTTAGGTAAATATTTTAAATAACTATTAATGTAATTTGTAACACCTCCTCCATTAATAAGTGCATCTGTAGTAGCAATAATTAATAAAGTATCATCTGAAGATTTTAACGTTTGAAAATTTATATTATTTAATCCGCCTCTTAAATAATATTCATGAAGAAAAAAATAATTCATAATGACTCCTTCTTTAACTGTATCTATTTTATTACCATAATTAAATTCCCAATGACCATTAAAATATCCTAATGTTTCTAAAAAAGATGATAAATATAAACATCCTTCTATTTTTTCTTTATAAGTAATCATTATATTAAATTATAATTTATTTTTAATAAGTAATTATATTTATTATGGTTTAAAAGTTAATTTTATTATAAACTATAATAATGTCAATTGTATCTGTTAATTTCAAAGATTTAAAATATAATTTGTATGAAGTTTTAGGATTATCTAAAGAAGCTTCTGATAATAGAATAAAAAAAAATTTTAGAAAACTTGTTTTAGAATTACATCCTGATAAAAATAAAGACTCAAGTGAAGAATTATATAATCATGTAATTATTGCAAATCAAGTTTTATCAGATTCTATTAATAGAAAAAAATATGATGAATTTTTAGAATTAGAAAAAAAAGAAACTTCATTTTTAGATTTAAAAAATAATTTTGAAGAATCAATCAAAAGTGTTGACACTTTATTCCCTAAAAAAGAAGAAGCTACAAATATATTTAAAACAAAAATTAATGAATTAAATCAAAAACATGGATTTGATTCAAAAACTGATTTTAATGTTATGAATAAATATAATGAAATTAAAAAAAATAGAGATAATATTACTATTCCACAAGAAAAAATAGCTAATACTAAAGAGTTTAATTCAAAATTTGAGAAAAGAAAAGATGATAATACTTTTAGTGATCAAATTATTCAAAGTACTAGTTCTACATTATCAAGTTATCATCCTCATGATGAATTAACAACTATTGGAAATTATTCTGCATTATATATGGAAGATTCAATTTCAACTGGTAATTTTACAAGTTTAGATATGGCTTTCAAAATACAAAAAATTAATTCTACAGTAACAGAAAAAAGTGTAGATGAAAGAATGAAAGAATATAAAAATCAAACAAATAAATATAATAATAGAAAACCTGAAGAATTTTCAAGTAAAAAATTTAATGATTGGAACGAAAATGATTCTTAAGTATTAAATTTTAATAGAAAATTATTGATAGATTCATAACCTAAATCAATAATTTTCTTTTTATCTTCTAAAGTAATATCAAAATCTGTAGGAACATATTTTGGATTATTAATTTGTATTACATTATTAAAATATTTTTTTATATTTTTTTCACTAATTGTATCTGCAGTAATACTTAATACACTAGTTATTAATTTTTTTAAAGAATCTATATTTAAATCTTCTTTTGCATTTTTAATATAAAATCCGATTGTTGATTTTTTTGAACAATGATTAATTGGAAAATTATTTACTATGCCTCCATCAACATATTTTTCATTTTCATGTATAATTGGTGAAAATATAATAGGAACTGCTGTAGATATTCTTAAAGCTAAAATAACAGAAAAATGTGGTGTTGTTTTATAATTAAAAACTACTTCTTTTCCTTTTGTTAAATTAGTCCCAATAATAATTAATTTTTTATTAGTTAATTTATATAATTCTTCAAATGTTATATCTTTTACATTTAATTTAGTTTCAAGAAAATTTATTAAAAGTAACTTAAATCGTTCTCCGTCTTGAATTCCTAGATTTTGGAAAAAAGCAATACTATTTATTTCACCTTTTAATTTACTGAAATTAAAATTAAATATAAAATCTTTCATTTCTTCTATTTCCCATCCTAAAATTAATAAAAATGATAACATTGCACCAATAGATGTACCAACAAAACATTTAATTTCTGTTAAGTTTATAATTTTCTTTTCAATTAAACATTCTAATGCACCTATAAAAGAAAAACCTTTTATTCCACCACCACTAAAACATAATGTAGTAATTTTAGGAGATATTTTTTCTTTATTAGTAACTATTTGTTCTTCATTAGCAACTATTTGTTCTTCATTAGTAACTATTTGTTCTTCATTAGTAACTATTTGTTCTTCATTAGTAACTATCTGTTCTTCATTAGTAACTATTTGTTCTTCATTATTAACTATTTGTTCTTCACTATTTGATGCGTCTTCTTTATTTGAATTTAATTCTAAATTATTTAAACTCATATTTAAATAATAATTATTTTTTTTTATACCACTTTTATATGGTAAAAGCAGATAAATTAATTAAAGAACAAAAAGATAGAGAAAATAAGAAAAACGAAACATTTCAAAAAATATTAGATAAAATAGAAAAGAAAATTGTATTAGCTAGTGCAGCAGATTATTATCATACATGGTATTCTATTCCTGAATTTATAATTGGATTACCATTATATTCAATTAATGAATGTAAAAATTATATTGAAAAAAATGTAAAGAAAAATGGGTTCGAATCTGAATTTTTTGAACCTAATATTCTTTTAATAAAATGGTTTCCAAAAAAATAAATATTTATTTTGATATATTTGAAAGTAAATTTAAAAATATTAATACACACATACCAATTAATATTAATACAATAATATCTCTATTAGTTTGTATAATATCTTCAAAATTTTCTAAAATTTTAGGTCTAAATTGTTCTCTCATTTTATTTTGACACGTTCTACACGTTTTTAAATGTGTTGTAAAATTATTACAATTAGATTTATGATCATTTGTAAATTTTTCTATTCTCTTATGATTTTTATTTTTAATTATTTTTTTATTTTTATTATTTGAAAATTTTTCTATAGTTTTTTTATTATTATTATTATTAAAATTTTTATACTGGTTTGAAATATAATTTTCTTGACCCCAAGCCTCTTGAACAGTGCAATAATTCATTGTTAATCTATTTCTATAATCTAGATAAAATATTTACTAAAAATAATATCTAAAATAATTATATGGATATTTTAGATAACCCTTATGTTAAAGCAATATTAGTAATGTTTATTATGATGTATGCTGTTACAATTGGTCCAACATTACCTAAATATATAAGAAATTCGTTTTACAATCCTATTTTTAGAGTTGCAATTTGTTTCTTAATTGTAATGAGAGCAGATAAAGATCCTTCATTTGCTTTAGTATTATCAATTGCATTTATATTAACTTTAAGTAGTTTAACGCAACAAAAAGCAAGAGAAGCTTTTAATAAATAAAAGTGCGTTAATTTAAAGAAAAGTTAATTATATAATTATATAATATGCCCGATTCAGAATCATCTTCCGAAGTTAATATTACATTGCATGATAGAAAAGGTAAAATTGCCGACCAAACTGATGTTAAAAAAAGTTCAGAAACTGATATGTATTTTAATTTACTTGCAAATGCAAATAAAACAGTAGCAGAAGTTTCTCCTCATACAGATACATCTTCAATTGAATCAGATTCTTCAAAAAGTGAATCTGTTAAATCTGGTTCTACTTATAAATCAACTTCACAAAAATCCAGAGATAAATATGAAAAAATGGATTTTAAAACCACGTTTGAAAAAGAAAATTCAGTAAAACAAAATTCAATTAAACAAAATTCAATTAAACAAAATTCAGTTAAAAAAAATACAGGTCCTCAATTATCACCTCAAGAAATAAGAATGAAAAAAATAGAATTATTACGAAAATTATCCGAAATTAAACAAAGAGGTTTTTCATTAACAAAAGATTATGATTTTAGTTCATCTTTAGAAGAAATGGAATATGAATATGAATTATTAAGAAGTTTTATTGATAAAAGAAATGGTATTAAATTGTATAAAAGTTTATTATTAAATGGTGCTTCAATTCTTGAATTTTTAAATGATAAATATGATCCTTTCGATTTTCATTTAGGAGGTTGGGGTGAACATTTATCAGTTGAAGTAGATTCATATGACGAAACATTAGAAGAATTATATGAAAAATATAAAGGTTCTGGTAAAAAGATGGCTCCTGAAATTAAATTAATATTATTATTAGTTGCTTCAGGAAGTGCATATCATTTTTCAAAATCACAATCTTCTATACCTGGTTTAGATTCAGTTATTAGTAAAAATCCAGAATTAATAAGTAAGTTATTAAATCCTCAAAAACCAAAATCAAATTTCATGAGTCCTCAAGAAATTAGTATTGAAAAGCAACGAGCTATGTTACAACAAAGAGAAAAAGAGAGGAAAAATCAAAATAATCAAAATAATCAACAACAACCTTCTATGAATAATTTATTTATGAATCCTCCTATGATACCAAGTGTTACACCAAATAGAACTGAAATTAGAGCTCCTGATAATGTAAAAGATATTTTAAGTAGAATTAAAGGTTCTGCTAGTTTAGCAGAAACAACAGAAGATAATAGTTCAAATAATGATAGAATAATTTCAGATGTAAACGTATCTGATTCCAAAAGAGGAAGAAAACCAAAATCAACTCCTTCAATTAATATAAATACAAAATAATAACAACTTATTCTTTAAATTAATTAATAAATGAATTTAAAGACTAATTAGTATAATTATTATTAATGTCTGAAAAAAGTCAACAAATTGAACCAATTGTATTAAAAAAAAGAGGGAGAAAACCCAAAAATAAGTGTATTGAGAAAAATGAAAATGAAATACCTATTAATTCTGAAGAAGAACCAATTATTGTTCATCTTCCTATTTCTATGGATGATATTGTAAATGATTCAAATGATAACATTTTTATAAAAAATGAGAAAGAATTAACTATTAATAAAAATATAAAAACAAAAGAAATAAATGAAGATCAATTATTAAAAAAATTAAAAGAAACAGAAAAAACGTTTATGTTTACAAAAAATGTTAATAGAGTAAATGTTCATAATATTAAATTTAAACCAGAATCAAAATGTTTATGGTGTAAAAATTCTTTTACTACACCATCAATTGAATTACCTGAAGATTATTTTAATAATACATTTTTTTGTATTGGTAATTTTTGTTCATGGAATTGTGCAAAAACATATAATATTGATGCGAATGATTCATCTACTTGGAAAAGAGAATCATTATTAAATTTAATGTATTTTAAAACTTATGGGGAATTTAAAGATATAAATCCTGCACCATCTTGGTTATTATTAGATGAATTTGGAGGACATTTAAATATTGAAGAATTTAGAAATTTATTTGTATTTAATAATAAAGATTATTTATTATTACACCCTCCTTTAATAACTAGACAATTACAAATTGAAGAATCTTATAAAAAATCAAATAATCAAAATATGGCTTCAAATACTTACGATGGTGAATTAGTATTAAAAAGAACTAAACCATTAGAACAAAATGGTTTGAATTTGGAAAAAACTATGGGATTAAAACGAAATAATAAACCATTTAAAAAATTGGAAACATCTATTTAAAAAAATTGATAAATAATAATTATATATATATATAATTATTATTATGCCAATCAATTTTTATAATATTAAACCATCAATTGATGAACTTGTTCTTGTCGTTTTTAATGAACAAGATGATGAATTATCACAATTTAAAGGTAAATTAGTTGAATATCCATACAATATTTTTTTGACTTTTAATGATGTTCAAAAAAAGAAAAAAGAAAAATATAATAAAGTTGTTCCCTTAAATAAAGTTCTAGTTGCAAGAATTGGAGACATATCTAATGATATAATTCAAGTATCTTTGTCTTATATTTATAAAGATAATTCGAAAGAATCTAGAGAAGAACAATTAAAGAAAGCCTTAAATAAATTTATTAAAAATAAGCAATTAACTTCTATTTTCATTGGACTTTCTAAAGTGTTTGAAATTGAAGTAGAATATTTATGGAAAAATATCATGTATAAAATTGATGAAAAACGCAGA
>Ga0164295_10004136_pt1 | contig 11553 bp, 9 predicted proteins | sample GEODES006metaG_FD_111798 | JGI IMG/M metagenome (GOLD analysis project Ga0164295, IMG submission 111798) | Oligotrophic lake water microbial communities from Sparkling Lake, Wisconsin, USA - GEODES006 metaG | ecosystem: Environmental > Aquatic > Freshwater > Lake | place: USA: Sparkling Lake...
CCTGTTGCTCCTGTTGTCGTATGTGTGATTGCTGTTAATGCTGTATTGATACAAAGTGTTGGTGTAGCAGTTGGTGCTGTTACTGTGTTGTTTGGTGTAACTGTGATAGTTCCTATAGCGTTTACGGTACCACATCCTCCTGTTAATGGAATACTATAAGCGAATGTTCCTGATGCTGTTGGTGTACCACTAATAGTAATCGTATTGGCTGCCCATGATGCCGTAACTCCAGTTGGAAGTCCTGTTGCGATTCCAATACCTGTTGCTCCAGTTGTTGTATGTGTGATTGCTGTTAATGCCGTATTGATACAAAGTGATGGTGTGGCAGTTGGTGCTGTTACCGTATTGTTTGGTGTAACTGTGATGGTTCCTATAGCGTTTACGGTACTACATCCTCCTGTTAATGGAATCGTGTAAGCAAATGTTCCCGATGCTGTTGGTGTACCACTAATAGTAATCGTATTAGCTGCCCATGAAGCAGTAACTCCCGCTGGAAGTCCTGTTGCGGTTCCAATACCTGTTGCTCCAGTGGTCGTATGCGTGATTGCTGGTAATGCTGTATTGATACAAAGTGTTGGTGTAGCAGAAGGTGTTGTTACAGTATTAGCTGTAGTTACTGTAATCGTTGCAGTATTTCCAATTAATGGCGTAATTACAGAACCAACAGCAACAGTTGTCAAAGTATAAACTGTAGTTGCAGTTAATGGTAATGGTGTATTCCAAATAAAAGTACCAGAAGCAGGAATTGTTACATTATAAGTGTTTGCACCTTGAGTAAAAGTAACAACAGCACTTGGAGGACCTGAAAAAGTTAATTGCCCGGTATTGTTGGTACAAATAGTGTTACCAACTGCAGTAGCATTGTTTGTGCATCTAACATCTAATAAAAATGAAATCTCTTGATCATCCACACATTGCGTTGATGTGTTATTCCTTGCTCTCACCCAAATTGTAGTATCTACATTGGTTTGAAAAGTAGAAGGATTAGGTATCTGACCTGTTACCGGATCAGTATAAATTAAAGATGCCCCATAATCTGTAAAAAACGAAACCGTAAAATCTGCGGGATTTAACGGCGCTAGTAAAGCGGGAATTAAAGCCGTTAAATTAAATGTAGGATTACAATCTCCTAGGGGTCCTAGTTGAGTTGGCGGTGCATTTAAAACAGGTGTAGCACCAAAATTAATAATAACAGAATCTTCAGTAGGTGTACCACAGTCAGGATGTGTCACCTTAACTTTCCACGTACCTGATTGTGTAACTGTTATTGATTTTGTAGTTAAAGTAGGTTGTAAAACGCCATTCAAAAACCACTGGTATGCCAATGTATTTTGGTTAGCAGGTGGATTTTGAAAGTTACAATGTAAAGTTTGAGAATTTATAAGCGAGTTACAAAATGAAATTGTATTAGTAGCAGGAGGACTTGGATAGACTGATGTAGCAGTAGGACCTAAATCAACTCCACAAACTACATCACAGTTTGTTGAACCAGAACCTGGAGAGTTAGAATTTGTTTGTTCCATTACAAACTGCCCAACTGAATTTGAATAATTGGTAATTAACAATATATAATTTGACCCTGGATTGGCATTTGGTATGGTAATTGTTTCAACTGCAGCTGCTGAGAAACTACATGCTACAATATTATTTGGATTAACAGGAGCCGTTAAATCTGCTAAACTATTACAGGCAGTTGAAGCCATCTGGGCATCAGTAAATGGTCCCCAACATATAAAATCAATATCCGTATTATTGAATAAAGGAGGATTATTCCCTTGATGCAAATTAAAAATTAAAGTACCAGCAAAACCAGTCTGAAAAGTATACCAATTGGGATTTGGGGCAGAACCCAAACATCCTGGAGAACCCAAACTAGGAATACCAACTAAACTTGGTTGTGGAGCAATATTTCCAGAACAAATTGGGGACATCGTACCACAAGTTGATTGTGAATATATAAAATTAATGCTTAAAAAGGTAAAAAATAGTAAAAGAAATTTTTTCATTTTTTATGTATAGTTGTTAATGAAATTATGAATCATGAACAGCAAAAATAAAAAAAAAATTAAGTTTTCGTTAATAAAAAAAGAAATTAATAACTTAAGTTGTTTTTCAGCGGATAAATTTTACTTTCAACGGTTGTTAAAAATAAAAAATACAATAGAATTTCCATAACATTACAAATTACTTTGAAAAATAAAAAACTAATTTATTTATAAATGCATATATTTGCAGATAGATGAAAAAACAGGTACGATGATTAACAACGAAGAACATAACGATGAAATTGGCAACAACCATATTGCTACTAATACGCAAAACCCTATCAGAATTGATGCTTTTGAAATTACTGACGAAGAGAAAATTATTAGAATCAAAAAAGATGTAGAAAACATACTACTTACACTAGGAATGGACTTAACCGACGACAGCTTAAAAGGAACACCTAACAGAGTGGCTAAAATGTTTGTAAAAGAAATTTTTGGCGGCTTACATCCAAATAAAAAACCTAGTGCATCCACATTTGAAAACAAATATAAATATGGCGAGATGTTAGTAGAAAAAAATATTGTGGTATATTCTACTTGTGAACATCATTTATTGCCAATATATGGTCGAGCTCATATTGCCTATATTTCTAACGGAACGGTTGTTGGATTATCAAAAATGAATCGCATTGTAGAATATTATGCAAAAAGACCTCAAGTTCAAGAACGTTTAACCATTCAAATCGTAAAAGAACTTCAAACTGTTTTAAACACAGAAGATGTAGCATGTGTTATTGATGCCAAACACATGTGCGTCAACTCTCGAGGAATAAAAGACATCGAAAGCAGCACAGTTACTTCTGAATTTGGCGGAAAATTTAAAGAAGAAAAAGTAAAAAGAGAATTTTTAGACTATATTAAATTAGATACGAAATTTTAGACTCATTAATCCAACCAACTGCAGAATAAGAAATAATAAAATACATCAAACATAAATTAAACAAAATGCCACTTTACGAAACCAATCCACTTCAAGTGTATAATTCATTATCGGGGAAAAAAGAAAATTTTAAATCGATTCACGAAGGTCAAATTGGTATGTATGTTTGTGGGCCAACGGTGTACAGCAATGTGCATTTAGGTAATGTTAGAACTTTTATGAGTTTTGACATGATGTATCGTTATTTATTACATTTAGGTTATAAAGTAAGATATGTACGAAATATTACAGATGCCGGACATTTAACAGATGATGGCGATGTAGAAAATGACAGATTTGTAAAACAATCGCGTTTAGAAAAATTAGAACCAATGGAAATTGTACAGAAATATACTGTAGATTTTCACAGGGTTTTAGAAACTTTTAATTTCCTACCTCCTACTATTGAACCAACGGCTACAGGTCATATTTTAGAACAAATAGAATTAACTCAAAAATTAATTGAAACAGGTTTTGCTTATGAAAGCAATGGCTCTGTTTATTTTGATGTATTAGAATATAACAAACGTGGTTTAAATTACGGCGAATTAAGCAATAGAAATATTGAAGAATTATTTGCCAATACAAGAGATTTAGACGGACAATCGGAAAAGAAAAATCCACAAGATTTTGCCCTTTGGAAAAAGGCATCGCCAGCACATATTATGCGTTGGAATTCACCTTGGGGAGCTGGTTTTCCTGGCTGGCATTTAGAATGTACGGCTATGAGCACCAAATATTTAGGTGAAACTTTTGATATTCATGGCGGTGGTTTAGATTTGAAATTTCCACATCACGAATGTGAAGTAGCACAAGGAACGGCATGCAATGGCGTACATCCAGTAAATTATTGGATTCACACTAATATGCTAACCATGAACGGATTACGCATGAGCAAAAGTACTGGAAATTACATTTTACCAATGGAATTAATTGAAGGAAAAAATGATTTCTTCGAAAAAGAATTCAATCCAAGTGTGGTACGTTTTTGTTTTATGCAAGCCCATTATCGAGGTGTTTTAGACATTTCAAACGATGCGATGCTAGCCAGTGAAAAAGGCTATAATCGTTTAATGGAAGCAATAGAAATTGTATCAAAAATTGAAACAAGTAACACCTCTTCAGTTGATATTGCAACCTGGAAAAATGCTTGTTATGATGCGATGAATGACGATTTTAACACGACAATTTTAATCGCACAATTATTTGAAGCGGTTAGAATTATTAATGTATTAAACGACAAGAAAGAAACAATTACTGCAACAGATTTAGCTGAATTAAAAGAAACTTTAGACGTTTTTGTTTTTGATGTGTTAGGATTAACGAATAAAAAAGAAGCAGGAAATAATAATAAATTAGGAAGCGTAATTGAAATGCTAATTGAAATGAGAATGGAAGCTAGAGCAAATAAAAACTGGGCTTTATCTGATGAAATTAGAGACAAATTAGCCATTTTAGACATTCAGTTGAAAGACGGAAAAGACGGAACGAGTTTTACGTTGTAATTTTGGATTTACGAATTGAGATTTACGATTAACGAAATATAAAATATGAAGAAACTATTAATTTTTCCATTTATAGTAATTATTCGATTTTATCAAATTGTAATTTCGCCATTAACTCCAGCAACTTGTAGGTTTGCGCCTACTTGCTCAAGTTATAGTAAGGAAGCTTTAGAAAAACACGGCATAATAAAAGGGAGTTGGCTCGCTTTTAAAAGAATTACAAGTTGTCATCCATGGGGAAAAAGTGGTTATGATCCGGTTCCATGATGCAATGGCAATAGCAATAGCAATGACAATGACAAAAATCAATGACAATGACAATGACAATAGCAATGACAATGACAATAGCAATGACAATAGCAAAAAACAATAAACTATAAACAACAAAAAAATTATGATTTGGAATCCAACAGAAGGTATAGATTTAGGTTTTTTCATGATTCGTTTTTACAGCTTAACGTGGGTAACTGCATTTGCTTTGGGCTGGTTTATTACTAAATATATCTTCCAAAGAGAAAATGAATCTGTAGAAAAATTAGATAATTTATTTGTTTACACAATTGTAGCTACCATGCTTGGCGCACGTTTAGGGCATGTAATTTTTTATCAACCTGAATTATTTTCTCAAGATCCCTTAAGTATATTATTACCAATAAGTACAATTGGCGGATTACATTTTACTGGTTTTAGTGGATTGGCCAGTCATGGTGCTGCCATTTCTGTTATTCTTACGATGTATTATATCAAATCAAAAGTGCTGCAGCGTCCTTTTTTATGGATTTTAGATAGAATTGTAATTCCTGTGGCTTCCGGAGCTGTTTTTATTCGTTTAGGAAACTTTATGAATTCTGAAATTTTTGGTAAAGTAACTTCAAAAGACACTTTTATGGCTATGAAATTTGTGAAAGGCGAAGACAATTTACCTCCGAAAGTAGCCTCACAATTAACTAATATCCCTGATGGAAACCAGGCTTACAATGCTATTGCAAATGATGTTCAGTTTAAAGGTATTTTAGAAAAAATTCCATATAGATATCCAGCACAACTATTTGAAGCATTATTATACATTCCAGTATTTTTCATTTTGTTTTATATGTATTGGAAAACGGATGCCAGAAACAAACCAGGATTATTATTTGGAACGTTTTTAGTGTTACTTTGGTCAGTACGTTTCTTTGTGGAATTTGTAAAAGACAGTCAAGGTGGCTTTGAAGAATACCCAATGTTCAATGCTCTATCCACTGGGCAATGGCTTAGTATACCATTTATTATTATAGGATTTTACTTTGTATATGCTTCGCAAAAGAAAGCAAATATTTAATAGTAATATATAGAAATAAAAAAAAGTGCAAACTCTAAATTAGAGTTTGCCTTTTTTGTTTTTATCCTCTAAATTTCCATTCAAATTCGTCTTTATCATTGATAATGGCTCCAATTTCAACCTCAACTACTTCATCATAATCGACGTGAAAAAACAACCAATTGTCTTCGTTAAAATAAATATCAATTCCTTCTTCTGAATCCTTTTCAAATTTGTTGATTTTGTTGAGTGCTAAATCGCCATTTACTAAATCCCATGCTTTATTAATAATGGTAGTTCCAAATAGTTTAATTTCTGGATGTGTAGTTGTAATATATCCTAATTTCATGTCTTCCTCTACATAAAACGTTAACTTCATACGTTCTTTGTTATAAACATAAATCGTGTTATTTTCGTCGTCTGTAAACGTCTTACTTGGTTTTCCGTATAACGCTTCCACGTACTTTGGAGTCATACCAAACTCTAATCTATCAATTCCGTTTTTTAATTTAATTTCCATTGGTTTTCGTTTTATGCTAACAAAGTTAGAACTTTTAACATATGATTGAGCAAAATCTTACAAATTATTACTATTATAAATAAAAAAAACCACGAAAATCAAATGAAATTCGTGGTTTAGTATTTATATAAAATCTAATTATATTTTAGTACGTTTTCTTTCTGTTTCCGTCAAATAAATTTTTCTTAAACGAATCGATTTTGGTGTACACTCCACATATTCATCTTTTTGAATATATTCTAAAGCTTCTTCTAATGAGAAAATAACTGGAGGAATAATTCTAGCTTTTTCGTCATTTCCTGATGAACGAACGTTAGATTGTTTTTTCTCTTTCGTTACGTTTACACACATATCATCACCACGAGAGTTTTCACCAATAACTTGACCTTCGTAAATTTCAGCATTTGGTTCCACGAAAAACTTACCTCTATCTTGTAATTTATCAATAGAATAAGGAATTGCTTTACCTTTTTCCATAGAAATTAACGAACCTTTGTTACGTCCAGAAATTTCTCCTTTATATGGTTCATATCCTATGAAACGGTGAGCCATAATAGCTTCACCAGCAGTAGCAGTAAGTAATTGGTTACGTAATCCAATAATTCCACGAGATGGAATGTTGAATTTAATAATCATACGTTCCCCTTTAGTTTCCATGCTTAGCATTTCACCTTTACGTAAAGTTACAAACTCTACCGCTCTACCGGATAAACTTTCTGGTAAATCGATAGTTAACTCTTCAATTGGCTCACATTTAACACCATCAACTTCTTTAATGATAACTTGTGGTTGTCCAATTTGTAATTCGTAACCTTCTCTTCTCATGGTTTCAATAAGGACAGATAAGTGCAATACACCACGTCCAAAAACCATAAATTTATCTGCTGAGTCCGTTTCACCCATTCTCATGGCTAAATTTTTCTCTAATTCTTTTTCTAGTCTTTCTCTAATGTGACGAGACGTAACAAATTTACCTTCTTTACCAAAAAACGGAGAATCGTTAATGGTAAATAACATACTCATTGTTGGTTCGTCAATCGCAATAGAAGTTAAGGCTTCTGGATTTTCAAAATCGGCAATAGTATCTCCAATTTCAAAACCTTCAACACCAATAATGGCACAAATATCTCCAGCAATAACGCTTTCTACTTTCTTACGACCTAACCCTTCGAAAGTGTGTAATTCTTTAATTTTTGATTTTGTAATAGTACCATCGCGTTTTACCAACGAAATATTCATACCTTCTTTTAATTCGCCTCTTTCTAATCTACCAATTGCGATACGACCTGTAAAAGCTGAGAAATCTAAAGATGTAATTAACATTTGAGGGGTTCCTTGTCCAACATTTGGAGCAGGTACGTGCTCGATAACCATATCTAATAAGGCTTCCACATTATCTGTTACATTTTCCCAATGATCAGACATCCAGTTATTTTTAGCTGAACCATAAACTGTAGGGAAATCTAATTGTGCTTCTGTAGCGCCTAATTCAAACATTAAGTCGAATACTTTTTCGTGAACTTCTTCTGGCGTACAGTTTTCTTTATCTACTTTATTGATAACTACGCAAGGTTTTAAACCTAAATCGATAGCTTTTTGTAATACAAAACGCGTTTGTGGCATTGGTCCTTCAAAAGCATCTACTAACAAACATACACCATCGGCCATGTTTAATACACGCTCTACTTCTCCACCAAAATCGGCGTGACCTGGGGTATCAATAATATTAATTTTAGTTCCTTTATAAGAAACCGAAACGTTTTTAGAAGTAATGGTAATACCTCTTTCACGCTCTAAGTCGTTATTATCTAAGATTAAATCTCCAGTATTTTCGTTATCACGGAACAATTGACAGTGATACATAATTTTATCAACCAATGTAGTTTTACCGTGGTCAACGTGGGCAATAATTGCAATGTTTCTAATAGATGACATATATTCTTTTTTTGAAAGTGCAAAGGTACGTTTATTATCTTGATATTCAAACAACTATTCATTTAGTTTACATTTTAATAAATTTATATGCAAAATGTTTCATTTTCAATACGCTAACCTTTACATTTTTTGGTTTAATTTTACAATTGTGTTGCCTTCAATAACTTCAAGCAACAGATTGAAAAAGGATATCAAACAAAAAAAGTCCTGATTTTCATCAGGACTTTTAAATTATTTTAATTTGCTAATTATAATTTAGCAACCAATCTTGTTAACTTAGATTTTAAGTTTGAAGCTTTGTTAGCATGAATAATATTTTTCTTAGCTAACTTGTCAATCATTGAAATAACAATAGGTAATTTCGCTGCAGCTTCTGCTTTTACAGTAGCTAAACGAATTGCTTTAATTGCATTACGTGTAGTTTTGTGTTGGTATTTGTTCAATACTCTTCTTTTCTCGTTGCTTCTAATTCTTTTTAAAGCTGACTTATGATTTGCCATTTTTTTTTATATTTTAATGTAAATAACTATTTTATGCATTAGTAGAAAAATAAGAAAAGCCTCCCACAATTGAATTGAAATTCAATCACTTCAGTTTTAACTAACAAAACAAGTAAAGGAGACACCAAAACCCATTTCATAAAACCATTTCAAAACTAATTTGTAGTCCGTAGGGGAATCGAACCCCTCTTACCAGGATGAAAACCTGGCGTCCTAACCGATAGACGAACGGACCAGTAACTGATTTAATGTTTCAGTAAAAACAGTGTAGTCCGTAGGGGAATCGAACCCCTCTTACCAGGATGAAAACCTGGCGTCCTAACCGATAGACGAACGGACCATTACATTTCCGTAATGCGAGTGCAAAAATACAACTATTTTTTATTTGTGCAATACCTAATGTGAAAATTTTCAGTTTTTTTGAAAACCTACGTTTAATGCTTTATTTACAAGACATTTATTGCTTTTTAAAAATAAATTATATATCTCAAATTCCCAATCGTAAAGCGTAAATCGCTTAGTACGCTTTAGCGAATAAAACTCTTCCTTTGGATGGCGCTCCAGAGAAAATACAAACTCCAGCTTCTTCTACTCTATCTAAAGGAATACATCTAATCGTTGCCTTGGTTTCCTCTTTTATTTTATCTTCAGTTGCAGCGGTTCCATCCCAATGTGCAGAAACAAAACCTGTTTTATTCTCTAAAACATCTTTAAATTCAGCATACGAATTCACCTCTGTTGTATGTTCAGCGCGATAATCTACAGCTTTATTAAATAAATCTTTCTGAATTTGCTCTAATAAATCTTGAATATAGGGTACAATTCCTTCTGCTGGTTTCACTTCTTTGGTTAAAGTATCTCTTCTTGCCACTTCAAAAGTTCCATTTTCTAAATCTTTCGGACCAATTGCTAAACGAACTGGAACGCCTTTTAATTCCCATTCTGCAAATTTAAAACCAGGTTTTTGCGTGGTTCTGTTATCAAATTTTACTGAAATATTTAATTTTTTAAGTTGCGCTACTAAATCATTTGCTACATCAGAAATTTTATTAAACTCTTCATCTGTTTTAAAAATCGGTACGATAACAACCTGAATTGGTGCTACATTTGGAGGCAATACCAATCCATTATCATCTGAATGTGTCATTACTAAAGCTCCCATCAAACGAGTAGAAACACCCCAAGAAGTTCCCCAAACATATTCTTGTTTTCCTTCTTGATTGGTAAATTTTACATCAAATGCTTTGGCAAAATTTTGTCCTAAAAAGTGTGAAGTTCCAGCTTGTAATGCCTTTCCATCTTGCATTAAAGCTTCAATACAATACGTTTCATCTGCTCCAGCAAAACGTTCTGTTTCTGTTTTTAATCCTTTTACAACTGGAATAGCCATAAAATTTTCAGCAAAATCAGCATAAACGTGCATCATTTTTTCTGATTCTTCTAATGCTTCTTCTTTTGTAGCGTGTGCGGTATGCCCTTCTTGCCATAAAAATTCGGCAGTTCTTAAAAACAAACGCGTTCTCATTTCCCAACGCACTACATTTGCCCACTGATTAATTAGCAAAGGTAAATCTCTGTACGATTGCACCCATCCTTTATAGGTACTCCAAATTATAGCTTCAGATGTTGGGCGAACAATTAGTTCTTCTTCTAACTTCGCATTTGGATCTACCATTAATTTACCTGGTTTATCCGGATCATTTTTTAATCTATAATGAGTAACGATGGCACATTCTTTTGCAAAACCTTCAGCATTTTTTTCTTCGGCTTCAAACATACTTTTTGGCACAAATAATGGAAAATAAGCATTACTATGTCCTGTTTCTTTAAACATTTTATCTAATTCTGCTTGCATTTTTTCCCAAATTGCATAGCCGTATGGTTTTATTACCATACAACCTCTTACTCCTGAATTCTCAGCTAAATCAGCCTTTACGACCAATTCGTTATACCAAGCAGAATAATCTTCGCTTCTAGTTGTTAAATTTTTACTCATTTTTATAATATTGGCACAAAATTTGTTTAATTTGTATTACTTTAGTGGTACAAAACTACTTAATTTTGTAAAGACCAACAATAAAAATTTATTTATATGAAAACAAATCGCATTTTTCAGCTAAAAACACTTAGATTTTTAAGTCTAATTGTAGGTGCTATCACAGTAGTAAGTTGTGGTTCGTTCCAAAATTCATCGTATTATGATGATGATGGTGTATATGGTCCTGATAATTCAGAAAAAGCAAAACGAGTGGTACAAAGCGAAACGACTTCTGGCTCTTACAGCAACACTTATGCCCAACAATTTAAAAGTATGAAAGAAGAGTTTGGACCTACAGAAGTATTAACTGACGTAGTTAACTATAAATCAACACCCGACACGGTAAATGTTCAAGAAAATGGAACTAGATATGGTGGATGGGGAGAAAACCAAACCAACAATAATATTGTGATTATTAATGATAATTGGGGAATGAACAACTGGGGTTGGAATGGTTGGTACGGAAACGGTTGGGGTTATAACAACTGGTGGTATGGTAACGGCTGGGGTTGGAATAATTTTTACGGAAATGGCTGGGGTTATAACAATTGGTATGGTGGCTATTACGGACCTTATTGGGGTAACGGATTTTTTGTTGGCTACTATGGAGGATATTACGGAAATGGCTGGGGTTGGAATGGATATAATAGTTGGTATGGTGGCGGCAGAAATGTCGTGCACAATAATGGACCTCGTTGTGGTTGTATAAATAATAATGGTAATTCTGGAAGAATGGGTTCTGGAAGAATAGGAAGTAGTATTGGAAATCTAAGAAATCAAATTGGACA
>Ga0164295_10004137_pt1 | contig 11552 bp, 27 predicted proteins | sample GEODES006metaG_FD_111798 | JGI IMG/M metagenome (GOLD analysis project Ga0164295, IMG submission 111798) | Oligotrophic lake water microbial communities from Sparkling Lake, Wisconsin, USA - GEODES006 metaG | ecosystem: Environmental > Aquatic > Freshwater > Lake | place: USA: Sparkling Lake...
CTTCTCAGCCTTCGATGCAGCCATCCTCTCAACCAAGCGCCTCCCCAACTAATCAACCAACTTATGTACCATCATCACAGCCAACGATGCAACCCAGTGTTCTGCCAAGTTCACAACCAACATGTCAGCCCTCTCATATTCCAACAACGCAGCCTTCTTCTCAGCCATCTATGCAGCCATCCTCTCAACCAAGCGCCTCCCCAACTAATCAACCAACTTATGTACCAACATCACAGCCAACGATGCAACCCAGTGTTCTGCCAAGTTCGCAACCAACATGTCAACCCTCTCATATTCCAACAACGCAGCCTTCTTCTCAGCCTTCGATGCAGCCATCCTCTCAACCGACCTCTGCTCCAACCCATCAACCAACGACTCAACCATCATCACAGCCAACGGTCCAACCCAGTGTTCTACCAACTGTTCAACCGACTTGTCAGCCCTCCCTTTTACCCTTATCACATCCTTCTTCTCAGCCAACTATTCAACCTTCCGATCTACCTACTACTCAACCGTTAAGTAGACCTTCATCGCAACCATCACCACAACCAAGTGAACTACCAACTGGTCAGCCAAGTGTGCAACCGACCACTTTTCCTTCATGTATTCCTTCTATAAAACCCTCATCTCAACCGTCATCACAACCATTTTTAAATCCAACTTTGCAGCCTTCGCATCAACCCATTTCTCAACCATCAGCTCAACCAACTCTACAACCGAGTAGTTTTCCAAGTACGCAGCCAACAGATCATCCATCTTTGCAGCCATCGATGCAACCATCGTCCCAGCCATCAAATCAGCCGTCCTTCTGCCCGACTACTCAACCTTCACGTCCACCAACATCACAACCATTGTCACAACCATCTTCTCTACCCAGCTGCGGGCCTTCTATGCTACCGACAAGACAACCGTCCATTCAACCTTCAAAGCAACCCACTTCTCAACCAACAAAACAATTTAATAGTTTACCAACAACTCAACCATCAGATCAACCTTCCAATCAACCTTCGTACCAACCATCAAGTCAACCCAGTGATCAACCCAGCACACAGCCGTCTGCATATCCCTCCACGCAACCTTCTATTCAACCATCCGCACAATATTCTAGTCAGCCAACGAATCATCCATCATCTCAACCAATGAGTCAGCCTACTATCGAACCATCATCGCAACCTTCCACTCAACCCAGTTGGAATCCATCATCACAACCGTCTAGGCAACCTTCTCGCATGCCCTCTGAGAGACCAACGTCTCATCCGTCGGACCAACCGACTATTATTCCGACCTCTTTACCATCGCACCAACCTACAACTCGACCATCTTTTCAGCCATCTTATCATCCAAGTGTTCAGCCGAGTATACAACCATCTATTCTTCCTACACATCAGCCTTCTGCTCAACCTATGAGTACACCATCTAGTCAACCATCCATGCAACCAATTATGCAACCTTCTCGGCAGCCCATAGCACAACCATCTTTGCAACCATCTTCTGGACCGAGTAGATTTCCAACTACTCAACCATCTAAACAACCAACAATTACACCTTCGATACAACCAACTTCTAACCCTTCCGATCAGCCAACGTCACAGCCGATAGCACGACCATCATATCAACCAACAGTGCAACCATCTAATCGTCCATCCATTCAACCTAGTCATCAACCCACAACATATCCTTCTGAACAGTCAACGCTAGTACCCTCTACACAACCAAGTAGTGAACCATCAGTGCAGCCATCATCTCAACCAACATTCAAACCATCTACTCAGCCCACTTCTAAACCATCAACGCAACCATCTTTGCAGCCGAGTAGTAATCCAAGTTATCAACCATCGACACTACCAACATTGCAGCCAATGATACAACCTACATTGCAACCATCGCATTTTCCGTCCACTCAACCAAGTAACCAACCTTCGCCCTCACCGACGACTCAACCATCTATTCAGCCATCGAATCAACCAAGTAATAATCCAAATTCACACCCAACGGTACAGCCCTCTCTTGTACCTTCAATGCAACCATCATCTCAGCCAACTTGCCAACCTAAATCCCATCCATCTTTTCAACCAACCGCTCTGCCGTCTGTTTATCCGTCTTTACAACCGTCAGCTCAACCGAGTGATCAACCTAGCTCACAACCATCTCAGAAGCCGACACGCCAGCCCTCCACTCTGCCATCTACTAGACCATCAACACAGCCATCATATCAGCCGACTGATCTACCTTCGACTCGGCCAACTACTCAACCATCTACACCCCCTTCCATTCAACCAAGCTGTCAACCAATCATCATACCTTCTCAGCAACCAACTTGTTATCCCTCGAAGCAACCTTCATTACAGCCATCGGATCAACCAACTGAACAACCGACCAATGCACCAACGGAACTTCCAACATCTCAACCATCTAAACACCCATCAAGTAAGCCAACTAATCAACCCAGCAAGCAACCGTCTAAGCGTCCATCAATGCTGCCCTCATCAAAGCCCACTTGCCAGCCAACTAATCAACCATCTGCACATCCCACTGCTCAACCATCAAATCTACCAATCACTCTACCATCTCTACAACCAACAAACAGACCAAGTTGCCAACCAAGTTTTCAGCCCTACTTAAATCCTTCTCTACAGCCCTTGATGCAACCAACAAGTCAACCGTCAAATCAACCATCATTTCAACCAATTATTTCACCAACTCAGCAACCAACTGTAATTCCATCTCAACAACCATCTGATCAACCCACATCTCAACCGACTCTCCAACCCACCAGTCAACCATCATGCCAACCTTCGATGGAACCTTCTTCTCTGCCAACATTGCAGCCATCTACTATACCATCTGCCCAACCATCATACCACCCTAGAGCTCAACCTACTATGCAACCATCTGATCAGCCCAGTACTCAACCTAGTGTCAAACCCTCCACTTCACCAACTATTTTACCATCGATGCATCCTACCTCTCAACCATCTGACCGACCGTCCTTGCAACCGACCACACATCCATCGGATCAACCAACAGGCGAACCGTCGGAGCTTCCATCCTCTCAACCCAGCGATAAACCAAGTGTTAACCCTTCTATTCAACCATCATGTCTGCCCTCTAATCAGCCCACAGCACAACCATCAGATCAACCATCATCGCAACCATCGAGAGAACCCTCGTATCAGCAAAGTACTCAGCCATCATCACAACCATCGGATCAACCCACATCTCAACCGACTCTTCAACCCACCAGTCAACCGTCATGCCAACCTTCGATGCAACCTTCTTCTCTACCAACATTACAGCCATCAACTATACCATCAGCCGAACCAACATACCAGCCTACATCAAATCCTACATTGCAGCCATCAGATCAGCCCAGTACTCAACCTAGTGCCCAACCCTCCACCCAACCAACAATTGCACCGACAGATAATCCTACATCTCAACCATCTGATCAACCATCCTTGCAACCGATCACACATCCATCGGATCAACCAACAGACCAACCGTTGGAGCTTCCATCCTCTCAACCCAGCGATAAACCAAGTTTTAACCCTTCTATTCAACCATCATGTCTGCCCTCTAATCAACCTACATCACAACCATCAGATAAACCATCGTTGGAACCATCATCTCAACCATCGTATAAACCAACTTGTCAACCATCTTTACAACCATCAAGTATACCAAGCAATCAACCCAGTATGCCACCGTCTGATCAGCCATCAATGCAACCCTTTTTGCAGCCTACTTCTAAGCCAACAAATCAGCCTTCTGATCATCCTTCTGCGCAACCATCATTTCAACCAGTTGCTTTACCATCTATGCAACCAACGAACGTACCAAGTTGCCAATCAAGTGCGATGCCATCGACAGATCCAACGACTCAGCCCATAGTACAACCAACATGTCATCCATCAGATCAACCATCTACTGCACCTACTGTCTCACCAACGCAGCAACCCACTGCTCAGCCATCTTCTCAGCCATCTTTTCAACCAAGCTCTCAACCGACTCTACAACCTACCGCGTTTCCGTCCATGCAACCTTCAATTCAACCTTCTTCTCTGCCATCGTTGCAACTGACTACTGCTCCATCAGTACAACCAACAAGTCAGCCTTCATCCCATCCTACATTGCAACCATCAGATCAGCCAAGTTCCCAACCTATTGCTCAACCATCCACTCAACCAACAATAGCGCCATCGATGCAGTCTTTGTCTCAACCATCAGTTCAACCGTCTTTGCAACCGATCACTAAACCAACTGAACAACCAACTAGGCAACCGTCTTCCTTTCCATCTTATTATCCCAGTAATCAACCGAATGCATTTCCTACAAATCAACCAACGGATCAGCCTCTATTGCATCCTACTTTTCAACCATCAGATCAACCATCACTACGTCCTTCTAGACAACCTATTAATAATCCAAGTGTCCAACCATCTATACAACCAACTTATAAACCAAGTTGTCAACCATCAGGTCTTCCGACTATTAAACCAACAGTTCAACCTTCTGTGCAGCCTTCAGTACAACCATCGGATCAACCATCCAATGTTCCAACTTGTCCACCATCTCAACAACCAACAGCTGAACCATCGATTCAGTCATCAGATCAACCGACCATGGTTCCTAGTTCACAACCAACCGGACTTCCATCTTATCAACCTTCTATACATCCTTCTTTTCAGCCATCGGGTCAGCCTTCCTTCCAACCGACCAAACAACCATCGGATCAACCAATAGACCAACCGTCATCAATTCCATCTGATCAGCCTAGTTATCAACCGAATGCTTTCCCAACCAATGTACCAACGGATCAGCCCTTTTTGCACCCTACTTCTCAGCCATCAGATCAACCATCTCTACGTCCCTCTGAACAACCTACAGATAAACCAAGTTCTCAACCTACCATGCAACCATATAATCGACCAAGTTATCAGCCAAGTATAATGCCCTCTGGTAAGCCTACCAGTCAATCATCCAATCAACCTTCTATGATTCCGACAGATCAACCGTCTGCTATCCCAACATCACGACCCACATTACAACCGTCTGTATTACCTACAGTGCAACCAACCCTACAGCCAACTGATCGACCTTCAAGTCAACCTACCTTACATCCATCAGAGAGACCATCATCGTCTCCAACCAACCAACCATCCAATGGGCCTACTTCACAAGCTTCAGTATATCCATCAGGCGAGCCAAGTCGTCAACCGAGTGTAAAGCCTTCGAATCAACCAACGTCTGAGCCCTCAATACAGCCTACATCCCAACCATTCGATCAACCGACCTTTCAACCAAGTATTCAACCATCAGGTCAACCCACAACTCGTCCATCCATCCATCCCTCTGTTCTACCAAGTAATGAACCAAGCAAGCAACCTTCTTCACAACCTACTTGTCAACCTTCTGCAACTCCTACCTGTCAACCATCGAGTTTACCTTCAATTTTTCCCACTTCTCAGCCATCTAATCTTCCTACTCTAGTGCCATCTTTTCAACCGACTAATATTCCAAGTTGTAAACCCAGTCATGGGCAATCTAGTCAGCCTTCATGTTCTCCATCAGTTCAACCTACGAAGCAACCATCAGATCAACCATCTTATCGTCCGACAACTCAACCATCATTGAAACCTACAGTTCAACCTTCAGTAAAACCATCAGAGCAACCTAGTGATCAGCCAATTATTCAACCTTCTGTACAACCATCACTCCACCCCTCAAAACAGCCTACCTGTAAGCCATCTGATCGACCGTCCTCTCAGCCGTATTGCAAACCAACAGATCAATCAACTTCGAAACCAACTATACAACCATCATGTCAACCAAGTGATGTTCCGAGTGGTCAGCCATCAATGCAACCAACTCTACAACCATCAATGAGGCCTTCCCTACAACTTTCTGTTAGACCTTCTTCTGTACCGACGACTCAACCATCATATCATCCAAATTCGTATCCATCGATGGAGCCAACAAGTCAACCAAGTAATGAACCGAGTGTACAACCTATAAGCAAACCAACTTATCAACCTTCAACATATCCTTCCTTAAAGCCATCTGATCAACCATCAGATCAACCTACTATCTCACCAAATCAGCAACCCACTACTCAACCATCTTCACAGCCATCGGATCAACCCACATCACAACCGACTCTTCAACCCACCAGTCAACCATCATGTCAACCTTCGACGCAACCTTCGTTTCTGCCAACATTACAGCCATCAACTATACCATCAGCCCAACCAACATACCAGCCTACATCAAATCCTACATTGCAGCCATCAGATCAGCCCAGTACTCAACCTTTTGCCCATCCCTCAAGTCAACCATCGATTGCGCCGACAGATCACCCTACATCTCAGCCATCAAGTCAACCGACTTCTCAATCGTCTACTCAACCAATAGATCATCCCACATCATTACCATCCGTGCAACCTTCTATACAGCCAAGTAGTATACCCGTTAACCAACCATCTTTGCTACCTACAAGTCAACCTTTTACTCGACCGTCTGCGCAACCAACTTTTAAGCCATCGTTTATTCCAAGTAGTCAACCATCATCACAACCTACAACTGCATCATCAGGACAGCCAACATGTCAACCAACTCTTCAGCCAACTGTAATTCCGTCCTTACAACCAACAAATCACCCGTCTCAACAACCAACATTTCAACCATCAAATTTTCCCTCCTCACAGCCATTGGCTCAACCTTCATCAGAACCAACTTCTCGACCTACATTATATCCTTCATTTCAACCTAGTAACAGACCAAGTCTTAAGCCCTCTTCAAGACCTTCGATTCAGCCCTCACAGCAACCTACATCTCAACCAACGAATCTACCATCTAACCAACCATTAGCTGAACCATCACATCAGCCATCAGGCCAGCCATCTTTACAGCCCACAGATCAACCGACTAAAGAACCCAGTGATCAACCTTCCATGCAGCCAACAGAGCAACCATCTCTACAACCTACGACTGAACCAACGGATCAACTATCATTTCAACCTACCGGACAACCATCGCAGCAACCGACTTCTCAACCATCAATACAACCTTCGAATCAGCCCATAAATAAACCCAGTGTAAAGCCATCTAGACAACCAACAATTCAACCATTTGTATATCCTACTAATCAGCCATCACTTCAGCCGTCTTTAAGTCCATCTTCTGTACCAACTAATCAACCATCAGTATTACCATCGAGACAGCCATCTGAACGACCAAGCAATCAACCCAGTGTGGTTCCGTCGGACCAATCAATACTTCAGCCATCGAAACAACCTGGATCTCAACCTTCACATCAACCCTCCAATAATCCCACCGCTGAACCATCTATTCAACCTACAATTCTACCATCCAAGCAATCATCTGGACGACCAAGCAGTCAGCCAAGTGACGTCCCAACGGATCAACCAACGCTACAGCCATCAATGCAGCCTACGTCTCAGCCATCAAGTCAACCGTCAATTAGTCCCACTGCTCAGCCGTTCGATCGACCATCATATGCACCATCGGATCAACCATCTAAAAGACCAAGTACTCTACCTACTGGGACTCCATCAAAAAGTCCTTCAATTCAGCCATCTATGCAGCCGACTGTGCGACCATCTGGACGACCCTCTCTATATCCGACTGTACAACCATCAGAAATTCCTTCCTTACAACCCATCGTTAGGCCTTCATACCAACCAAGTAGTCAACCTTGTACCATTCCTACAAGACAACCATCATCTCAACCATCCGGCAATCCTTTCACCAATCCATCTACCCAGCCATCTAATCAACCAACATTCATTCCATCTGACCAACCTTCATCACAGCCTACTTCTTTGCCCTCTCTACAACCAAGTGCACAGCCGTCGACTCATCCGTCAGGAGAGCCTTCTATTGAACCTTCGGAGCAGCCAACTTTCCAACCATCTAGTTTTCCATCTGACCAACCTACCAATCAACCATTGTCTAAGCCTACCTCGATCCCCTCCTTGCAGCCATCTTGTGGACCAACTAGTCAACCTTCCATGCTTCCGACAGGACAAGCGACGATTGAACCCACCAACTTTCCGTCTACTTCTCCGTCTGTGCAACCTTCATTCCAACCAGTAACCCGTCCATCAGATCAACCCACGACTCAACCATCGGATAAACCATCATACCAACCCAACAGTCATCCTAGTATGCAGCCCACAACACAACCATCATCTCAACCGTCCGGCAATCCTTTCACCAATCCATCTGTGCAACCATCTGATCAACCGACATTCATTCCATCTGACCAACCTTCATCATTACCTACTACTCTACCTTCTCTACAACCAAGTGCACAGCCGTCGACTTATCCGTCAGGAGAGCCTTCTATTGAACCTTCGGAGCAGCCAACTTTTCAACCATCTAGTTTTCCATCTGATCAACCTACCAATCATCCATTGTCTAAACCTACCTTTGTACCCTCCTTGCAGCCATCTTGTCGACCAACTAGTCAGCCTTTCGAACTCCCTTCAGGGAAACCAACTATGCAACCAACTGGACTACCATCTCTTCGACCATCGAGTTTGCCCTCAACTAAACCATCAATCCATCCATCAGATCAGCCCACTTCTCAACCATCGGATCAACCATCTAACCAGCCAAATTACAATCCTAGTATACAACCTGCTGGACAACCAACGACACAACCATCACATCAGCCCACGTTTCAGCCAACGGATCAACCATCAGACCAACCAACTAACGATCCTAGTATTCAACCTTCTGGACAATCGTCGCATGAACCGTCCCTTCAACCATACGCTAAGCCATCAGACCGACCATCTGATCAGCCGACCTTCAATCCATCTAGCCAGCCTTCATCATCGCCTACTACAATACAACCAAGCGCACAGCCGTCGACATATCCGACAGAACAGCCATCATTTCAACCATCTCTACAACCTCAGTCTAATCCATCTAATATTCCATCGATACAACCGTCCATTCAGCCCACATCCCAGACTACTGAGAGACCATCCTGTCAGCCATATGTACAACCAACTCTTCAACCAAGCAACCTTCCAAGTGGACATCCTAGTGATGTTCCCTCAATGCAACCTTCTATCGCTCCATCGTTTCTACCGTCCTCACAGCCTTCCTCACAACCATCTATGCAACCTCTTTTTATACCATCGAACCAGCCTACTAGCCAACCTACCTGTCAATCGAGTGTTCAACCAACCGAACAGCCTTCAGGTCAGCCATCACAGCAACCATCAGCTCAGCCATCCATACAACCATCGCAACAACCATCAATTCAACCATCTCATCAACCATCTTTACAGCCATCTACGCAACTCTCTTCGCAACCAAGCGTCCAACCATGGTCAACTCCTACTACGCAACCAACTTCCCAACCATCTTTACAGCCTTCTGCTCAGCCGTCATATCAGCCATCTTCAGAACCAACTTCACAACCATCTTTACATCCAAGTGTCGAATCATCATCCCAACCTTCTTGTGTGCCGAGTAGTCAACCAAGCGAACAGCCTTCAGACCAACCGTCGAAACAGCCATCGCAGCAACCATCAGCTCAGCCATCCATTCAACCATCGCAACAACCTTCAATTCAACCATCTCATCAACCATCTTTACAGCCATCGACGCAACTCTCTTCGCAACCAAGCGTCCAACCATCGTCAACTCCTACTACGCAACCAACTTCCCAACCATCTTTACAGCCTTCTGCTCAGCCGTCATATCAGCCATCTTCGGAACCAACTTCACAACCATCTTTACATCCGACTGTTGAATCATCATCCCAACCTTCTTGTGTACCGAGTAGTCAACCAAGCGAACAGCCTTCAGACCAACCGTTGAGACAGCCATCACATCAACCATCAGCTCAACCATCAAGAAATCCTTCAATTCATCCCTCTACTCAACCTTTAAGGAAACCATCAATTCAACCATCATCTCTGCCATCATGTCAGCCTACTGATAAACCAAGCGTAATTCCCTCAGGTCAACCAACAGCTCTACCGTCGTCTCAACCATCACATCAGCCAACAACTTATCCTTCTGAACAACCTACTGCTCAACCATCCGTTGTTCCATCCCTACAACCAGCAGTTCTACCATCTTCTTATCCATCAGCTTTCCCATCGATTCAACCCACTGCACAACCAACAGGTCAGCCATCACTGCAACCTTCTAGTCAACCTTCTATGCAGCCTACAATCAAGCCTTCCTATCAACCATATGTGATGCCATCAGTACAGCCCTCTTGTGTACCATCCAATCAACCGTCATATCAACCAACAAACCAGCCATTATCTCAACCATCAGAGCAGCCAAGGTGTCACCCAACGAATCAACCCTCTGTTCAACCTTCATTGCACCCATCAGAGCAACCCACTAGTCAACCATCGCTTCAATCATCAGAACAACCAACTGGTCTGCCGACATTAATTCCATCTGTTTTTCCTTCTTTGCAACCTACAGACCTACCATCTTGCAAACCATCAGAAGAACCTTCTGATCAACCGACGCTTCAACCCGCTTCAGTTCCGTCACTGCAACCATCAATAAATCCCACAGTGCAGTCAAGTGACCAGCCCACAATTACTCCATCTGGAAAACCATCTATGCAACCATATTGTAAACCTACAACATATCCGTCACTGCAACCCTCCATGCTACCTAGTAATCAACCCTCTAATGCACCATCTAACTTACCATCGAATCAACCATTAATTCAACCAACATCAAGTCCATCAAGTCAGCCATTTATTATTCCCTCAACACAACCAACTACAAAACCGTCTGTGTATCCTTCAGTGTCTCCATCAATACAACCATCTTTTCAGCCGACAGATGTCCCATCGATTCAACCCACTGCACAACCAGATGGACAACCCTCATCACAACCATTTATAAGGCCGTCTGGTCAGCCTACAAATCAACCTTCCATTCAATCTTTCATGACTCCATCAAATCAACCTTCAAGTGATCCATCCACGCAACCATCAGTTTTTCCTACACACCAGCGATCACATCAACCATCGATGCAGCCCTCACATATTCCGACGAATCAACCCAGCTTTCAGCCTATTATTCTTCCTTCTGGACAACCTTCTAATTTACCTTCCGAGAAGCCATCTATCCAGCCTAGTTTTCAACCATTAATATTTCCATCCACACAGCCGTCGATGCGGCCCGTCAGCCAACCCACGAACCAACCATCATCACAACCATTTGTTTGTCCTTCTCTTCAACCATCGAATAAGCCAAGTGCTCAACCTTCTCGATCTCCATCGGTCCATCCGTCGATTCAACCTTCAATACAACCAACCGGTAAACCATCTACACAACCGTCTGCTCAACCGACAAAGAAACCATCAGCACAACCATCGCGTCGTCCCTCCATGCAGCCATCAGTACAGCCTAGTTGTCAGCCATCAATGCAGCCCTCGATGCAACCATCAGTACAGCCTAGTTGTCAACCGTCTAGCACTCCATCTGGACAACCATCTAGTCAGCCCAGCACTCAACCCACGTCACGTCCATCTAGA
>Ga0164295_10004138_pt1 | contig 11550 bp, 4 predicted proteins | sample GEODES006metaG_FD_111798 | JGI IMG/M metagenome (GOLD analysis project Ga0164295, IMG submission 111798) | Oligotrophic lake water microbial communities from Sparkling Lake, Wisconsin, USA - GEODES006 metaG | ecosystem: Environmental > Aquatic > Freshwater > Lake | place: USA: Sparkling Lake...
GGTTACGAAGGAAGCATTTTGTATTTAATGCAGAAGCTGGAACTCAATTTGAAGCAGGAACTAAAAGTCCCTGCATTGGAGTGTAGTCAACTATCCCAGTCCTTCCTCGTCTATATTCTCAACGTACTAACATCTTCAGCTACAACTGATAATTCTGTTTCATCATCATTATCATCATCATCATCGAATCCTGAGCAACAGCAGCGCTCACAGCAGCTTCGCCAGATGATAAGTGGACTATTCACATCTCTACAGCGGGAGCTGCTGCAGACAAATGACCATATCTTACATGCAGCAATCGATGAAGATAACATTGAATCTGATGGTCAGCGTGACGTTGAGTTGGTTGATTATCATGATTATGATAATGGATTTGAGGAGCAGGCAGTCGTAGACGGTATTATCCAGCGAATCAAGAGTTATCTGTGTCAGCTTGAGTTCGAATCCACCAGCTCTACTGCAATTGATTTATTGTTTTCCTTGACTAGATTCTTCCATGATTTGGAACAAGATGTGAAGAATTCACCGATCTCATTCTCCGTGTTGAAGATATTCAACGATCTCATCGATAATGACGATGGCTTGAAGGACAGAATCCATGTCATGCTATTGGGTAACGAGTTGCTTGTAAGAAGTGATCACATGGATCCTCGCTCCACTTCGTCGTCTTCTTCTTCTTCATCATCTTTTTCAGGACGAATAGATAAAGGAGGAGATGAGGTGTATGCTGATGATGGGATAGAGACCAAATATGAATCGAATAACTCACAGGTAAGTTAGCATATCGTCAATTGTCTTCTTGTATATTCATATATATATATAGTATATATGTATTTGATGATCGATGGACATTATGCATACATGTATGCATAGGTGAGTCTTCTACTAGTGTATTGTGCGGTCAGGAAATATTTACTAGGAAATAGTAGTACTGTACGATTTGATGATCGAAAGAATCTACTGCAATTTGCTTTTCAATACGTTAAGAATGAATTCAGCTGCCGAGATTCAGTGTTACTGAAGATGACTTCACAATCTATCGAACAATTGAAGGAAGAGGGAGTGCTTAGATTCGCTCATGATAAGATTGAGATAGTAGATGGACAGCATGTGGTAGCACACAAGATGATTCACTTCAATCCAACCCAACAGTTGACAAGGCATAGCAACGATGATGAAGATGGAGCTATTCATAGAGCTTCTCTTAACTTCGAATGTGAGTATGTTGATTTAGCAGATAATCTTATCAGTCTATTGCTGGAAGTACCATTCGGGTATAGTTGTCAGGAGTATCTCATGTGGGATGATTGCGGTTACGCTTTTATACTCAACAGCTATCAACAAGGTGATCAATTGACATCAATTGCTGATTTCATCATAAGAGAAGATAGTCGATTAGCTGATAGGTCTCTGGATTGTAAGAAGGTCTATCAACACATTCCATATACTACCGACTGTATTGCTCTACCATCTGGTAATTTGAATAGGGATGATAACGATAGTATCAAAGACTCTTTTAGATCTGGACAATTGGTCACTGTTGCATCGTGGTTGCTAGCATCGTTGTTAGGGAGGGTAGATGCCAACCACATTGACTCTTGTATTCTCGAATCAATGCTAGAGAAACATGAAATGCTCGGTTCCGATGTCAGTGATAAGCTAATGTCTGATGTCTTGACTATCTCCTTCTGTCTTCCGGCGAAGCCTTATCATCATATGCTGCTGAGAAGCTGCTTTTTAATACTAGCAAAAGTCACTGAGACTAGTTTCGACTATCTGCAAAGTTGGTCGGTCGAATTTGCTACCAAACAAAATCAACATATTGGAGCATCAAACAATAGTAGTAATCACCGAACATTCTTGAAGTCATTGATGGTAGTTGGTTCGAACCATCCGAATGAATTCAAAGGTCTCCATTTGTTAAGCAAACAGTGGCTAACAACCTTCCACCTTGGACTGATCACTCAGACTTCCTTGCGGGGTAGTTCATTTGAAGAGGAATTGATTTCTTCAGAGGAAAAGTATTCAGCTAGTCAATTGAAAAGCTTGAAGAGCAATGCTAGTTCTGACCATCTGACGAATAGTATCGATGCCATCCGTAATAATGCTGATTTGATGAGACAACCTCTTGGTGATGATCATGATCATGATGATGATGATGTGGATGACCGTTTAGATACAGATGATGACGCTTTAATTGCTTCTCAAGCCATACACCGCCCCAACGAATCCGATAAGAAACAATTTATCCATACCTTGTTGCAGTCATCTTTCGCCTTCTCACAGCAAGTGACTGACATCTTGAAGAATACTATTGAACAATTGGCTGAGAATCTCTATACTCATAATGTCCATTTTGTTATGGAACTCATTCAGAACGCTGAGGACAACACCTACGATGGGGATGTGACCCCTACAGTGAAGCTGGAGCTGTATCCGCATGCTGTGGTGGTGTTCAACAACGAGGTGGGCTTCAGTGATAAGAACATCGAGTCAGTCTGTAGTGTTAATAAGTCCACTAAGAAGGGGAAAGTGGGATACATCGGCCAGAAAGGGATTGGGTAAGCAAGCGAAGCTGTTCAGTGATATTTGCATTGTGCTTGAATTAGAGTTGATTTCGATCGTGTTCTGATAATATTTATGTGAAGAAGAGCTATATGACTGTATGGAGCTATAATTGATATGACAATAATGTTATTCTGTTTGTATATTCGATTCAATTAGGTTTAAGTCGGTCTTTGCGGTCTCTGATTACCCAGAGGTGCATTCTAACGGTAGGTAGATTAACTCAAATTAATTTATTACATATACAGTATGTTTTGATCATGTCATATGTTAGCTCATGATTGTGTTTGGTATCTACTTCTATTATGATGTATTCATTTAGGTTTTCATATAAAGTTCGATAAAAGTATTAGTTACATCGAACCGATTTGGATCGATGAGACAGCTGATTACAAGTGGCCATCGCATTACGATAGCGAGGGGAATTACTATGAGACAAGACTTCGTTTGAATTTAAGAGATGAAACAATGAAGAACTTTCCGAAATTAAAGAAAGATATTCAGGACGTTTTCCATGGCAAGCTTATCATCTTCATGAAGAAGCTACAAAAGATGATCTATGTCGACAAGATTACGAACTACTTGATTCAACACCAACGCAAGGACATTGGTAGGAATTGGATACATATTATGACTACTATGGGCAGTAGTAGCAACAGTAATGCATCTAATTTTGTAGAGAATTTCTGGTTAATTCTCAGAGATACTTTCGCCCCAACATTAAGAAGAGATAAATATACTGTCGAACAAAGCGAAGTGAACATCGCTTTTAAATTTATTAAGACTGGTCATAAAGAAAAGAAGCAAGTTCATCATCATTATAGTAAGAGACAGGTAAAGAAAGCAAAAGCAAGTAAAGCTAATGTTAATTACGACGATGACTATAATCATGGTGACGAAGAAGATGAAATCGAGGAAGATGAGGATATATTCGTTGAGGAAATCAAGCTCGATTTCACTGATAACCTTCTGCCCATCTATGCCTTCCTACCGACGCATATGTATTGTTACCGCTTCATCATCCAAGCAGACTTCCTATGCGCTACCAACAGAGAGTCGATCATGGAGAATGAGTGGAACCAGTCCCTTATCCAACGAGTACCTGCGTTATATCTACAGTTCATTACTGAGATGGCTAATTGGATCATTCGCAATGAAAATGAAGACGAGGATATGAATGCATCAGTACCTCTTTCGACGGAGGAGTTGATAAGTCAGCAATTCCCGATGCTGTCCCAATTGAATACTACCAACTATCGACTGATCATCGAGCCGAATGATCTACTGTTATCGATTCCTCGATACCAACCTCTAGCCAAAGACTTTTTCCTTCGAACAAATAGTGAGATCTACAAAGGCTTACAATCGACGAAGTTCATCAAGAGTCAAGGTGGAGTATGGTGCTGTCCTATGGAGTTGGTGTCGATCCATCATATGCCATTTGATCCTCTCCTCTATATTTCTGAAGATTTGATGTTACAAGCCACAGGGCGTCGATATGCTATCCATTCTCCAGGAGAATGCGAGTTAGATGATGAGCTTTGCGATGTCTTAGGTATCCATACCTTCGATATCAAATGCGTCATCACCTGTCTAGAATATATCAGTTCATCGATCGCGACTAAGCGCTCTGGCTATGATCAGACCTGTCAATTGGAGATAGTTCATAAGCTAGCCGGAGTGTTCTTAGCAATCGATCTTATCACGCGAGGGGCAAGTCAGAAGCTGCTATTCTCTACTACTGCTGCCTTACCGATGAAATCATCATCTACATCTACTTATAGAAACAACCTCATTACTCCATCGAGAGTGATACAGAAAAGTTATATTCAGAGTAATAATATCAATAATAATGTTGACAAGCTTCATCGCAATGATCGTTTGGACGTTGAGGATATTCAGAAGATTCGTAAGATGCTTATTTGGCCTACGAAAAGCAACGAATTCACAACTCTGGATGATGGTCATATTCTCTTCATTCCAACCAAGCTAAATCTATTCAATGATGCCCAACAATTTTGCTTGGAGGTGTTCCAAGATCGTATTAAATTGATCGACAAGCGATTGTTTGATGCAGGAGATAAATATCCATTCGGTACGGGTGCTCTACAGAAATTCTTGTTAGCAAATTTCCGCCATACTCGATCTTCTACGACCGTTACAGCAGCAGTATCAACGGTCGATGGTGGGTTAGAAGAGTTAAGTTCTGATATCATCATTCGTAGTGTCATTATTCCAGTGTATAAGATGTTCCATTTTAACTCTATGGGATCAGAAACAGTTGATTCCTCTCTTGTTTCCGATTCTGATATTGATGAAGAAGCTGATGCTGAGGTTATTGACCTGATTGAGAATGAGCCACAGTCACAGCTGGACAATACCAACTGTGTCTTAGATCGTATCACATCAGCTGCATTTCTAGCATTCATCTATCTATCTGACAAGGAGACGCTTAAGTCGATAAAGGAGACCTCGCTAGGGGTAGTTGTTCCTGTTTTGTTGGCGAAAGAAAAAAAAGTGCTGAATAAGACCGAGTTGTTATGGAAGAGTAGAAATGTTCGCGAGCCTGTTAATAAAGTGAATCTTACTGTCGTGAAGAAATTCGATCGATCCATTCAAGCATCAGATATCCCTGCACTCGAAGTTCATCTGGGCGTTGAGTTTGAAGACTCTTCATCTTCTATCGCACCTGTTCTTATCCCAACCGCTTTTCGGCAGGTCAATTGGACTGTTGTAGACCCACTTGTGCTTGCAATCATCCAAAAGAAGTTTATTGCCCAGGCTGATTTCGAAAAGTTCGCCGTATCGTCTGAATATTCCACTTTGAATATCCGCAATCTGTTTAGCAATAATAGGTCAAATGATTTCAAGCATTCATACAAGCAGTTCCTCCTAGATATCGGTGTAGTCGATATGTTTGGAGTATATACGGTTCCATTGAAGAACACTCTAACAGTCCAGTACGTTGCACCCCACTTAAGCAAACTGATAAAGCATATCACTAGAAATGGAGTTGCAATCAATACAGTCCAATGGAATTCAAATGTGGATTCATCCAATGTTTCGGAGAATATTCCTCTGTTCCTTCCCTCATCAGTTGAGCTATTCAAAGCTGATAATACTATTGCTCCTCAAGTACTAAGTGTCAGTAAGGATGTACATGAGACACTAATCACCATCAGCCTTTTAATCGGTAAGGAAATCAAAGGCTTCAAGCAGAACAGGTTCAAGAATGATAATCAACTGTTGGACGATCTCTGTACTTTTTGTTGGGTTCCAATCATTGTACACCCTCAGATCCAAAGCAGCCATTACCTCCTCTGCAAGCCTACCGATGTCATATCGAAGAAGAATCCCGAGCGTGAAAGGAAGCCCTGGTTATTGGGTCCTCATTGCGTGTACTTACCGGAACGCTTTTACACCCAAGAATTCTTCGATCAATATAGATTGCTACAATCAACCTTCCGATTGATTGCAGCATCTACCAAAGAAACACCACCTTTAGATCTGCTCTTTAATTTCATTTATTGGCTAACAAAACAAGATCCTAGCGAATCTATTTTATCGAATATAAATTTCATGGAATGGATATACACGGAGGTCTGCGGTTATATCGATAACAATAACTGTGTCGGTAGGGACTATCAATCGGATTTCTTCTTCGGTTTAATGCGGTCTGGATCTCGGATCATTTGGATACCCGATGACGACCGAATGAGTATTGTAGACTCCCGATTTGCTCCGGAATATGAGACTGGTAAGATGGTTTCCATTCGAGATCTAGTGAGAGAAGACAAGACCAATAAGCTACAGTTCTCAGACTCTCCTGTGAAGATACTGTCCCTTTATTATAGTGATAAAGGTATAAAGGATTGGTTTTCAAGAGATCTTTATTGCTATACTTGTCAAGCAGTGGAGGGTATGTATGGTGTAATGGGCAAAGCAGCTAGTGAATCTCAACATACATGTATGTGTCGTATGAGTAACTTCGCACAGTTAGTTACAACACATGGTATACAGCTAGTTCGTCGCAATCCATCATCGGTTGACTTCGCTAAAGTGTTACTGCACTACACTAAGAAGATACAGAACTCGATGACAACCAAGCTTACATCGGATGAGATAGATGACTTGAGTGCTAAGGCGAATGATATTCTAATCACTTTGAGCATCAATATTTGGAAGTGCTTCCGAATCAAACAATCTCTTCATCCATATTCATCATCGCAGTTGCAGGAGCTGAAAATGTTCTTCCAACAGAATTCTTTATTGCCGAAGAAGGATGATAGAACATCTTTTCTAAGTGCAGCAGATGTCAATGATCGAAAAAGAAGAAAGCGAATGCTAATCTGTGTAGATGATGACGATGGATATTCCTTGTTTCAAGATGAACTGACTCTTTATGATGATGGCATTGATTGGATTGCAGCTCAACATGATCCGTCTGTAGGTATATTCGATGAAGAAGATAGTCAACAAAGCTTAGATATAAATCAGAAGAAAGATAAACTATTACAAGAGTTGTATGATATCGAAGAGTTGAAGAAAGATGAACGATTACTTTTGCAGTTGTCAGGACCTGAATTCAATGAGAAAGTTCGCAGCATTTCAGCAGAAACATTCTTCGCTCCTGCAGATAAGAGAGCATTAATTGATTTCTTGAATATTCCGAAGTTATCTGATTATATTAAGGTGAATTGGGAGATTGATTCAGAGCATATCAGACTCACTAAATTCAGAGGATTATATCTTAGGGAATCAATTAATAACTTACTGTATTTGTCGCAATTATTCCTGATGACCAAAGGACCTAAATCAGAGTTCATGTTTTCTCCTGATATCCTACCGATATTATTTGAACAAAAGCGATTACTTTTGCTTCGCAAGATAGTTGTTACAGAATGTACATCTATTTTGAAAAAAGTTATATTGGATCTAAGAGATTTAAATATAAAAGCTTTCACAGCAGTTGAAAAAGAACTATCAGTCACTTATCGACAACGTATGGACTCGATGAACTCATCGATAACATTGTGTATTTCAGAAGTAGTTAAAGATAGTGAGTTGCAACACTTAGCTATAAACATGGTATTGAAAGCAATAAGGGTCGAGTTAGCTTTATTAACTAAAAATCAACATGTCGAATTGATGAAAAGTCTAGAGGCCAAATTAAATCAATTTTGTAAATATGCGACAAACGATTTTTATAAATTCTTAGAGCATGAATTCGGCATAAGAGCTGAGTCAATCAACTTCAACAAATGGCAGTTGGATGTGTATACGGTCGAAGAAGTGCATGATAAAATAGATGATAGCGATATTGTAAAGTTGGATGATGAACAGAAGGATGTCGAAGACAAGGTTAACTATAAGAAGTATCTTGAAGAGAAGAAGTTAAGGAAGGAAGAAGCGAAGAAAAAAAGAGAAGCGCGGGTGAAGGATGCAGAGCACGAACAGTATTTAATAAATAAAGCTCTACGTGTTCAAGAGTTGGGTCAACAATGTGTTACTGACACTGTAGTTGATAAGGTAGTTGACAAAGACGATACCACTTCTGCCACAGATCATAAGGCAAATTTGATCCAGTTCCGAGATGACCTTACAAGCACTACTACAACTATCTTCGAGTATGATGATGTACCGAGCTCGCCAGCAGTTAAAACGGAAGGTATTGTTGAAAGTGACGGACGTCATGTATTAAGTGATACAGCTTTGCGTAAGATACGAGATTTGAAAAGAGATAATAATAATGATGATAGTAATTCGGTGGATCGACAGAGTGTTTATAGCTCTGGAAACACTCATAACAACAGTCATATACCTAGGCCAGCTCATCAAAGAGATGACTCTACTCAGAGCCACGACTCTAATCATGATGACAGCAGCAGGAATGAGAATATAATTAATAAAGATGAGTTTGACAATAGTAATGGCAGTCATCATCACAGTGCTGGTCAAAATAGCAGCCATGATAATTCTGATAGTCATCTCCATTTTCACGATAAGAAGCATGATTATCCATCCCATGAAGAGGATAATGACCTCGGCCATCAAAGCCATCATCATCACCATCAAAGCCATCATCATCATCCTCATCATTCTCATCATCATCCTCATCAATCTCATCATAATGATCACCGTATGATACCTACGGATAGCTCAATCAGTCCTCATGATGTGTTACACATAGCAGATAACATTCTATTGAATTCCGAGGTGATAATCAAGGACCTGGATGGTTTGTTATCGGTGGAGGAGCTCAAACTCATCTCATCGACCGATGTCTTCCAGAACCCCCAGGGCTTCTCAATGTCCGGTCGCATTGGAGAGCAACTGGCTTTCGAATACTTATCTTCTTTTGTAGCTCAAGATGCTTCTTGGAAAGATCGAGTCATTGATATCAAGTGGATGAATCGTGATGAAGAGAGTGGTGGACCGTATGATATCGTGATCACTCTGATATCCGGAGAGATGAAGTATTGTGAAGTGAAGACTAGACTAGTCCGACGGACTGCTGTCCCTGACTACAGTAGTACAGATCTTACAGAACCAATTGGTAACTTCTTCCAATTGCAGACTCAATGGCCTATCTCTCCATTGGAAATCAATGAGGCTGTTCGTCGTAGTAATTCTTACTGCTGTATGCTATTGAACATCTACATCGATCAGCCCCACAACTCAGTCCATGTCTTATCTGTTCGTATGTTAGGATTCACAGATGGCTTGGTACGCTCTATTTATTCAAATCAAGCGAATCTATTGATTCAAATTACATAGACAATATGAATTTCACTGACAGGAATTCGTTCTACATGCATGTCTATAACTAATGTTTTTGAGTTCTATGATGGTTATGATAATTTTAATCATTAAATAAAATCTGCTATTTGATTCGTAGATTTTATCGAATTATCATCTTAGATTCTCTATAACTTTATCCATACGTGAATATGCTTATGTATAGATCACTGACACTCGTTCACATCAGTATACTGTATGGGTGACATCAACTTCGGACACACATGAATGCTCTACAATCAATCAATCAAGATTATCAAAAACCATTTCAAAATGTCCTAACATTTCATGTAGCCTTCAATTGCTTTTTTTATTCGAGATGCTATCTATCATTGTAGTTCCGCATGCTATCGATAGCACTGTGAAGAAAGGTAGTGATGATGAGGATTGTTCCATAGACGGTAGTAATGATCTTACTGAGCGACTACACTTGATGGATATTTATCAAAGTCCGCTAGCTCTCTCTCTCTCTATATATATATTATCTTTAGCAAGCACTGTTACTCTTGTGAAGGATGGCCTTGAGCATGATGGTCTCTATGCGCTTCGCTTGCTCTAATCTCTCTCTATGGATCTGAGATCTAATGCGATGAGGTGTATCTGTGAGGCTTTGATCTTGTTGTACAGCTCTGCCTTGCTTGTTGTCATACGATGATGATGATGGCATATGTAGATCTGATGAAGTAAGAGGTATTATTGTGAGGCTTAAGTATGCGCTCATAAGTGGAGATGTAAATAATTAATGTATAGATATCAAGTGGTATAATGAACATCATCGTCATCATTATCACCTTAAAATGGATTTAAATCATTTTCAATATAATTTATCACCCATACCACATCATCATCATCATAATTATCATCGTCTTTATACAAGATTACAGTAGGTGTGATGGTTCGCTTACTTGTGATTGTGTATCGATATGATGCGAGTTGAGACTCACACTCCTTGACTTGACGACTTAATCGCTCTATTACGAGCTGATGATCCTGCTGTGGCGGGCGATAATTTCTCTTTCTTTGGCCCGTATTTGATCTTGATGGTGCAGCAGTGGAGCTCTCATGGAGGCTGATATATCGAGACTAACATTCACAGTGGTAGTTATCACACACATGTTATTAGGCAATTATGATTCACAGTGGTAGTTATCACACACATGTTATTAGGCAATTATGATTCGGGTATGATATTGATAATAGTCATTTACCAATGATTTCACTGTGTCTTTAAGAGTGTCGTTCTCCACGCGTAGTGAATCACACATCTGCGCATATTTGATGGTATCATGCTGCGCTTGCTCCAACTTTGATCTGGTTTGATGTAAAGCATCATCTACTTGTGTCATGATAGCTGAGATGAGTGGATGCTTGTCATCATCGTTTTCTAAATCATCGTCTTCATTGTATGGATAAGGTGGTGGTGGAGGGATTTCGGTACTATTATTATCATCATAATCATCATCATCATTGTCATCAATATCTGCATCGGCATCGACATCATCCATTCCAATGAATTCCTTCACCACAGAAGCTTCATTAATAGGATCTGAGTTGTTTTTGCGGGCTTCCATAGAGACATATTTATCTTCATCCCTCTCAACATCGATAGTGTCATCCTTCACTAAGAAGATCTCATTGCGTAGATTAAATTTACTGGAGATATCATCGCCACTGCTTAATATGGTACTAGAAGGCTTGACTGGAGAAGGTAAAGGTGAGATTTCGATATTTATTTCTTCATTCTTCCCTTTCCCTTCTTGTTGTGTAACACTACTACCTTCTTCATTATGCATTAAGAAATAATTTGGATGAACTCTTCGCTCAAAAGTAAGAGTCACAATCTCTCCGATGGGAAGTCGGATGTTATTAAGTCGCGTCCGAAGACGTCCGAAGAACCAATGAGAACATTCATCGTTGTCAATACCTATCATGATGAGAACAGTAGTATAGTATATAGTAGATGAAGAAACGATAAGCGATGAGATCGTCATACATGAAGCAGCATTACTCCCTTGCAAGATAATGATGCTCATGACACAGATATACTGCACTACCCATATCTAAGCACACACATGCACGGATGCATATATATATATATACATATATATATACATATATATATACATATATATATACATATATATATATACATATATACATATATATATATACATATATACATATATA
>Ga0164295_10004139_pt1 | contig 11549 bp, 13 predicted proteins | sample GEODES006metaG_FD_111798 | JGI IMG/M metagenome (GOLD analysis project Ga0164295, IMG submission 111798) | Oligotrophic lake water microbial communities from Sparkling Lake, Wisconsin, USA - GEODES006 metaG | ecosystem: Environmental > Aquatic > Freshwater > Lake | place: USA: Sparkling Lake...
CCGCCCTGCTGGCTGCGGTAATAGTTGATCGTGCGCAGCACCTCGCCGTGAAGGCGCGTCATGCTGTTGCGGATGACCTTGGACAAAGCAGCGATTCCGGGGTCGGCATGATCTTCAAAGCCGCCGCCGAGGGAGACGAAGCCCTGCGACACCTTCTGCTGCTCCGCGTCTCCAAAACCAAGACCAAACTCCTTGGCCACCGCACCAGTCACCGCCGCGCCGCCAACCAGGATGTTGCGGGTGAACATGCGCCCACCGTCGGAGAAAATCAGGTTGGTCGAGCGCGCGCCAAGGTCAATGATGACCGCCGGCTCGTCCACTTCAGGGTAGCTGTAGCGGAAGGCGTTGTAAATCGCCGTGGGGGCGAGGTCCATGCCGGAGGTCATAATGCCCGCCGCCGCGACTTGATCGTTCAATTCATTGAGGGAATCCGACTTCATCGCGACCAGCACGACCTCCTTTTCAAAGGCGTCGTCGGCGCTCACGAACTCATAGTCCCAGGAAACCTCGTTGATCGGGAAGGGCACGTTCTGACGTGCTTCGAACTCCACGATCTGGTCCACCTTGTCACCGCCCACGGGGGGCAGCTTCACAAAACGGGTGAACACCGAGTGCCCGGCCACCGAGCACCACGCCTGCGCACCTTTGAGCTTCAGATTGCCGGCCAGCTCAGCCACGGCCACCTTCAGCTGCGGCAGACGGGTCGCGTCCACAGAGGGATCGCCCATCATTTCCGTGAACTCATACTTTTTCAGGATGAGTTCGCCGCCTGAAGTCCTGCCAAACACCGCTCCCCCAACTCGCTGGGAGCCGAGGTTAAGCACCACTGGATTCTTACTGTCTGCCATTCGTCAAAAATTTAGATTTATGATTCGGGACGCGATGCGTCAAAAAGATTTCAGCGCCACGCAGCCCTTGTTACTTGGCCTTGGAGACCAGATCGTAATCTCCCCAGAAGGGCGCAAACGGCGTCTCTGCCTTGCCCAGCACGCCCCCATCCTCATAGGCAAACTTATCGAGCGGCGCCTTGGTGGCAGGGTCCAGCCACCAGGGGGAGCCTGTGGACGACTGATAGGCGAGCACCTCGCCGCCGACGGAGACTTCAACGCCCACGGCTCCGACGTCGGCCTTGCCGCCATTATCCTTGAGCAGCACGCGCTTCAGCGTGGACGGCGAAATAAAGGCCAGAGCGTGGGATTCGCCATGCGGCACGTTCACATAAGACACCTGTCCGCTGAGGACGATGGTTTTACCGTCCTTGCTAGTCTTGGTCAGGCCCACGAAATACTTGATCTCCAGCCCAGGAAAACTGCCTTCACGCCCGCCCAGGTCGCGGGCGATGTCCACATCCAGTCCCACGTCCAGCTCAATCCAGTTCTTGGGACGCCAGCGCTTGTCCACGATGTTGGTGGCCTGAATCTGCGGCGTCTGCTGCTGCTCCACTTTGAGTTCTTTAATCTTCAGCCGGATTTGCTGGCTGGCAGGCGCTTGCGCAAAGGCGCTGCCTGCGAAGGAAACGACACCGAGGGCGGCGATCAGGAGCTTGGCGTTCATGAGTTCAGGAAAAATCGACAACCGTTGTTTTTTGGAATTACCCATGTTGTAGCAGGGGCGGGGGCCAAGCATCAAGACGCGATTGCAAGAAAGTCGCGAAAGTAGCTCACGGTTTTTTGAATTCCTTCATCGAAGCTAACCTTCGGCTCCCAGCCCAGAATGCGCTTGGCCAGCGAGATGTCCGGCTGCCGCACCTTTGGATCATCGACCGGCAGCGGACGATATTCGACCTCTGATTTGCTGCCGGTCATCGCCAGGATGGCCATGGCGAACTGCTTCACGGTCATCTCCGCAGGGTTGCCGATGTTCACCGGCTCGTGGTAGTTGCTCTGCGACAGGCGGAAGATGCCGTCCACCAAGTCGCTAACGTAGCAAAAGCTGCGCGTCTGCGAGCCGTCGCCAAACATCGTCAGCGGCCTGCCTTGCAAGGCCTGGCCGATGAAGGCCGGCACCACGCGACCGTCCTCCAGCCTCATGCGTGGACCGTAGGTGTTGAAGATGCGCACGATCTTCGTGTCCACTTGGTGGAAGCGGTGATACGCCATTGTCATCGCCTCGGCGAAGCGCTTGGCCTCGTCGTAGCAGCCGCGCGGGCCGATCGGATTCACATTGCCCCAATACGTCTCCTTCTGCGGATGCTCCAGCGGGTCGCCGTAGCATTCGCTGGTGCTGGCGATGAGGAAAGTCGCGCCCTTGGCCTTGGCCAGGCCCAGCGCGTTGTGCGTGCCCAGGGACGACACTTTCAGCGTCTGAATCGGAATCTGCAGATAGTCGATCGGGCTCGCTGGCGACGCCAAGTGATACACCAAATGCACCTCGCCCGGCAGGTAGATGTAATTGGTCACGTCATGCTTAATGAAATGAAAGTCCGGGTTGCCCGCCAAGTGCTCAATGTTCCGGGTATTGCCGGTGATCAGGTTGTCGATGCCGATGACCTTGTAACCCTCGGCCAGCAAACGGTCTGAAAGGTGCGACCCCAAAAAGCCGGCTGCACCGGTGACAACTGCTGTTTTTTTGCTCATGATCGAATGCCCGCCCTGCCGCGAGTGGCGCGGAGTGTGGAAAGAAAGCCTCCCCGCGCAAGGCAAAAGCAGTCAGGCGGCGGCACAGCCTCACGGCTGCCCTCCGCCCCGGCCATGGTTCACACCGTCGTTGTGCATCTGCACCAGCTCCCAGCTCCAGGGCCAGAAGCCCCGCTTATGCCAGTGGAAAAACCACGGCTCCTTCACCCGGTTCGCTTCGCTCACGACCATGCCGCTGATGCCCGCGCCATTGCCTTCCAGCTTCAGCCGCGCTTTCACATAGCCCTGGCCCGTCACCACGGGCGCATCCACCAGCGTGGACTCGATGCTCAGGAGGAAAAAGCCGCCCATCAGCTGCCTCATGGTTTCCTGCACCAGGGCCTTGTCCTGGCCCCACTCGTCCATGTAATCCTCCGACACGAACGTTGCGATCCGGCTCCAGCGCCGGTTTTCCAAAGCTTCGACGAACTTTGCCTGCTGTCGCAGCATCTGCGTGCGCTCCGACGCCGCAAAGGTGTCCACCGCCCACCACGCCAGCCATGCAGCCAAAGCAATGCCAGCCCATTTGAAAACAAGTTTCCAGTTCATGGTGCAGATTGGGACCACCAGACCTTCTGATTCAGTTCAATCTATGGCTGCGGCCATGGACGATTCTTCGGCCGTGATCATTTCACGTGCCGGGAGATCAGCCCCTCGAACACCTTCGCAAAGCCTTCCATCGTCTGCTGACTGCCATCTGTGAACCCCCAGCGACCAGGAGCCGGAGCTCCTTCATTGGCCAGTTGCACCGCACTCAGCACCCCTACCCGTTCGCCCGCGAGAACGACCGGCACCGAGATCTGGCAGGCCGTGATCTGATGCAAAGACTGGTCCACCCGCGCGCTGCCTTCCTTCCGGCGATACATGCCATCATCGAGTTCAGTGCTTCCCTCGCGGAAAGTCTTGGACACCAGCCCCTCTGACAGTGGCACCGAAGGCACGCTGGCGTGATCCACCCAGCGCCCCAGCGCACGATCACGGGCCAGCAACAGCTCGTCGCCCGAGGCACCCGACAGCCAGAAGCCCACGCGATGTGCCGGTATCACCCGGATCAAGTGATCAAAGAGAAAAACCAACTCAGCACTGTCTAGCGCTTGGATAACGGCATCAGCATGGGAGGAGGAATAAAGACTCATTAGACTGGCAAGCGTGGCAGGAAACATATCGTCCCGCAAGCCTGCAGCTCTGGCACGAGTCCATCACGCAAGCCCGCCGACCAACGCATTCGTGGTCGGCACACCATTGCCGGGTGCCAGCCCAAGCAACCTACGGCACGCCACCTCGCGGGTCTCGCTGGCATTCTTTCGATCGGCGCACCAGACCTGCACATCATGCGTCACCAGCCCCTCCAGCGCGTCGCGGATGAAGCTCACGGCTTTCTCCGGGTGATTGCAGTCCTCGCTCAGGTGACCGAGCACCACCTGATGCAGGCTGCTGTGCGCGATGGACGCCACGAACTCCGCCGCCTGCTCATTGGACAAGTGCCCGTGGCGTGAGCTGATGCGCTGCTTGGTCGCCCACGGCCGCTTGGTATCGTCCTCCAGCAGCCGGGTGTCATAATTCGCTTCCAAGTAAAGAGTGTGCGAGCCCATCAGGCGGTCGCGGATCAGATGCGTCACATGCCCGACATCGCTCAGGAAGCCGAGCTTGGATTCCTCGTCCTGCACAATGAACCCCACCGGATCGACCGCGTCATGTGGCACCGGGAAGCATTCGACCCTGAGGTCGTTGATCTGGAAGGCGCTGCCCGTCTGCATCAAACGCCAGGCCGGTGAATGGCGGAAATCATCTTCGATCACCTCGCGCGTCAGCGCGGTAGCATACACCGGCACGTTCCATTTCTTCGTCAGGATCTCCAGCCCGCCCGTGTGATCGCTGTGCTCATGCGTAAGCAGCACCCCGTCCAGCCGCGCCGGATCATAGCCCGCCGCCTCCATGCGCAGGGCGATCTGTTTCGCGCTCAAGCCCGCGTCGATGAGCACGCAGGAACGCTCCGTGGACACCACGGCGCAATTCCCGGAACTCCCGCTGCCCAGCACCGTCAAACGCATCATGCGGCGGATGATGGCGACGCGGGCGCGGCGTGCAACTGCGGGGAACTACGTTTCCAAAAACACGCGCAGCGGCTGCAGCACCTCATGCTGGTCGCAGACATGCCTCAGGTTTTTCACCGCGGCAGGGATGTGCTTCTTGAACTGCGGCTTGCCTTGGTTGCGGCTCAGGTTGCCATAGGCCCCCAGGGCCTGCATCAGCCGCTGCGCCGCGCACAGGTAAAACATCTCGCGCAGCAGCATCAAATCCAAATCACGATGCGCGGCATACGCAGCGAGCAATTCACCGCGCTGACCGTGCTCGAAGGTGACATACGGATCGAACAGCAGCGAGGCGAGATCATACTCCGCCAAGCCGGGACGCAGCCCCTGGTAATCCACGAACCAGGCCTCGCCATTGCGCAGCAGCACGTTTTGGCTCTGGAAGTCGCGGTGCACCAGACAGCGCGGCTCCTTGGCCAGGCGCTGGCGCAGGTCGCGCAGCGTCTCATGCGCTGCCGCAAAGGCCGGATCATCCCGCTTCAGCCCGGCATGACCTTCCACATAGTGGGTCAAAAAGTAGTCCTGCTCCCATTGATACAGCTCCTCATCAAAGGCAGGCTCCAGCACGCTCAGGTCGGCCTTGCTCAGCGTGTCCTCGGTGATGGAATGAATCTTCGCCACCTCGCGCAGCGTCGCCTGATAAAGCGCCCGGCGCTGCTCCCAGGGATCGCTGTCATGGGCGTGCAAGTCGTCATTGCCCAGGTCCTCCAGCCACACGCACAGCCTCTCCTCATCGAAGCCGAAGATCGCCGGCACATGCACGCCGCTCTTGGCCAGCCGGTGCGTGGCCGGCACGAACTTCGGATTGTCGCGCCGGGCCAGCGTGTAAAGCATCAGCACCATGCCTGGATGCGCGCCCTCGGCGAACCGAAGCCGGAAAAATCGCCTGTCGGAGCCGCCTTTCACAATGGCGTCGAGTTCGCAGGGAACACCGGCCAGCTTGGGGAATTGCTGGCGGGTCAGGAAAAGCAGGGCTTCGTGTTCGGGAAGCATGGGGAAGGCGTAGAGCTAAGGGCAGAGGGCGAAGGTGAAGTTAGAAATCTACACCGTCATGCACGCCGCCCGCCACGACATTCGCACGCACAATGCAACGGCGCAGGTTGGTGCCAGGCTCGACCTTAGCTCCGGGCCAGAGAATGCAGTCCTCCAACGTGGCACCTGCGGCGACTTCGGCCTTTGCGCCGATCACGTTCAAGCCTTTCAGCACGGCCTCCGCATGAATCTGCGCGTCTGGATCAATCGCCGGCAGGTGCGGCTCAGCCAGCAGGTCGCGATGCGCGGCCAGGTAGGCCTCGCGGCTGCCCAGGTCCCACCAGCGGCCTTCATCGACAACGACAGCACCGACACGGAAGCCTTCCTCGATCAGCTTGAGGAAGATCGGGATCACCGACTCCTTTTTGCCTGGGGTCAGGCGGTCAAAGAAGACGGGATGCACCAGATAAATGCCGGTGAACAAATGCGTGCCCTCGTTGCCAGTGCCCAGCTTGTTGCGGATGTCCGTGACCAACCCGCGCTCGGCATCGAAGCCGATGTGCAGCGCAGGCCCCGTGCTGCGCAGCGCAAGGGTGACGATGTTGCCCTTGGTTTCGTGCTCATTAATGACCGGCTGCAAGGGCAGGTCCGTCAGAATGTCCCCGTTATAAACAAAGAACGAGCCGCTACCGTCGAGCAGGTCGCGCACATTCGCGATGCCGCCCGCCGTTTCCAGCCGCACCGGCTCATGGCGCAGATGCACCGGGCAGCCCGCATACTCGCCCTGCGGAAAGGCTTCGCCGTAGCACTGCGGCAGGTGGTGCGTGTTGACCACGAACTCCCCCACCCCGGCCGCGCGCAGATGATCGAAGGCATAAGTGATCAGCGGCCGGTGATACACGGGCACAAGCGGCTTCGGAAGCTGCTCCGTTAAGGGTCTCAGCCGCTCGCCCAATCCTGCCCCCAACACAAAAGCCTTGTTCACCGGCGGCTTTTACGTTCTCATCATTCTCGGTGCAAACAGAAAACCAGTGGCGGGCCTGCTGCCCCTGGGGGAAAGTTCCACACATGGCAACGATGACCGACGCCGAACGCAGAATTGCCGCCGCTCAGGGCTACCTGGAGCTGGGCTTGATCGACGAGGCCCGGCGGGAGCTGAAGCCTCTCTCGGACCTGCTGGCCCGGCGTGCGGACGTGATCGAGCTGCATTTGCTCTGCCTGATGGCCGAGCAACGCTGGCAGGAAGCGCTGACCTTTGCCGAAAACCTAATCCGCGCCGAGCCGCATGAGCCGGGCGGCTACATCCACGCGGCCTACTGCCTGCACGAACTCGGCAGCACCGCCACAGCGCTGGAACTGCTGATCAAAGGCCCGAAAAGCCTACGCACCAAGTCCGTGTTCTACTACAACGTGGGCTGCTACAACGCCCGCCTCGGCCAGTTGGGCGACGCTCTGAAGTTTCTTCAGCGTTCCTTTGAAATGGACGGCAGCCTGCGCCATGCAGCCCGCAAAGATCCGGACCTCGCTCACCTTCACGCCCAGCTGTTTTAGCTTTTGCTCCCGCCCATGACCGGACTGCGCCCACATCAACGCGATGCCATCGAGAGGTGGTTCCAGTCCAATTTTACCCTGCGAGGTGAGCTGGGCGCCTCGGTCAGCATCTGGCAGGATGGCGTCGAAATCTTGAGCCTGGCGCAAGGCCATGCCAACCGAGAGCGCACCCGTCCCTGGACGGTGGACACGCTGGCACCCGTCTGGTCCGCCACCAAGGGCCCGGCGGCCGTCGCCTGCCTGATGGCCCTGCACGAGATCGGCCTTCCCCTGGATGCGCCTGTCGTCGAGGTCTGGCCGGAGTTCTTCCTCAGCGGCAAGGAGCACATCACCTTCGCCCATGTCCTGTCGCACCGCGCCGGGCTCAGCGTGCTCAGCCAGCGCACACCCATCTTCGACTACCACGCGGTGATCAAGGCGCTGGAGCAGCAGGCCCCGCTCTGGCAGCCCGGCACCGCGCAGGGCTACCACGCCCGGACCTTCGGCTTCCTCATCGACGAAATCGTGCGCCGTATCACTGGAGCCGACACCTTGGGGCATTACTTCAACGAGATGTTCGGCGAGGCGTTGGGGCTGGACTTCTGGATCGGTCTGCCGCCGGAGCAGCACAGCCGCGTCGGCACGCTCTACCCAGGCAAGATGAACCTCAGCGCCGGGGACCAAGCGTTCATGAAAGCCTTCAACAAGACCGACAGCCTGACACAGCGCACCTTCACCTCGCCCATGGGGCTGAACGCGGTGCAGGACTTCAACCAGCCGCACACCTGGTCGCAAGGCTATGCCAGCATGGGTGGCGTGGGCAGCGCCCGGGCGCTGGCCAAGTTCTACAGCGTCTTCGCCAACGGCGGCAAATTCAACGGGGTGCAGGTCATCCCCACCTGGATTCAACGCGCGCTGGGCGAGCCCTTGTCCCAGGCGGAAGACGGCGTGCTCTGCGTGCCCGCTGCCTTCAGCGCAGGCATGATGATGGACCCCATCGACCCGGAAACGAATGCGAAGGTCCGCCAGCTTTTCGGCCCCAGCGAAGGTGCTTTCGGTCATCCCGGCGCGGGCGGCAGCCTGGCCTTTGCCGATCCCGAAACCGGCATCAGCTTCGCCTACGTGATGAACCAGATGGAAGTCGGCGTGCTGCCCAGCGACAAGGCACTGGGGCTGGTGCGGGCGCTCTATCGGCGCGACTAAACCGCTGCTTCCGACCTCAGCCGGGGAAGCGCTCCGCCAGCAATTCCTGAAGCGACCGCTCCAATGCCAGCGTTGGCGATCCAATCGCCGAGCGCAAACGTTGGAACTCAGCCAGCCCGGGCTTGCTGTAGCGCCCCCGGCGCTCGCCCAGGAGCAGCCGGTTCTTGGGCGTGTGGGTGGACGGTATGAACTCCGTGGCCGTGGCTTCGTAGCCCAGCGCCCGCATCAGCGCGAGGCGCAGCGCATCGGTGAAGGTCGCCGCTGCGTCCCGGCGCAGGTTGGGCGAGTGCAGGATCACGCCCAGGTCGTGTTGGAAATCCGGCCCCAGGGTCTTGAAAAACTGCGCCAGCTCCGCTTGGCAGCACGGGGCGACGGCCAGCAAATCCGCCTGCCTGCGAATGCCGAGCGCCAGCGCCGCGTCCGTGGCCGTGTCGCAGGCATGAAGCGCCATCACGGCATGAAGGCGCTCCGGCAGCGCTGCCTCCTCGAGCGCGCAGCATTGGAAGGACATCACGCCCCCCAGCCCCAAGGCCTCAGCGCGTGCCCGGGACTGCTCGATCACCAGCGCCGTGGTGTCCACGCCGATCACGTGCAGCTCAAACTGCACACCCTGCCAGTCGCGAATCTGCGAGGCCGGGCTTGTGGAGGCTTCGCGGGCCAGAAAGGCGAAGGCCAGCGAGAGGTAAGAATTTCCGCAGCCCGCGTCCAGCAGCGTCAGTGCCTTGCCCGGCATGGCCTTCGCCAGTGCGCGGAACGGCGGCGCGATGAGGCTGATCATGTGGTTGATCTGCAAGTATTTCTTCACCTGCGCCGAGGTGATCGATGCATCCGCCTCCATCAGGCCCGCGACTTGGAGGAACGCGCAGTGCGTGACTGGATGCAGCGGCAGCCGCTTGCCCGAGGTGAGGCGTTCCAAACGCTCCGCCGTCCAGTGGGACTGGGCACGGCGGGCAAGATCAGAGTGAGGCGTGGTGTTCAAGCCACCCAACGTAAGCAGCCGGTGGCGCTGTGCAGGCGGATGTTTGGGGTTTGTCGCACCCCTGAAGTGACCGGCCTCAGACCTCGGCCGCGATCAAGGGCTGCACGAAGCCTGCGGGCTTGCCCTTGGCCCGCTCGCGCAGGTCTTGCACAGCCTCGATGATCAAGGCCCGATCCATCTCATGGACCTCCAGCTTGCGGCCGATCTCTGGCACCAGGGTGATCGTCAGCTCGCCGCCAAGGTGTTCGCGGAACTCCTCAAGTCCGGCCAGAATGGTTAATTCGCCCCGGGCATCTTTTTCCAAAAGCTGCGGCGCGTAGGTGGCGAAGCCGATGCGCTCGATCAGCGCGATGATGCGCTGTGCGGTCGCCTCCTCCAGAATGCCACGCTTCACGCTGTAGAGCAGGTCGATGGCCATGCCGATGGCCACGGCCTCGCCATGCGCGATGGCAAATTGCGAGACCTGCTCCAGCTTGTGCGCCACCCAGTGGCCGAAGTCCAGCGGGCGGGCGCTGCCCATTTCAAAAGGATCGCCACCGGTGCAGATGTGCTCCACATGCAGCTCCGCGCTGCGCTGGATCGTGCGCTCCAGCGCGGCAGATTCCAACCGCGCGAGGGCGTCGCCCATGCCTTCCAGCTCCTGATAAAACGCGGCATCGCGGATCAACGCCACCTTAATGGCCTCGATGATGCCGTTGCGCCGCTCGCGCTCGGGCAACGTGTCGAGGAAGGCAAAGTCATTGATCACCGCATAGGGCACGGCGAAGGAGCCGACCCAGTTCTTCTTGCCCACATAGTTCACACCGTTCTTCACGCCCACACCGCCGTCGCCCTGGCTGAGCGTGGTGGTCGGGAAACGGACGTGGCGGATGCCGCGATGCGCGGTGGCCGAGGCGAAGCACACAAGGTCCAGCACTGCACCACCGCCAATAACGAAGACATAGGAGTGGCGGTCCAGCCCGGCCTCGTTGATCGCCTTCCAGCACTGCTCCACCAAGCGGAAGTCATTCTTGCAAGCCTCGCCACCGGGTAGGATGAAGGGCTCGGCCGTCAGGTGCAAGGCATCGGAGTGGGCGGCGGCGTAACCCATAATCTGATCAGACAGGCCCGGATTCGCCAGGGCCACACGGTCGTCGATGAAGACCAGCACCTTCGGCTTGCGCGGACTGTGGTTAAGTTCCAGCACATCGCGCACGGTCGTGTTAAGCGACGAGAACGCATCGCGGGTGAACAGGATGCGGTGCGTGTGCTGGAGGATGACGGCGCGCTCTAACATTGGAGGGGAAGCAGGGAACGCTCTCTGGCAATGAGTTCAATCTGAATTGTGAACGTTCCGCCACGCGAGCTGGAGGCCCAGGTTTTCCCATGCCCGCCCGAGGGTGGATTAGGGCAACTGAGAGACAGTGGCCGCGCGGTGCAGCTTCTGCTCCTCTTGCAGCGCGCGATACTTCTCGCGCTGGGCCTCATCCAGAAGGTCCCACATTTCCTTGCCACGCTGCTGAATAATCTCGCCCGTGCGTTTCGCCGTGTGCTGCTGCAGCTCGCGCAGCTCCTTTTGCAACTGCTCCACCATGGGGCGCATCTGCGTGCGCTGATCCTCGCGCAGGGCGAGCTTGTCGGCCATCTGGGCGAACCAGCGTTCGCTCCAGGCATCCGTGGCCGGGGTGCGCTGCCAGCGCGTCCAGCCCTTGGCTTTCAACACCAGCGCGCCACCGGTCACAACGCCAAGCGCGAACAGCAGGACGAGGCCCGCCAGGATCTTCCACGCTCGCAACGTCATCACGGCTGCCCCTCCAGCGCGGAAGACATCATCAAACCCGCGAGCTCATGCTCCTCGCCCGCAGGAGCCAGCAAGCCATCCACCGCTAGCAGGGTGAGCACGCAGGCAGCGGCCAAGCCAATCGCGCGGGGCAAGAGCCAGAGTGTCCAGTCACGCGGCTCCCTCTCACGCCACTGCGCCAGCACCCGCGTGGCAAAGCCCTGCGGTGCACCTTCCGGCACTGGCAACGCCACAGCCTGCCGCGCATGACGGAACAGGCGGTCAAAGAAAGAGTCGGGCAGCTTCATGGTGAGTGAGTTTGCGTGTTCATAACCCGTAGCGGGTCCGTTGTAACAAGGTATCCAAATTCAACGCAATCCCTCGAACAGCTTCTTCAA
>Ga0164295_10004140_pt1 | contig 11546 bp, 11 predicted proteins | sample GEODES006metaG_FD_111798 | JGI IMG/M metagenome (GOLD analysis project Ga0164295, IMG submission 111798) | Oligotrophic lake water microbial communities from Sparkling Lake, Wisconsin, USA - GEODES006 metaG | ecosystem: Environmental > Aquatic > Freshwater > Lake | place: USA: Sparkling Lake...
AGCCCCAGCACCAAGCTGCGGCGGCTGGCCCGGCGGGCGGCGGCCACCTTGGCGACGAAGGGCGCCAGTCCCTGGTTGTTGAAGCCAAAGCGGTTGATCAGCGCCTGCGCTTGCGGCAGGCGGAACATCCGGGGCTTGGGGTTACCTGCTTGCGCCAGCGGCGTCACCGTGCCCAATTCGACAAACCCAAAGCCCATCGCGTCCCAGCCGGCGATGCAGCGCGCGTTTTTATCCAGCCCGGCGGCCAGGCCAACCCGGTTGGGCAGTTGCAAGCCCGCCAGCGTCAGGGGGTCGTGCACCCGCGCTTGCGCATAAGCGTGGCGCAGTATGTTGTGCTGGGTGCGCTCAATCAGGCGCAAGGTCAGGTCATGCGCCGCCTCCGGGTCCATACGGAACAAAAAAGGGCGCAGCACGCCGTACGGCACAAGTGGCATCGATAATTCTCAGTGGAACAAACTTACAACCCGAGCCATTTTCCCCCATGTACACAGCATCCGGCGCACCCACGCAAGACCAGCTCAAGGCCCTCGTCGCGCAGGCAGCCTTGCAATACGTAGAACGCGGTGCCTTAGTGGGCGTGGGAACCGGGTCTACCGTGAACCTGTTTATCGACGCATTGGCCACCATCAAAGACCAGATCGCGGGCGCGGTGTCCAGCTCGGTGGCCAGTACCGAGCGCCTGCGCGCGCTGGGCATTGCGGTGTGTGATGCCAATGCGGTGGATCGCCTACCCGTCTACATCGATGGCGCAGACGAAATCGACGGCAGCGGCTACATGGTCAAAGGCGGTGGCGCAGCGCTCACGCGGGAAAAAATTGTCGCCGCCCTGGCCGAGCGCTTTGTGTGCATTGCAGACGCATCTAAGCTGGTGGACGTGCTGGGTGCATTCCCCTTGCCCGTTGAGGTGATACCCATGGCGGGTGCGCGCATCGTGCGCCAGTTTGCGGCACTCGGCGGGCGCGCCGTGCTGCGCCTGACAAACGGCCAGCCGCTGGTCACGGACAACGGCCAGCACATCCTGGATGTCAGCGGCCTGCACATCCGCGACCCGCTGGCCTTCGAGGCCCAGGTCAGCCAATGGCCGGGGGTGGTGACGGTTGGGGTGTTTGCTTTTCAGCGCGCGCAGGTCTGCCTGCTGGGCACGCCGCAAGGCGTCAAGACGCTGAACTTTTAAGTGCGCCGCTGCCCAGCATGCGCTCCACGTAGCGGGCGATCAGGTCAATTTCCAGGTTCACCGGGGTACCGGGCTGCAGGTGGTTCAGCGCGGTGTGGGTCACGGTGTGGGGTATCAGGTTGATGTGGACTTCGCAGCCCTCGGGCGTGTCGCTGATGCGGTTCACCGTCAGGCTCACGCCGTTGATGGTGATCGAGCCTTTGTAGGCCAGGTACTTGCCCAGCGCAGCTGGTGCCAGCACGCGCAAGTCCCAGCTCTCGCCCACCTGCGCAAAGTGGGTGACCGCGCCGATACCGTCCACATGGCCGGAGACCAAATGCCCGCCCAGCCGGTCATTGGCGCGCAGGGCTTTTTCCAGATTGACCGCGCCGGTGGCGTCCATACCGGCGGTTTTGTCCAGCGACTCGGCCGACACGTCCACCGTGAACTGTGGCGCGGTACCGCCGGCCTCCAGGCTGGTCACCGTCATGCACGCGCCGTTGATGGCGATGCTGTCGCCCAGGCCCACGTCGTCCAGATAGCCCGCCGGGCATTGCACATGCAAGCGCTTGCCGTGCGCGGCTGTCGCACCCATGGCCGCAACCTGTGCAATACGGCCCACGCCGCTGATGATGCCTGTGAACATGCCTGCTCCAATTTCCAATTCAAGCCATTAAAAAACACCGCGCCCGGCCACACGGGCCAGCACCCGCAAATCTGCGCCCACCATCTGCGCGCTCTGAAACTCCAGCGCCAAGCCATCGGCCAACTGCGTCAGCGGCCCCAGGTTCGACATGCCCGCGCCCGTGCCCAGCCACAGCGGAGCCAGGTATACCAGCACATCGTCCACCAGGCCCGCGCGCAAGAGCGAGCCGTTCAGTTTGTGGCCGGCCTCCACATGCACCTCATGCACCTCGCGCAGCGCCAGGTCGCGCAGCATAGCGGCCAAATCCACCTTGGGGCTGGCCGTTCCTGGCGCGGTGGTGTCTGGCAGGTAAACCACCGTGGCCCCGCTGCGCTCCAGCGCGGCTTGGCGCGCGGCATGGGGCGTTGCGGCGTAAATCAGCACCGGGCGGCGGGGTGTGAACAGCGACGTAAAAAGGGCCGCATCAGGCGGGGTTTGTAAGTCGCTGTCCACCACCACCAGCGCCGGTTGGCGCGGTGTGTCGATGCCGCGCACATCCAGGCGCGGCCGGTCTTGCAGCACGGTGCCAATGCCGGTCAACACCGCGCAGGCGCGGGCGCGCCAGGCATGGCCGTCGGCGCGGGCGGCTTCGCCGGTAATCCACTGGCTTTGGCCGTTTGGCAGGGCGGTCACGCCGTCCACCGAGGCAGCTGTTTTCAGGCGCACCCAGGGGGTGCCGCGCAGCATGCGGCTGAAGAAACCGATGTTGAGCTCCCGTGCCGCCGCGGCCCAATCGCGCATACCAGGGTGGTCGCTGTCGCTGCCAACCTCCACCGCCACACCGGCCGCGCGCAGGCGCGCAAAGCCTTGCCCCGCCACCAGCGGGTTGGGGTCGGTCAGGGCGGCTACTACGCGGCTGATGCCGGCGTGTACCAAGGCATCGCAACACGGCCCGGTGCGTCCGTGGTGGCAGCAGGGCTCTAAGGTGACATAGGCAGAAGCACCGGCGGTGCTGTGGCCCAGCGCTTGGGCGTCGCGCAGCGCCATCACTTCGGCGTGCGGGCCACCTGCTTGCTGGGTGCTGCCTTGGCCGATGACCTGGCCCGCCGGATTGACCAGCACGCAACCCACGCGCGGATTGGGGTTGGCCCGCAGCAGCGCGGCCTGTGCCTGCTGCAGCGCCTGCGCCAGGTGGGCTTGCGCGGGGTGCCCGCGCGTGGGGGCGGGCTGGGTCTGCACGGTCAGGGCCAGCAGCCCGTACTGGGAGTGCGGGTTGCGGCTTGGTTCAGCGACAGGGTGGTGCATCCGGTGTCACCGGTTTGCGTGCCAATGGCAGCCGCCTGAACGCTGAATGTTTGTGAGGAATTAGCGGCAGCGGGAAGACTGAAGGTGTAAAAAGAGGCTAGGTTGGTTCTGCAAGCTGCGCTGCTCGGCAGCACTGCGCCGGTGTAGCTCATCGGGTTATTGGTAGAGGTGTAGTAGCGCTCCATGTGCTGCGCTTGCTCCATCAGGCAGGACTGGGCGGCATACCGGCGGCTTTTGTACGTACTCGATTGGTACGAGTTCAAGGCAATCGACGCCAAAATTCCGATGAGGGCTACGACCACCATGATTTCAATCAGGGTGAGGCCGCGCGCGGCGCGGGCAGAGCGCGGCAGGTTGTTGTGCAGGGGGCGCATGTGTGTGGGGATCCTCATTCGGCACCGGAAAAAATCTGCCTCCATGATATGCGCTCGGCGTCGATGGCCCCGCGAAAACCGGGATCGTGTCCGTATTTGCTTTGGTCCTTGTAGATCGAGCTGGCTGGTTGCGCGGTGTCGGCAAGCAAACAGCAGGCCGGAGCGTCCTTGTCATAAGTTCCCGCCGGGTAGTTCAACACCGACGCGACCAGAAGGGTGGACTGCAAGGTGATGGTCGGCTGGGATACGGTTGGGGGCTGGTTGCGCACGGTGACGCGCATCAGCCGGCATCCGCGGGTTTGATCCGCTGCTGCTGCTGGGGAGGTCGTGTAAGCGTCCAGGTTGGTAGCGGTTGGGTCCATAGCTTCGGTCATGTTGCACTGCGCCCACCCCAGGTACTCCACCATGCCGTAGAACTTTTTGGTGCTGTAAACACTGCTTGTGGGATTGGACGGTGCAGCACCTGTTGTTGCGATATCGTAAAAGTTGACAGGAAACTCGGCCCACGGGCTGTTGCTTGCGCCTGGCGTTTCCATCCACCGTGGTTTGCAAGAGGGCGTGGGGGGCGGGCAAAAACTGCACTCCTGCGGTCCGGTGCCGATCCGTTTTGTGAGGGTTGTGCCTTGGGTGCCCGTCACGTTGTCTTTGCCACTGCCCGCCACAGACTGTTTGGGGTAGAGAAAACTATTGCAGCTAGCCTTAATGCAAGCCATTGTTGTCGGTTCAGAAGTCGTCGGACAGCTCGTCGTACTCGGATTAGTCAACGTGGTCAGGCGGGCGTTACCCCCCGTCTTCCCCAATTCCGACCCCTCGAAGGCCGCAAACTGCTCCATGGTGGCCAGGGCACTTTCGGTCTCGGCCATGGCGTTTTGCGCGGCGAACGTGGTGGCCACCAGGGTTTGCTGCACAGCCAGGGTACGCATATCGCCCAGGGCCAAGAGCGCGGCAACAAACAGGAACACCACCAGGCTGAGTAAAACAAAGCCGCTTTGCCGCCGCGCGAGGCCCTTTTTCATGCGCTCACCTGCGAACCACGCCCGGCAAGCGGGCGCGGATCGCCACATTAATCGGTATGGTGTAGGTGGCTGCGCTGGCCGCATTGTTGGCCGCCAAGCCCACCTTCTCCGGGCTTGTGAGCGTCAGCACGATGCGCACCGCAACAATCTGTAGGAAGGTAAGCCATTCATCATCGTTTAGGGGGGTATCTACAAGTTCTTGAGCCGTTATGTAGGATGCTGTTTGCGGATAACCGGTTTGGAACAAACCCTGGAGGTAGGTGATTTGCATGTCCGTCACGTCTTGGACTATTTCTTCAGCATCCAGGAGCTTGACATTCCCCGAAGCGTCATAGCCCATCCGGCGGCGGTACAAGGACAAGCCGTCAGTCGTGTTGGTTTTCCTCCCGATGTACCAGTGTTCGAAGGTGTGTTCCCCAATCATGCTGCCGGGGCCAAAGGTGTACATCTTGATCCTGAGTTTATCGGTGACGGTTAGAGACCCAAAGTTATTGGGACAACTGTAATTACCATCAAGAGCGTCGACGGAGGCGGAGGCCGTGTCGTGCTTGCCCTTTCGCATCGCGACAGAACAGTTACCCGGGGAAAGGGTCGGTGCACCCGTGCCAGCCTGTAGCGTGATCGTTGATTCGTTAGATCCGGTGACTTGAAACAGCACAGCCCGTACGTGGTCGCAGGCCATGGCCACGGTTCCGACCGAAAAATCGCGTCCGTCATCGACAGAGAAGGTGTAGGTGCCTGTAGTGCCATAACTGGCGCTGGTGTGGGTTGCAGGCGCGGTGACTCTGGCAATCGCGCCCATGTTGTCGCTCATGATGGATATCGAATCGCCCGCCAGGCGGGCGGTGCCCACGATCGGATCGGTGGCCGTCGATTCGTAGCCGTGCAAACCTAATGGGGCTTGTGAATTCTGATCCGTCTCTTCCCAGAACGCGTACGGCATTTTGGGGGTGAATATTTCCTGCGGTGTGGTGGAGCTTGGGGTATTCAGCAGGATGGTCGTAGGCGGTTTGTTGCGGCACAAGGTACCGCCCGCGTGGCGGATGCTGGTTTCCAGCAGGCCTGCGGCAATGCTGGCGGACTCCTGCAAGCGGACCATGGCCTCGATTTGCCGGAACACCGCGCGGTTGCTCACATACAAATTGAAGGCCACCGATACCATGGCCAAACCCAGTACCAGAGCCACCAGGGTCTCGACCAGGCTGATGCCAGCCTGGGCGGCCCGCAGTCTGGGGCTTACTCCACCACGCACCACCCGGCCCCCTTAGCGAACCCACACCCGGTTTTGCAGGCTGATCTCGTCGCCTGTTGGGAGGGTGCAGCGCACGGTGCGCGTGCGCGGAACGATGTAGTCGCACCCTGTGCCATTGGTGGTGGAATTCATGCCATAGGTTCCAAATTGGTTCCAATAATCTGCGTACTCTGTAATCGCCGTACTGCTGCAGGACGTGTATCGGCCAAGATGGGTCCGGATTTCCGAAAGATCGAGGGTGGTCGGGGTATCGATTTCAGCTGTCCCTTCTTCGTTGACCGGCATGGCAGCCCAGAAGGAATTACAGTAAGTTGGAAGGCGCGATTCGCTATCGCTGTCGGGACCCGTTACCCCCACCATGTTGTGATTGGGATTAGCCAAGCGGGCTTCGCCGAACGCGCCCAGGGCTTGAACCATGGTCTGTTGGGTAGCCAGCCCGCTGGCGGTTTTGAGGGCCTTGGTCTGCATGGCGGCCAAGCCCAAGAGGCCAGCCGACAAAACCAGGCCCGCCACCATGATTTCGATCATCGTGGTGCCGCGTTGTTGCACGTTGGTGAGCCGGTGGTGCTGCAAGACAGCTGGTTTGGACATCGCGCAATCCCTGATAATGAACTTAAGTTGGCAATAGTACTCCATTGCTCCTTTCGTCTTGTAAGGATTTCTGAAATGAGGCGCTTGTTCACGCTCAATCACAGTACGGGCCCCGCCGAAAGGGGTTTCACGCTGATGGAGATGCTCGTCGTGGTCGCGATTGGCGGCATTCTGGCCGCGGTGGCGGCACCGAGTTTGGTATCGGTGATCGAATCTAACCGCCGCACCATCATCAGCAACCAACTCATGGAAGACCTGGCGTTTGCACGCCGCCAGGCGGTTGCGCTGTCCACTTCGGTGGCGCTGTGCGGCAGTGATGCCACAAATCAGAATGCATGCATCAAGAAGGTTGGTTCCGCAGCCGACTGGAGTAACGGCTGGTACACCTACATGGGCAATTCGAACGGGCTTACCCCTGCCAGCGCCGCTGCGGGCTTGGTGCTGCGCTCGCCCCAGGCGGTGCCTTCGGGTTGGAAGGTGGATGCCCATTTGTCAAACCCGGGCAACTTTGTCTACATGGGCGCGCGCTCGACGACGAACAGGTACGGGCACTTCACGATCTACCGTGACGGCAGCAAGACCGCCGCTTGCGTCACGATCATCGATAGCGGCCGGGCACGGGCCTACACGGCAACGGTGACGACCGGACCAGTTTCTCCTGCCTCCGCTCAGGACCCGTGCTGAGGTTCTGCGGCTGGCCGTGGCTTCACTTGCTGACCTCATCCACCAGCAGCCGAAACGCATCCAGGTCTTCAAAATTGCGGTACACGCTGGCAAAGCGTACATAAGCGACTTTGTCGAGCTTTTTGAGCTCGCGCATCACCAGCTCGCCAATGCGGGTGGATTGCACCTCGCGCAGGCCCAGGTTGAGCAGTTTTTCTTCAATCCGCTCAATGGCGCTGTCAATTTGTTCGGTGCTGACCGGGCGCTTGCGCAGCGCCAGGTACATAGACGCCTCTAACTTGGGGCGCTGGTAGTCGATGCGCCGCCCGTCTTTTTTGACGATGTTGGGAAAGCTGACTTCGGGGCGCTCGTAGGTGGTGAAGCGCTTGTCGCAGGCGCTGCATTGGCGTCGGCGGCGGATGAAGTCCCCGTCTTCGGCCATCCGGGTTTCGGCTACCGCCGTTTCCGAATGGCCGCAAAAGGGGCACTTCACCGGGTGTGGACCGCTTATGGACCGCTGAGGGGTCTGTTTAGCCGTAGACCGGGAAGCGCGCGGTCAGCGCGTGTACCTTGGCGCGAACCGCCTCGATGTTGGCGGCGTCGTGGGGGTTGTCCAGCACGTCGGCAATCAGGTTGGCGGTCATGCGGGCCTCGGCTTCCTTGAAGCCGCGCGTGGTCATGGCCGGGGTGCCGATGCGCACGCCGCTGGTGACCATGGGTTTTTCCGGATCATTGGGGATCGCGTTTTTGTTGATGGTCATGTGCGCATCGCCCAGCACGGCTTCGGCGACTTTGCCGGTGACGTTTTTGGAGCGCAGGTCGACCAGCATCACGTGGCTTTGGGTGCCGCCGCTGACAATGCGCAGGCCGCGCTCGGTCAGGGTTTGCGCAATGGTGTGCGCATTGGCGATCACTTGTTGTTGGTATTGCTTGAATTCCGGCAACAGCGCTTCTTTGAAGGCCACGGCCTTGGCCGCAATCACGTGCATCAGCGGGCCGCCCTGCAAGCCGGGGAAGACGGCGCTGTTGATGGCTTTTTCGTGCTCGGCCTTCATCAGAATAATGCCGCCGCGCGGACCGCGCAGGCTCTTGTGGGTGGTCGATGTGACCACGTCGGCGTGGGGCACCGGGTTGGGGTAGACGCCGGCGGCGATCAGACCGGAGTAATGCGCCATATCAACCAGGAAAATCGCACCCACGTCTTTGGCCACTTTGGCAAAACGGGCGAAATCAATGTGCAGGCTGTAGGCCGAAGCCCCGGCAATGATCAATTTAGGGCGGGTCGCGTGGGCTTTTGCTTCCATCGCGTCGTAGTCGATTTCCTCTTTGGCATTCAGGCCGTAAGACTCTGCTTTGAACCATTTACCGCTCAGGTTCAGGGCCATGCCGTGGGTCAAATGCCCGCCTTCGGCCAGGCTCATGCCCAGAATGGTTTCGCCGGGCTTCAAAAATGCCAGAAATACGGCCTGATTGGCCGAAGCGCCGCAATGCGGCTGCACATTCGCTGCGTCCGCGCCGTACAGTTGTTTGACCCGGTCAATGGCCAGTTGTTCCGCGACATCGACGTTTTCGCAGCCGCCGTAGTAGCGCTTGCCGGGATAGCCCTCGGCGTATTTGTTGGTGAGTTGGCTGCCTTGGGCGGCCATGACTGCGGGCGATGCGTAGTTTTCGCTGGCAATCAGCTCAATATGGTGTTCCTGACGGGCATTTTCAGCCACGATAGCGGACCAGAGCTCGGGGTCCGTCTGCTCGATGAGGGTGTTGCGGTGGTACATGGATCAGTTTTCCGTGTTGGTGGATGAATGAAAGGCCGAAAATTCTACCGGAGCCCGGATCGGGACCCCAAGTGGCCGCGCAGTGGCCTTGCCAGCCTGGGGGTTGTGGCCCCTGACCGGCGCTGACACATGCTCAGGGACTGTCGGTCTGTTCGGTTTCGACCGCAGCGATGGCGGGCGTGGTGCCTTCCTGGGAGGCAGGCACAAACGGCTCCATATTGAAGGGAACCTTGCGGCCTTCAGCGACAGCGCCCAAGCGGGCGTACTCCGCCAAGACTTTGCCCACGTAGCCCCCGTCGTCTGCGAGGTTGGTGGCGCCCACGTAGGCGCGCAAGCCGCCCTCGACCGAGCCGGTGCGCTTGATGCCATCCTGCAAAATCAACACGCCGACCCGCAGGTTCGCTGCCGGGTCAAATGCGGCCAACTTGCCGCCAAAGCGCTCGTATTTGTCACTGTGGATTTTGGTCATGACTTGCATCAGGCCTTGGGCGCCGACCGGGCTTTGGGCAAAGGGGTTGAAGCCGGACTCGATCCCCATCACGGCCAAAATCAACAAGGGGTCCAGCTTTTGGGCGCTACCAATCGCGTAGGCTTGTACGATCAGCGCGCTCAGCGGTTCCGGGGCCACACCGTATTTTTTGGCCAGCCAGAACGCCAGGGCGGATTGCTGTTTGGGTAGCGCTGCGGGGTCGCTTGCGTTGGTCTGGCGGCTGTCAATACTCACCAGGCTGCTCAGCGCGTCCTGGCGCTCATGCACCCATTCAACCAGCTGGGACTCGCCTAAATCCTGAATTTCGGGGTACTGGGCCAACGCCAGCACACAGCCCACTATCGCTACGCCAATCAGGGTAAACCCGCTACGTGCAAGGTACAAAAATCCGCTCGTGGTGTCTTTGAATATGAGGTGCAGGCTCTTGGCCACGCGTTCGACTGCTTTCATCCGATCTCTTTTCGCGTTGTCTATATGGGGCAAGATTATATTGCTGCGAGGATATCTGGATTTAAAGGTATATCGATGGCTGCCCGCATGCTTTGCGACCGGGCATGCGTTTAGCGGTCAAAATATTCGCCTGTCTCATTTTTCAGCCCAGCTTCCAGAACATGCCAACCCAAGCCCCCAAACACCTTGAAATCGCCCAGCTCGATGGCATCACGGGGGGTGCTTTCAGCGCGCCCACCTCCGGCGAACGCGCGGCCCGGGTGAAGGAGTGGCTGGCGGGCAACCCAGATACCGAGCTGCAGCAAGCCGTGTTCAAGGAACTGAGCGTGAAGGACAAGGGCGCGGCCCGCTGGATCAAGGAGCGGCTGGACGAGGCCCGCCGCGCCAAAGGCCAGGAGCAGCTGATGGCCGAGTGGGCGCTGCGCGCGCAGACCTTGCTGGATGCGGGAAAGATCCATAGGGCCGATGCGATGGCCTGGCAGCGTGATGCGGCCAAGGCCGGCGCCCCGCTGAGCAAAGAGCCGCTCGCCGCACTCAAGGTCGAGCTGGCGGAGCGGGTGCGGGCCATTGAAGACCTGGAGCACCACACCCAGGTCCAGCGCGAAGCGGCGGTTTTACTGGCCCAGCGCATCGAGATTCTGTCGACCAAGTCCTGGCAGGAAGCGCAGGCTGCCGCTGCCGGACTGCATGCCGATGTGGCGCACTGGCAGGCGCAGGCGCTGGAATTGCAATCCAAGCCCGGCTGGCCCAGCGTGGATGTGAAATTTGTCGGTATGTTGGACGCCTCTCTGCGGCAACTGACACTGGTATCCGACGCTTTTGATGGCGCAGTGCAGATGGCGGTGGCCGCTGCCCAGGACCCGGCCGCGCCCTTGCCGCCCGTGCCCGTTTGGGCGGAGGCCTTGCGCGCCGCGCGGGGCGAGGCCGTTACGCCCAAGCCGCCTAAGGCAGCGGTGGACCCGGAAGTCCGCGCCCAGGCAGTGGCCGCGACCCAAGCGGCGCTGGACAAACTGGAGACCGAAATCAATGAGGGCCACGGCAAAGCCAGTGCCGGTGCCGCCAACGCCTTGCGCCAGGCCATCAAGGAATTCGGGAAGTTGATCGACGCCAAGTTAGAGGCCCGCGCCCAAGCCGCGCTGGCTGCCGCCGGTGAGTTGGAGGGCTGGCAGCGCTGGCGCGCCGACCAACTGCGCCAGGAGCTGGTGACCAAGGCCGAAGGCCTGTTGCAGCGCCCCGAAGGCCAGACCATAGGCGGGCGCAAGATGCAGGAGTCGCTGCGCACCTTGCGTGAGCAATGGAAACTGACCGACCAGGGCGGGGTACCCAACCACGGCCTGTGGAAGCGCTTTGACCACGCCTGCAACGATGCCTACAAGGTAGTGGAAGCCTGGCTGGAAAAAATCAAGGCCGACGCAGTGGAGAACCGCGCCCAGCGCCTGGCCCTGATTGCCGAGGTGGATGCGTGGGCAGCCGACAACCGCACCGCCTTGGACGACGATTGGAAGGGTTTTCAGCGCATCTTGATGCAATTTGGCGAGCGCTGGCGCAATGGCGGACACCTGGGCGAAAAAGCATTTGCCGAACTGCAACCCCTGTGGAAGACCGCAATCGACCACGCCGCCGCTCCCTTGGATGCCGTGCAAGCCGACAACCTGGCTTTGCGCCGGGCCATGGTGGACGAGGCGCAGGCCCTGGGCGCTGCGCCGGAGCTGCGGATTGACGCAGTCAAATCTTTGCAGCAGCGCTGGCAGCGGCTGGCCCAAGGCGTGCCGCTGGACCGGCGTTTGGAGCAAAAGCTCTGGGATGCCTTCCGCCGCCCGATTGACGAGGCCTTTAACCGCAAGACGGCCGA
>Ga0164295_10004141_pt1 | contig 11545 bp, 13 predicted proteins | sample GEODES006metaG_FD_111798 | JGI IMG/M metagenome (GOLD analysis project Ga0164295, IMG submission 111798) | Oligotrophic lake water microbial communities from Sparkling Lake, Wisconsin, USA - GEODES006 metaG | ecosystem: Environmental > Aquatic > Freshwater > Lake | place: USA: Sparkling Lake...
CTGGCGGCGGCCTATCGCTGGCGCCGCTGGCCCGACCTCGGGGCCACCTTGCTGGCGACCCACCTGCTGGTGACGTTGTTTTCCAACCGCTCCCGCCTGCTGCGACCCCTGCGCCGCCTGGCCCTTGACCTGCTGAATGGGATTCCCCAGCTGCGGCGCCTGAGCCTGGCCGCCATGACCCTGGGACCTGCCGCCTGGGACCTTGTCTCCTAGAACCTTGGCGCCTGGGAGCTTGCCGCCTGGGACGGCAATGACCAGCATGGTTCCATGGTGTTTCCAACCTCGCCCCAGTCCCTACCCGCCAGCGAACTGGTGCGCTATTTGCGCCAAGACCTGGGCCTGAGCGAAAACGCCCTCAACCTCGGTCTCAAGCAAGCCCAACTCGAACAGGCGCCCCTGCCGGTGGTGCTCTGGCGCTTTGGCCTGATCAGCTTGGAGCAGCTCGACCAGGTGCTCGCCTGGCAGGACACCCAACCTTGAAGGATGGGGATCAGGAATAGATGATCAGGGACTCAACCGGCACCTCTTCGGGCAACTTGTCGCGGCCGCCAAGATCCGCAAGCTCGGCCACGAAGGCAAAGCCGCAGAGGTCGCCGCCCACCTGTTGCACGAGCTGGGAACAGGCCCTGGCGGTGCCGCCGGTGGCCAGCAGATCGTCCACGATCAAAACCCGGGGGCCCGTTTCAAAGCCGTCGGCCAAGATCTCAAGCCGATCCGTTCCGTATTCGAGGCTGTAGTCGATGCCATGCACCACGCCTGGCAACTTGCCGGGCTTGCGCACCGGCGTGAAGCCCAGGCCCCGGTCCGTCGCCAGGGCCGTGCCGACGATGAATCCGCGCGATTCAATGCCCACGATCAGATCGGGCTGGAGGCGGTCGCAGATCACGGCCAACTGACGCACCACTTCCTGCCAGGCACTGGCCTGGCGCATCAGGGGGGTGAGATCGCGAAAGAGGATCCCTGGCTTGGGAAAGTCAGGAACATCCCGCACCAACAGACGCAGATCAATGGCAGACATGGTGGGAAAAGATCGTCAAGGCCCCTGGGCTGGTCGAGGCAGCGACCCCCCCAGATGACGGATTGGCTCGGGCACTGGCAGTATCGCAGCCATGCCTGAAGTTTCTACCGCCCTCGACCGCCCAACCCCCCTACCAAGGCGGGGACTGGAGCGGCTCGATCTGATGTTGCTGTGCGCCGAGGCCCTCGACCTCAACGGCGGCGAGGCCATGGTTTGGATGAGTGAGCAACTGGGCTACCAAAGCCTGTTCCCCAACCGGGTCGAACTGTGGAAGCGCCGTTGCCACAACCCCCTGCGCCGTGCCACCCGCCGGGGCCAGCTGCAGGTGGAGGACACCGATGCCCTGATCCGGATCCTCGCCGCCATGGCCGAACGGCTCTATCCGATGCTGCGGCAACTGCTCTCCGCTGCCGAACCGGAGTCGGTGAGCGAACAGCGCTGGGCCCTGTTCCGGGGGCGCCTTCAGGAGCTGATCGAGGAACGGCTAAACCTGCGCCGCGTTGGCGTGCGCAAACTGCTAGATCCGCTCGAAGGCCCCCAGCTCTGTCACCAGCTGATCTTGAGCCTGGCCCTCAGTGCCGGCACCGGTGGGGTCGAGCGGCTCAAGGCCAGCCTGCTGGATCCCGAACCCTGACCCCAAGGCCCCGCGGTTAAGCCGCCCTCGCCCCACGCCCCGATCGGCCCATCCCCTTCCCCCAGCTGCCCGCCGTGATCAAGCTCAGCCACCGCTACGAACAGATCAGCTGTCGCCTAACGGTGGAAGGGTTTCCCGATGTCTCCACAGGGCAGGGCCCCCAGGCGATTGGCATCCTCACTGGCTGGAGCCTGGCCCTAGCGGGCCATACGGAGCTAGAGGGGAAACGGGACCATCTCGAAGCCCTGCTGAAGGTGGTGGCCCCCTATGCCCGCCACCTGATCAGCGGCGCCCCCAGGGTCTTCGGTGATCCGGACTCCCCGGTGGCAATCCACCCTGATGGCCCCCGGCACCGGCTGGAGCTGCGCAGTAGTCAGCCGAATACCCCTCCCTTGACCCTGCACCTGGATGACGCCGAACTGGCCGACCTCGTGCGCTGCCTAGACCAACTCGTACTCGATGCGCGCCTACAGCTGAACCTGCAGACGCCCAGGCCACAACCGCTGCGGCGGAGCGAGCTGCGCAAGCGCGTCCCCCTGGGCCGTCGTCTCGCCGCACCCGTTTGTGGCATGGCGGCCCTGGGTCTTGCCGGCGCCTTCTCCTGGATGGTGCCCACCCCCAAACCGGGCAGCTTCAGCCCGGACCAGGCCAAGGGAACAAGCTCCCTGGTCGCCCCTGGCAAGACAGCTGCCCCTGGCAAGAGCACGGCACCTGACAAGCCGGTGTCACCTGGCAAGCCTGTGGTCCCTGGGCAGATCGGAGCCACCGGTCAGGCGACCAACCGCGCCGGGGAGGAGCCGGCCCCAGGCGCCCAGACCCAGACCAACCAGGGGGCCGACACCCGCCCCGGCCCAAGCCAGGCCCCCCGTTGACGCTGGTGCTGCGATCGCCACACTGGAGCGACCCAGCTCGATCGTCAGTTCAAAGCCAACGCCTGGCCTGCACAAGGCACCTGGCCCATCAGCCCCCCCACTCCTGGCCCCCCCTGCGATGTCAACCTCGATGAGCTGGCCTGAATGCCGCCGCCGCGTCACCCGCCTAGGGGCTTCCCTCGATGTGGTGGTGCGCAGTGATCCAGAAGTCTGCGGCCTTAGCGGGGATACCTTTCGCCTCTCCCTGCACCATGGCGGCCACGGCGATTGCACCGTTGGTGACCTCTCGTTGGTGGATTGCCCCAACGAATTGGTGCTGATTGAGTTCGAGCGCTGGATGCGTGGCGCCGGTCACAGCATCAGCCCATGAGCCGAGCGCCGAAACGACAAGCCCTGTTGCGCCCTGGCAACCGCAGGCCAATCGTCCGGCAGGGCGGCAAGCGCAAGCGCCCGCCAGCCCGGGTTCGCCAGGTTGGCGAAGCCCTTTTGCTGCTTGCCGCTGGGGTCGGTCTGCTGCTCGCCCTGATGCGATTGCCTGAGCGCCTCGACACCCTGCTCCTGGTCAGTAATGCGATTGCCAACCTGATTGGCGGCCTCTCCAAACTAGGTCTGGGACTGCTGCAGTTATTGGGCGTGTTGCTGCTCGTGGGGGTGGTGCTGCTTGCCCTGGCATTCCTGGCTGGTGGGCTGGTTCGATTGGCTCGGGCCCTGCTGAGGTCCAAAGCCGCCACCCCTCCTAGCCCTAGGTAGGTCACCCAGCCAACCGCAGGTCCACCCGGTGAAGCTATGGAGCGGTTATGCCCAGCAGCGCCGATTGGGTTTAAAACGTGTTTGTGCCTTCCAGGCCAAGCTTAAAGAAACTGGGAATGGGAAAAAACCATCGCGGCCCAAAGGACAATCCCGAAGCGAGGCGCCCCGGAAGGCCCGTGATCAGCGATCACTACTTCCCATCGTCCCAGCTCGATGACCTGGCCAACCTTCAGGATCCAGGCCGCAACATCCCCGCCGATCCGAAGATCAACTTAGGCCGGCTAGATCGACTCTTTTACGAAAAGGAATTGATGCATCTCCAGCAGGAACTGGTCAAGATGCAATACTGGATTAAGGCGGAAGGCTATCGCCTTATTGTGCTGTTTGAGGGTAGGGATGCGGCGGGCAAGGGGGGCACCATCAAACGCATCACCGAGCCGATGAATCCCCGCGGCTGCAGGGTTGTGGCCCTAGGAAAGCCCTCCGATCAACAGCGATGCCAATGGTATTTCCAACGCTATGTCGAACATTTTCCAACGGCCGGGGAAATCGTCATTTTCGATCGCAGTTGGTACAACCGGGCAGGTGTGGAACGGGTGATGGGCTTCTGTACGGCGGCGGAGTTACAGGAATTCCATCAATCCTGCCCTGAATTCGAAAGGATGCTTGTGAGAAGCGGCATCATGCTGCTCAAATACTGGTTTTCCGTGAGCGATGAGGAGCAGGAAGCCCGCTTTAAATCGCGGCTTGAAGATGGCACAAGACGCTGGAAATTAAGCGCTATGGATCTGGAGTCGAGGGATCGTTGGGAGGATTACTCACGCGCTAAAGATGAAATGTTTGCCCATAGCAATATTCCCGAGGCTCCCTGGTTCACGGTGGATGCCGATGACAAGCGCCGCGCCCGCCTCAATTGCATTCGCCACCTTCTCAGCAAAATTCCCTACCACGACATGACACCACCGGCCTTGAAGTTAACGCCGCGCAAACCTGCCAAGGGCTACATACGCCCCCCCTTTGATGAACAATTCTTCGTCCCAAACGCCTACCCCTAGGCAGAGGTAGGCAGGCTCAATGGTCCAGTTAGTGGTGCAACTGTTGGAACCAGAAACCCGCCAGCTGCCAGCTGCTCAGCAGGAAGATCCCTAAAAAGAGCCAATTGAGCCAGGGGGGCCTTTGGTTGTTATCGACGTTCATGGGAGCAGATTAGGTGCGCAAGCTGCCCGCCAGGGAGATCAGCAGCGACAGGTTGATCGTCACGATCGTACCGATACAGAGCCAACTCAAGAGTTGCAGCGCCAAGGGCGAGCGCAGGTTGCCCATGGTCCGCGCCTGGCCGCAGAACCAGACCAGGGGCACGGCCGCGAAGGGAAGTTGCAGACTGAGCACCACCTGGGACAGAACTAGGAGCTGATTGGTGGCCCCCTCTCCCAGCAGCAGCACGGTGGCCATGGCAGGGATGAGGGCCATACCTCGGGTCAGCAGGCGCCGCTGCCAGAGGGGCAGGCGCAGATCCAGAAACCCTTCCATCACCACCTGACCGGCCAGGGTGCCCGTAATCGTGGAGCTTTGGCCCGCCGCCAGCAGGGCCACACCGAAGGCCAGACTGGCCAGGGAGGTGCCCAACATGGGAGTGAGCAGGCGGTAGGCCTGGCCCAGGTCGGTGACCAAAGGCAGGCCCTGGCCATAGAAAGCGCCCCCCGCCAACACCAGGATCGCCGCATTGACCAGAAAAGCCATGGCAAGGGCAATCGCCATGTCGGCCGTCGCCAGGCGCAGGGCCCAGTGGCGGGCCTTGGGATGGTCCGGCCACTGGCGGGTCTTCACCAGGGAGGAGTGGAGATAGAGGTTGTGGGGCATCACCGTGGCCCCGAGGATTCCCGCCGCCAGGAACAGCTGCTGGTGGTTGGCCATTGCCAGGGGATTGGGCACAAAGCCATGGGCCACGGCGACCCAATCCGGCTTAAGCAACACCAACTCAACGACGAAACAGGCACCGATCAGGGCGACCATGGCGATCACCAAGGCTTCGAGGCGGCGCAGACCCTGGTGCTGCAAGGCAAGCAGCAACAGGGTGTCGGCAGCAGTCAGGCTCACACCCCAGGCCAGGGGCAGGCCAAACAGCAATTTCAAGGCGATGGCACTGCCGACCAGTTCGGCAAGGTCGGTCGCAATCATCGCCACTTCGGCGAGGAGCCACAGGGGCAGGCGCCAGGCAGACGGCAACAACTGGCGACAGGCCTGGGCCAGGTCCATGCCTGTGGCGATGCCCAGGCGGCAACAGAGCGACTGCAGCACCATCGCCATGGCGCTGGAGAGGGCCACCACCCAGAGCAGGGCATAGCCGCTGGTGGAGCCAGCCGCCAGATCCGTGGCCCAGTTGCCCGGGTCCATGTAGCCCACGGCCACCAGGTAGGCCGGACCAAGCACCTTCCAAAAGGTGGCCAGTCGTGGTGGACCAGGGGGGATTTTTACTAACGACGCCATCCCCAGCCGCAGATAGGGGACCATCCTGCCAGCCATCGATCAGGCAGCGGGCCCCCAATCCCGAAATGGCTTAGCGCTCGGCGTAGGGCTAGAACTGGTCAAACGGATGAACCAACCAGCCCTAGCGACGGGCTCCTAGGGCTGCTGGTGCCCTCAGGCCGCCGCAGGGGCCTGGTCTGCTCTGGACGCTGACCGAATCAAGGGATCTGCCCTAAGGGGAAAGACCAAAAGGTGACCTTGCCTTGCCCACGGCTGATCCGCGGGATCCAAGGCCAGGTAGGGCGAGTCGCCAAACGAACTGCCCTAGCCACCGTGGAGCTCAAGCAATGGCTTGAGCCTTCAGTGCAAGGCCGGCTCAGCCAAGGAGGTCGCCGGCCGATGGGTGCGCCTTAGGTCGTGCAGCCCTTCGAGCTGGTTATAGACAGCCACTAGCTGGCGCCGGATGTGGTCCGTATTCTCAAGTCGATCGAGGTTAAGCAGCACGGCCTCAATTTGGGCCTTGCTGTCGATCAGCAAACGGCACTCACTGGATCCGGGTTCATAGCCCATGGGGGAAGCCCTAATGCACATCACTCTGCCATCAAAGCTCCCCGGACCGGGGCCCGTGGTCAAAACGGATGCACTTCTGCGGCGCCGAGGCCACCTAACGGAACCAAGCTGGTGGGGTTGGGATTTAAAAGGGTCTAAGCGTGGTTATTGACAGCGCAGGGCCCTAGGGGGATTTACTGGTATCGGCAGCGGTTAGCGCCTGGATTCACTCAAGCCCAGCGTTGATCAAGGCGCGGTGGGCTCCTTGATCGGGGCAGCGACCCGATTGGCTCCAACCTGGACCAACCTCTGCAAGGCATCCTTGAGATTGCGCTGCATCACGAAGGTATGCCCATCTGTGACGACTACCCGCACCAGGGTTGGCAGCTCACTGTTTTTAGATTGCAGATAGATCGGCTCAACGTAAAGCAGGCCATCACCCACCGGCAAGACGAGCATATTGCCGTGCACAACCTTAGATCCCTCCCGGTTCCAAAGGCCGAATTGGTAGCTAATCGCCGGATCCTGTTCGATCAGGGCCGACACCTGCTGGGGGCCTAGAACGAGGCGCTGCCGCGGAAAACGCACCAACAGCTGTTGGCCATAATTAGGGGGATCATTACGCACCGCCAACCAACCGACCAAGTTAGCCCGCTTCGAGGGGGTGAAGGGGACCAACAGGACAAATTCAGGCTTTTTTTCGCCAGGCAGCTGCAAGGTTGCATGATAGGGCTTCATTTTGACCGTTGCAGATCCATAGATCTCCAGCGGAAAAGACCAAGCATCATCACCATCATAAAAGCTTTTAACATTTTTAACGTGGTACTGCAACAATTTCTCTGATTGGATCTCGAACTGGCGCTGGGGCACCTGTATGTGGCTTAGCAACGACTTAGGCATGGCCGAAAGGGGCCTAAACAGATTCGGGAAAATCCGTTGCCAAGTGCGCAGGATCGGATCGTTTGGATCGCTCACATAGAGCCAAACCCTACCGCTATAAGCGTCCACAACAGCCTTAACCGGATTGCGCAAATAGCGAATTCCTGAGGAACTTTGATCGGAATACGGGTAGCTACGGCTACTGGTGAATCCATCTAAAAACCAATATTGATACTGTCCCCGTCTGTAGCCATCGCGAGCTTCAACCTTTGCCGTCACTAAATAGGGCTGGCTTTCAAAGTCGACAAAGGGCACAAGCGCCTTCAGTAACTGGTTAACTTGCTGACGAATCAGCAAAATAGAATCGGCATTAAGGGACGACAGAAACAATAGCCTAGGCTCGCCTAAATAGATGGCGGCCATCAGTCGGTTCAGGGGATTATGGAGCTTGATTCCACGCCGGGCTGTTAGGCTGCTATTAATTTGCCCCAGCCCAGCATCGGGATAATCAAATTCCGCAACCTTGCTAGGCGCAATCATATAGGGTTGCTTTAAAGTGCCGAAATAGAGGCGCGGTTGACCAACGGGCAAGGCTTTCCTTACCGATGCCGCATCAATGCCAAGCTTGGCAATGCCAAGAACCTTGGCGCTACTGCCAATGTCTTTAATAAAATACAATGGCAAGCCATCATCGCTAGCCGTGTTAACAGGTGAAACCGTAAATCCATAGCCATGCGTATACACCATATGGGTATTTAGCCAGGATCTGGATTTTTTTGATAACGCTTTGGCATCAAACTCTCGAGCCGCAATAATCACCTGTTGCGATCCCTTGGTGGCGGCATCTGGATCGAGGGGATAGCGGTCTACAGCTGCGGTTGGGAAGCGGTAATAAAGGCGAAGTTGCTGCAATTCTCGATTGGTACTTAAGAGCGGTTTCGTATCCCAGAGACGAATATTGGCAAGGGTGCCCGGACTACTGGCCAGATCGGCAGCGGAAAGGCGCTCCTTGGGCCGCATCGTCATATAGTTCATCACATCGATTGCAAAGGCTGATCGTGTTGCCTTAATACTGCGGGCCAGATAGGGAGTTTCCACCGCCAATTCGCGCGGTTGCACCCAAAAACGTTGTAGCAATGGAGCCACAATTGCCTGCAGAATCGGCACGCTTAGGGCGGCCGCCACCAGGGGAATCAACAGCTTGCGCCGCATCCAGCCCGCTGGCATCGGCAGCAAAAGGCCGATGCCAATAGCCACCAACAACAGGGCCAGCAGCAAGCGCAAGGGCACGGTGACATGCAGATCCACAAACCCAGCACCGGCCGCCACGCCAGTGCCCTTGACCATCAAATTGAAGGGAGTCAGACATTGACTGACAGCCGCAACGAATGCCAACAGGGCCAACTGGGGCTGAAGCATTTGGTGCTGGCTACGCGTCAGGCCTGGGAAGACCAAATCGCTGATGCTGCTGCGCTCGGTGAAGCTCAACCACAGGCAACTGGCCAGGCCCACCACCCCTTGGGCGAAGATCACACTCAGCAACAGGCGTAGGGCAGGCAGCTGCAGGACGCTGAAGGAGAGGTCCAATCCCGTCACCGGATCACTTTGACCGAAGGGCACGGCCATCAGGGCTGGCAACCAGAGACTCCAGCCCCGGGCCAGGGCCGTGGCGGAACCGGCCAATGCCACCGCCAAGCTGATGCGCAAGGTGGTGAGGGGCCACAGCAAAAGCGGGCCGAGCAGGCCCCCGACCAAACCCAGCAGTAATCCGGCAGGCAAATCCGCGAGCACCGGGATACCCGTAATCACTTGACCGCTAAAGGGCGCGAGAATTAGGTCCTGGGCCTGGATCACCAGGTAGGTGAGGGCCCCTGCCAGCAACAGCAGAAGGGCGCCGTACAAGACCAACAACCGCCAGCCACGCAGGGCAAACAGGGGTAACGGGGGCAGGTCCTTAGGGTCGATCACCCGGCGAAGGCGCCAGGACCGTTGCAGCTGCTGCCATTGGAAATAGCCCCCCAGGCCCATCACCAAGCAGAAGGTGACCACCTGGATCAACCAGCGCTTCAGGGCCACGTCCTGGGCATCGAACTGGCTGAACCACTGCCATTCGATCCCCAGCCGGCCAACGGTGATGGCCAGACCGGCCCCCAGGGCCAAGCCGGCTCCGAAGCGCAGAAGGGCAAGGGGGCGACGCAAGGGGTGGAGCGGGGGAACTTGTATGCCCTTGAGGCTAGGCAAGGCTCCCCCCGCCAGCTGGTTCCACCAGAGGAAGGTGAGCCAAGCAGCCAGCTAAACCAGCTGGTTTGCGGCATGACGGCTTCGCCGCAACGGCCTGGCCAGGGCCCTTCGCCACGCAAGGCCTTCAATCCCGACACCTCGAATCGGGTATTGGATGGTGGGCCAAAAGCCGCTGCTAGCCTTCCCCTATTGCTGCGGTAACGCCGTGACAGCCACCCTGTCCCGTTCCACCTTCACAGGCCTGCGCTGCAAGGAATGCGGCCATCCCTACGGGGCTGGAGCCAAGCACGTCTGTGAAGACGTCTGTTTTGGCCCCCTGGAAGTGGTCTACGACTACGACGTGATCAAATCCAGGGTCACCCGCGCCACGATTGAAGCTGGTCCGGTTTCAATTTGGCGCTATCGGGAGTTTCTACCGATTGAGGGCGACCCCATTGATGTGGGAACAGGTTTCACTCCCCTGCTCAAGGCCAACCGCCTGGCCAAGCGCCTGGGCCTCAAGAGCCTCTACATCAAAAATGATGGGGTCAACATGCCAACCCTCTCCTTTAAGGATCGGGTTGTTTCCGTGGCCCTCACCCGCGCGCGCGAGCTTGGTTTCACCACGGTGAGCTGCGCTAGCACCGGCAACCTCGCCAACTCCACCGCCGCCATCGCCGCCCACGCCGGCCTCGACTGCTGCGTGTTTATCCCGTCGGATCTGGAGCTAGGCAAGGTGCTGGGCACCTTGATTTACAACCCCACCTTGATGGCGGTGAAGGGCAACTACGACCAGGTGAATCGCCTCTGTTCGGAAGTGGCCAACACCTATGGCTGGGGCTTCGTTAACATCAACCTGCGTCCTTACTACTCGGAAGGATCGAAAACCCTTGGCTATGAGGTCATTGAACAGCTGGGTTGGCAGTTGCCTGACCACATTGTGGCGCCCCTTGCCTCTGGCTCCCTTTTCACCAAAATTCGCAAGGGATTCGATGAGTTCATCAAAGTAGGCCTGGTCGATGAGAAGCCAGTTCGCTTCAGCGGCGCCCAGGCAGAGGGCTGCTCACCCATCGCCCAGGCCTTCGCTGAAGGCAGGGATTTCATCACACCAGTAAAACCAAATACGATTGCAAAATCGATCGCAATTGGTAACCCGGCCGATGGCCCCTACGCCATCGACATCGCCAACCGCACCGGCGGCACGATCGCAGCCGTCAGTGACGAGGAAATCGTGGCCGGAATCCAGCTCCTGGCCGAAACCGAAGGCGTGTTTACCGAAACCGCCGGCGGCACCACGATTGCAGTGCTCAAAAAGCTGGTCGAGCAGGGGAAAATCGACCCCAGTGAGACCACCGTTGCCTACATCACGGGCAATGGCCTCAAAACCCTGGAGGCCATTACTGCCGCCGTCGGTGAGCCCCTGACGATTGAACCGCAACTGGCCAGCTTCAACGCCGCCTGGGAACGGGCCCAGTCCCAACATCGGACCAGTTCCCAACCCCTGTCCTGAGCCGGGCAGGAGCCTACGGGTGCGCCAGCCCCTTGGGCGGGACGCCCCCATTCCAGCAGCCTCGATGGCAGGGGGCTGAACCGAGCCAGGCAACAAGACTAAAGAGAACTTGAGCAGTTCTCATCCAACGGTCATTCCTGGGTAAGGCATCCCTTAACCTTCAGCTCTTCTTTATTTTTTCCTTCAACCTTCCGCCATGGCTGTTCTGGTTCTGATCCCCACTCCCCTGCAAAAATTTACGGCCGATGAGGCCAGTGCCGAGGTGGAGGCCAGCAGCGTTGATGGCCTGCTGCAAGCCTTGGAAGGCCGCTATCCCGGCATCCTTGGCCGACTCTGTGATGAAAGCGGCAAGCTGAGGCGTTTTCTCAATGTCTACGTCAATAGCGAAGACATTCGTTTCCTCCAAAACCAGGAGACGCCGCTTAACGATGGCGATGAAGTCTCGATTGTGCCGGCTGTAGCCGGTGGTTAACCCCCAACCCTCCACCCCCCTGTTGCGACGATGACCCAGGCCATCCGTCCGTTAGGTCCCCAGTCAGCGAATCCCAGCGACCCCTCCCAACGGGGCGGATCGGGTCCTGCCGGGGATGCCGCCAATGGCCATGGGTCCCTGGAGGATAAGGCGCGCTTCTTCGACTACCGCGAAG
>Ga0164295_10004142_pt1 | contig 11545 bp, 11 predicted proteins | sample GEODES006metaG_FD_111798 | JGI IMG/M metagenome (GOLD analysis project Ga0164295, IMG submission 111798) | Oligotrophic lake water microbial communities from Sparkling Lake, Wisconsin, USA - GEODES006 metaG | ecosystem: Environmental > Aquatic > Freshwater > Lake | place: USA: Sparkling Lake...
ACTTAAACGGGCCTGTGGCGAAACTGGCAGACGCGACAGACTTAGGATCTGTTGGGGTAACCCATGGAGGTTCAAGTCCTCTCAGGCCCACTTTATTCCCCTTTGTTCACGACTCATTTTCCTGCGATAGGGTGCGATCTTGGGACATCTCCGTTTTCAGTCGATTCTCTGTCTTGATGATACTGGGTTTTCCAAAATCAGTCCCTTGGGGTGTGCTCGGAGCCCTTCTGCTCCTCGCCCCATCTTGCCCACTCCATGCCATGGACGAAGAAACCGCAAAAACGATTGCTGATCTTAAAGCTCAAATGCAGTCGCTGATGGACGAAGTCAAAAAACTAAAAAACCAGCAGCCTACCCCCCCCGCCACCTCCCGTCTTCGCCCCCCATCTGAAGAAGACACAAAACCAATAACAGCACCCCCTCCCCTTCCCCCTCACCCCATCGGGTACACCCCGTTTTTGCCTGAAGATTCCCAGAGAACTCCTGCAAAGCCAGCACTCTCCTCCGAAACGCGGGAGCAAACCTCAATGGAGCAAGTCATCGATGGAACTACAGAGTTTGCTCCAAAATCAGAACAGGAGGGACTAAAGAATCTCCCCATGATCGATGTATCAGAAAAAGGTCTCATTTTTCGGTCGCAAGACAATGAACACATGATTCGGTTGGGAGGACTACTACAGTTCGACGACCGTCAATTTGTCGACGCAGGGACAGCCGATATGTCAAAGTTCCTCGTTCGTCGAGCACGACCCTACGCAGCAGGCTACTTCTATGATGATTGGGAGTACCGCTTTGCTCCTGAATTCGCACTCTCTGCACCCAATGCTACCTCTTACCAAGCGACCATTGCCGATGCGTTTATCAATTATGATACGATCGATGAACTACAAGTTCAGGTTGGTAAGTTCACAGTTCCAGTAGGTCTTGAAACTCTTACCCCAGCCGCCTTTCTTCCATTTTCAGAACGGTCCTTGACCTCCAATTTAATCCCGAACCGAGATATCGGAGTAATGATTCATGGTTCTCTTTTTTCAGACAAACTGTCCTGGGCCGCCATGGTTGGTGCAGGGGCAAGAAATGATACCGTTCAAACTGGAATCGATAATGGCACGGGCCCAGTCGGTTACTTTCGACTTTATGCACAACCCTTTCGCGAAGAGATGGAAGTTCCTGAGGAGCTTCGCGGGTTGTACCTAGGTGTTGGGGGGAGCATTGGCTGGCAAACTCAAAACGATGCGATAAGTTCATCTAATCTTTTTCAGAATTACAGCACCGATGGGGGAAACACATTTCTCTCCTTTCCAAACGGCCTAGGAGTTCAGGGAGAGGTGTGGCGACTCAGCCCCCAGTTGTACTATAGCTACGGCCCTTTTGAGTGCTGGGCAGAACTTACCGTCGAACAGCAAGGGGTAAACACGGACGGAATCAATGGCTCCTCAGGCGGTGGCTTTACAAATTACCAAACCACAGCTTGGGATGTTGTTGTCGATTGGGTCATTACAGGAGAACGCGCGACTCTAGGGGGCGTTGTTCCAGCAAAACCATTAAACTTTGAAACTGGCGACATAGGCGCTTGGGAACTCGCCCTTCGTTACGACGGCCTTGCCGCTGGAGCCAATATGTTTCGCCCAGTCGATCAAGGTGGCTTGGGGATTTCCCAAACGCAGAATGCAACTGGAGTGAACGGAGCGTCCCTAGGCCTCAACTGGTACCCAAACCGCATCATCCGTATCGGCCTCACCGTCGAATACCAAGGTTATACTGGGGGTGGCGCCCCAAGTAGTGTCGTAGAAAATAATGAGCTTGGGTTTATTACCCGCCTTCAACTGCTCTACTAAAATTTACCCTCTTCGCTCTGAGGCGCCCCGCTTTTCCTCGCGCTCCTCACTCTCCCCACCAAAACGGTGGTCACGATAGAGCGTAATCGAAACATCCTGATTTCGCCGGATACACTCCTTGATCGCTTCAGGATCTTTTTCGCACCAGAGCATCGTCTTCCAACTCGTCAGATGCTTCGGCTTGTGAAAATCACTCCCTGCAATCAAAGGGAGCCTCTTCAATCCGACTGGGTTAAAAAGATCATCTCGATTTCCGATCTCCCAAGCATCAATCAACGGGCGAAACTCATCCTGCCTCTCCCATAGATAAAGTGTGTCCTTACCCCAAGCCGAGCTCATGTGATGTGGATGTGCCGCAATCGTCAACCCGCCCTGCCCACGAATCTGTACGCAAATCTCCTTCAAAGACAAAGCAGGATCAATCGGATCATGTAAATCCACCCCTAATAAATGGGCTGACCCCTTCGCCGTTAACCCGTCATGATTAAACTCCAGCCCAGGAAACAAAATCATCCGATACTTTGTCCAAGCACGATTCTTTTCCTCCGCCAAAGCCCTGAAGTAGTCGGGCAGATCATCCACCGTTAAAACAAGACCCGACAAGTTGGCCAGCTTTCCCAAAAGACGGCGCCGATCGACCAAATGATCCGTCACCGCCATCGCGTCAAAACCTCGCCGGCCATAAAAATCGACAATCTCTCGTAGTGTAAGTCGGCCATCGGAAAAGATTGTGTGAGTATGCAAATCCACCATCCGCAAACCCTTTTTGCCAGGATGCCCATGGTGCATCAGCCGTAACTCGGGAACTCTCTGGGTCTCTGTCGCGGCTTGGGCCATCTGAGTAATGCGACTCGCCAATCGTTCGGTTGCCCCCAAGGAGCGAACCGCCTCCTGCCTCGCTCTCCTACCCCACTCCCGCAACCCCACCCCACCCCCCTCCAACGCTTGCCCCACCCGAGATCCAATCTCCCCAGGGGACTCCGCCAAAGCACCACCCCCCAATCTTGTAATCAGCCGGCAGATCCCTTTTCGCTTTTCCGAATTTCTACCCCCCTCTACTAAAACCGTAGGGCGTCCCGTCGCCAGCACCTCCCTCACACTAATCGTCCCCGGCTTCGTCACTACCAAGTCATGCGCCCGAATCATTCCTGCCAAATTTTTCACCCACCCATGAATCTCCAACTTGCCCTGACTTTCAGGAAATGCTTTTCGTAACTCCCCTTTCAGCTCCTCCTCCTTTCCCACTACTGCAGTCACCTCCACATCCGGAAACTGAAGAATTTTTTCAACAGTGCGGATCGCCTTCCGTCTTCGGGAATTGATCAGATATAAAATCCGAAACGGCTCGCGATTTTTCCCTGCCCCTCTTTTTCTCTCCTCTGCAGGTTCAAACGTTGGCCGGACAGGCCAACCTCCTGCTACAACCTCTTTCACCTGCGAATTTTTTTCCCGCAACTCTTTGGCCGATCCCTCATCCGCCACCCACAAAAGATCCGCCGTCACCCCATCCCAACCCGGCAGCTCCTCCGCCTCTAGAACCACCCCCACTCTCTGGAATCCCGCCTCCGATCGATCTTGGACTCTTTCCTGCAAAGCTACTCCGACGGCAGGATGAAAAAATACCACCACCTCAGGTCGGGTCTCCTCCAAGGTTAAGGCAACCAACCGCCGCAGCTGCGGCCAACCCGAACTCCCTAGGACATCGATTCCCGCTCGGCGAATCCATCGCCCTAATGTTTCACCCTTTGCTTTACCCTTTCCCAATTTCCCCGAAATCCACCCTAACCACCCCTCAATCCCACCCTGCCCCACCTCCCTTACCTCTACCCGAATCTCCGTCCCAGACTCCTCCTCTAAAACGTCCCTCACCGCACGAGCCACATAGTGATGCTCCTCTTGCCCCCCCGTAAGGATAAGAACATCTTTCACGCTCATATGTGAATAAGTTGGGGAAAAGGCAGGGCAAGTCCGCCAAAGTGACAATTTGATGTCAAAGGAGCACCTTGCCGTAGCCTGCTATTTCCGCTTCTCCATCACTGCTTTGGACTACTTCCAAATGTGGTTTCCAACCTCTTTTTTGACTCATCCTCCAACTTCTTCCTCAATGGGGATAACTGCTCCCTGATCGCCTTTTCCATCCCCACCTTCTCCATCCAATACGCTCGCACAAACGCCTGTTCGTTCTCCGGCCCAACTTGCAGCTGAAAGTCCTTTGCCACCTCAAGCGCCTCCTTGGTCGATTTCACCCAAAACTCATCGATCCGCTCGACCAACCTGACCCTCTGCTCCTCCGAAAGTTTTTGATACATAGGCCACGCCTGCAACTTTTGTCCCAACTGTTCCCTCGGCACCAATGCCAATGTCAAAATCTGCACCAACCGATCCTGATCCTGCGGCCCTGCCCAAAACTGATCCTTCTGCCTCTGAACCATATCCCGCTTCGGTACAAAGGGCCCATCCGGAATACGGGGAGGCCTCGGCTTGCCCTCTATACTCTCCTTGCTCTTTGTATCCCCATCTTCAGCCTCCAAAATGGAACCGCACATACCCAGCCCAATCAGGAAGTAAAAAAAACTTTTTTTCATAAGCCCGCCCACCAGCGGCTCTCCCGCTCCTCCTCCACCATCGCGTCCAGTGCCGCAAAAAACTCCGCGTCTGCCACGGAAGGCTTACTCTCCCACCATAGCCAACCCAGCGCCATTAGCGCCGACCCCGCTCCAATCAAAATCCATCGCGGCAACTCAAACCAACCCCTGCTTTTCTTGTCTTCCTCCCGTCGCAACCGCGCCATCGTCCTCGCCACAAACCACGCCGGCGCCTTGGGTACAGGTACCGACGCGTATAACCTACCCAGATCGGGCCCCAGCCCATCCCTACCCTTATCTCTGTTCATACTCATAATAGATTAGACTACCTTTCTTCTAACTAGGTTCGGTAAAAAATTCAGATAGTTTTATTTTTAAATTTTCACGTGCCCTGAACATCAACGACTTAGCTCCCAGCTCGCTAACCCCGAGCACTTTTCCGATCTCGGAAAACTCCATCTCCTCATGTTCTCTCAGGTGCACCACCAATCTCTGCTTCGGTGGCAAACTGGCACACGCCAACTTCACCGCATCGATTAACTCCTTTCCCGCTAAATCCTCTCTTGGTGTCCTCCCCTCCACCGGCTCCCATCTCTCCTGAACCTCATCCGTCTCCGAGTCCAAAATCGAATCCGAAACCTCCAGCTTTCTTCCCCTCGACTCAAAAAAAGTAAACACCAGGTTCCTGGTCACCGTCATCAACCAAGTCGTAAATTTCGCCTCTGACCGATATTTCCCAGCCGCCTTCCAAATCCGAATAAAAATCTGCTGGGCCAAATCCTCCGCATCCGGCCCTGCCCCCCCAATCATTCTCGCCACCGTTCCGTAGACGCGATCCTGATGCCTCACGATCAGCTCCCGCATCGCCTCCTCATCCCCTTGCGCAATTCGCAATACCAGCTTTTCATCCAACTCATTCTCCATTTCCTCTCCCATGATTCACCCCCCCGCTACCACTTTCACGAATTCTAACCGATCCCCATGTTCCACCTTCCTCTCCCCCCACTCTTGTCTTAACAAAGCCTCCCCATTCCGCTCCACCAGTACGCTCGAAGGTGCCAAGTTCATCTGCCGAACCATTTCTGCCACCGTCTGATCCGATTCGACCTGTCGCGCTTTCCCATTCGCAAACACTGTCACTTTGGCCGCCATGCTCTACTCCGCCAAAGCCCGATCCCAATCCTTCCATACCGGATCCAATCCCCTTTGCCGTAATACCAAACTCAACTCCTCCGCACTTCTCCCATCCGAAACTTCGAACTGCTCCGTCGCCTCCGCCCCCTCCCACTCGCTCGCCTCCAACGCCACCTCCCGCCCCCTGACCGTCCGATGCAGACGCCCCTTCCCCACCCCCGTGTACCCCCCAGGCTCGGTCTCCGATCCCGCGCTCATCATCGTCACGCCTAACTCCATCAACCCATCCCGCAACTTCGCAGGCTCTCTGGTCGACAAAACAATTCCCGCCTGTGGAAAGGTCACCCGAAACGCACAGATGGCCCGCACAAAATCCCGATCCGACATCGCTACCCGAGGCTGAAATCCCCCCGCCGCTGGCCTCAGTCGCGGCAAAGCCAATGTCACCTGTGCCCTCCATCCCACCTTCATCAGATGAGAAACATGCGCCGCCAAAGCCACCAACTCACGTCGCCAATCCGCCAATCCCACCAACACCCCTAACCCAATCCGTCGAAATCCCGCCTCATACCCACGTTCTGGCCCGCCTAATCGCTCATCAAAGTTCCGTTTCGGGCCCGACACATGCATCTCAGCATAGGCCGCCCGATCATAACTCTCCTGGTACAATACCAACCCCTCCGCACCCGCCCTCACGATCTGCCGGTACTCCTCAATTTTCAACGGAGCCACCTCAATTGCCACAGAAGGAAAAAGATCCACCGTTCGACGCACCGTCTCCACCAAATATGAAACAGGAACCTCACGCGGGTGCTCCCCGCTGACCAAAAGCAGATTCCGAAACCCCACCCCTGCCAAATGCTTCGCCTCCGCCTCCACCTCCTCCGGAGTCAAAGTCACCCTGCGAATCGGATTCTCTTTTGAAAAACCGCAGTACGTACAGCTGTTGACACACTCGTTCGAAAGATAGAGCGGGGCAAATAATCTCATTGTCCGACCAAAATTCTTTCTCGTCTCATTCTTTGCCTGCTCCGCCAACTCCTCCAGCCGAACCGGCCCAAACATCAACTCTTCAAATCTCTCCACCGCCCTGGACCTCGCAAAAGGCAACCCCTCCAGCGGATCTCCAGGCACCCCGCTCATTCGTCTAAAAATCCTGTGAGTGGACTCGTCGCCTCCGCCGTCCTCGAGGTCGGTCCTAACCCAGCCTCATACGCCCTCCTGCCCGCTTCCACCCCCATTCGAAACGCCTTGGCCATCTCCGCTGGATCCTCCGCCACCGCAATTGCCGTATTCACTAACACAGCATCCGCCCCCATCTCCAAGGCCTCCGCCGCATGCGACGGTGCACCCAAACCTGCATCGACAATTACCGGTATAGTCGCCTGCTCAATGATAATTTCAATCATCGCCCTTGTTTCAACTCCGCGATTCGATCCAATTGGAGCCCCCAACGGCATCACCGTGGCCGCACCCACCTCCTCCAGCCTCTTGGCCAGCACCGGGTCCGCCTGAATGTACGGCAAAATTGTAAAGCCCTCCTTCACCAAAATCTCCGTCGCCCTCAGCGTCTCAATCGGATCAGGTAAGAGGTATCGCGGATCTGGATGAATCTCTAACTTAATCCACTTCGGCAACCCAGCCGCCACCGCCAATCGAGCCAACCGCACAGCCTCCTCCGCGTTCATCGCCCCGCTCGTATTCGCAAGGACCAGAATTTTCTCCGTATCAATCTCCTCCAACATATCAGCCTGTGGATCCTTCCGACCCGTCAGATCGACTCGTCGCAATGCCACCGTCACAATCTCCGCCCCACTTGCCTCCAGCGCTGCTCGCATCATCGATACCGAGGGATACTTTCCCGTTCCTAAAAGAAGGCGGGAATGAAACTCCCTATCTCCAATCTTCCAACTTTTCGTGGTGCTAACCCTCGTCGCCATACCCCGACCTTACGCTAACCCAACCTGCCATTCCAGCCTCCTCCCACATCCACCCAGTTTGAATCGCAGAAACTCAAACGATACGCTTGCCTTCCTTCCCTAAACTTCGTCATATCATTTACTGGTGAAGCCACAAAACTACTGGAAATCCCGCCTCCCCACTGTTGAGAAAGCCCTCGACCGCCTCATCTCCGCACAATCCAAGCCCCACCAAATCCACCAATCGATGCGATACAGCCTCCTCGCTGGAGGAAAACGGCTTCGACCCATCCTCTGCCTTGCCGCTGCCCAAGCTGTCGGAGGCAAGGAGTCTAACGCTCTTCCCGCCGCCTGCGCTGTCGAGTGCATTCACACCTACTCCCTGATTCATGACGACCTTCCCTGTATGGATGATGATAACTTTCGCCGGGGCCGCCCTACCAACCACCGCGTCTATGGCGAAGCAGTCGCCGTTCTCGCTGGGGATGCACTTCTCACCGAAGCCTTCGCCTCCGTGGCCCGCACACTGCCAAACCGCCGTTATACCACTGCCGATCTAGTGAAAGAGCTAGCCCACGCTTCGGGCAGCCTTGGCCTCATCGCCGGACAAGTCCTAGACCTGGACTCAGAAAAAAAACGCATCCCCATAAAAAAACTGGTCGAGATTCATCGTGCTAAAACCGGCGCTCTTATCACCACCTCCCTTCGCCTCGGCGCCATGTCCGCTGGGGCTCGCCCCAACCAACTTCGCTTACTCTCTCAATTTGGTCAGGCCCTCGGCCTCGCCTTCCAAGTCATCGACGACATTCTTGATATCACCTCCACCAAAGAAAAACTTGGTAAAAGCATCGGCAAAGATCAATCGTCAGGCAAAGCCACTTACCCCCGCCTTTTAGGTCTGGCTGGAGCTAAAAAAGAGGCTGACCGCCTGACCAACACCGCGCGCTCCGCTTTACGCCCCTTAGGCTCCGCCGCCGCCCCCCTTCTTGCCATCGCCGACACTCTCCTTCGCCGCGATCACTGATTTTCGCCTCGCCCGGATCGCCTCCTCCACTTCCTGTGCGGCTCGAGCCGCGGCTCCCGCCCCGCCCAGCTTTTTTGCTACCTCGCGAATTCTTCCCGCCATTGCCTCTGCCCCTTTTGGATTACGCAAAATCTGCAGCGCCGCACGTGCCAACCTTGTCGGCTCCGCCGCCCCTTGGAGAAATTCCGGAACCACCTTTTCCCCCGCCAACACATTGACCATGGAAAGATACGGCAGCTTCACCAACATCCGTCCCACCCAGTAGGTCAACCACGACGCACGGTACACCACCAACATCGGTAATCCCGCCATCGCGCACTCCAGCGTAGCCGTGCCCGAGGCCACAATCGCCAAGGAGCAGCGAGTCAGCTGGGTCAATGATTGTCCCGTCAAAATATCCAAACTAACTCCACTCATCGGATGCTTTGTCCAAATCTCTTCCAACCTCTGCCTCATCTCATAATCGCTAGCCATCGAGATAAATCGTACATTCCTTTGCTCCTGCACAATTCTCTGCGCGGTCTTTAATAAAATAGGCCAATGCTTATCGATCTCCTTGGCTCGACTTCCCGGCAACAACGCGACACACGGAATCTCATCCCTTAACGCATGCGACTGCTCAATCCACCGATCCGCCAAAGGATGCCCCACCCACTTTGTCTTTAACTTCGGTGCATGCTTGGCAAACCAGTCCACCTCAAAGGGAAAGATCACCAGCAAACGCTCCAAAATTCGCTCCATCATTTTAGCCCGACCCGCCTTCCATGCCCACACCTGAGGACTTACATAGTAGATCAGTGCCGGCCCCTTGGGTTCCCGATGTAACGCCTGCGCCAGCCTGAGGTTGAACCCTGGATAATCCACTAAGATCACCGCATCCGGATTGACCTCCGCAATCTCATGCTTCACCTCGCGAAAAAACTTGAGGAACTTGGGGAGGTTTTTCAGGACATCGGTTAACCCCACCACCGCATGCCTTGCCAGATCCAAACTCTGTTCTTGGCCCGCAGCTTTTAACATCGGCCCACCCACACCGTACGCCCGCAACTTCGGATCTTTCTTCAGCTCTCGCAAAAGATCTGCCGCCAACCGATCCCCGCTGGCCTCCCCAGCAACAATGTAAACCTTTGTTTCCACTCCCTGCGAGACTCTCATGAGCCCACCGAGGTTATCTGACCACAAATCTGGGATGCCAGTTTCAACGCCTCGAACCCATGAGATCCCCCCACGCGTGGATCAGTATTCTCCCGAACATTTTGCAGAAATTCCGATAGCTGATTTTTTAAGGGCTCCCCCTTCATTACCGGAATTTTATCTCTCGTGATCTTTCCATCCAACCTCTTGTAAATTTCTCCCTCTTGCTTCATGTAGTCCAGGGATAGATACGCATCATCCTGAAAGACTCGAATTTTTCGCAACTTCTCTGGACTAATTCGGCTTGTCGTAAGATTGGCAACACACCCGTTGGCAAAACGAATCCGTGCGTTCGCAATATCCTCCCCCTTACTTAAAACCGGCACGCCCACCGCATCTACCGATGTCACAGGGGATCGCACCAGATGTAAAATAATCTCCAGATCGTGAATCATTAGATCCATCACCACTCCGATATCCGTGCTTCTCCCTGGATAAGGAGAGAGGCGATGCGCCTCGATAAATCGGGGACGCCCCAATCTCTCCTCCAGTGCCGCTAACACAGGGTTAAACCGCTCCACATGCCCCACAGCTAACTTCGCACCATGCTTTTCCGCGCAATCCACCAGTTTGCGTGCCTCTGCCGTATCCATCGCAATCGGTTTTTCTACGAGGACATGCCTTCCCATTCGCAAGAAGGGCTCCGCAATCGCCCAATGGGTTGTCGTTGGGGTAACGATACTCGCTGCTTCGACCGCTTGGATCATCTCCTCCAAGGTGGCAAACGCCCGCGTTTTGCACTTCGCCGCAATTTTCCGCGCCGTATCAGGATTAGAATCATGCACCCCCACCAGCTCCGCTTCCGGCAACTCCGAATAAATACGCGCGTGCTCCTTCCCCATATGCCCCACTCCCGCCACCCCTACTTTCACCCGACGATTCACTTCGCACCCTTTCCTGCCTGACCCCACACCGTAACCTTGTGTCGCGCCGCCAGCTTTTTCACCTCATCCATTTGTAAAATTAAAGTCCTGTTCGATTCCACCACCAGAACACTCACCTTCCCCTCCGCCGCCGCTCGCACCGTTTGCGGTCCAATGACCGGCACATCGAATCGCATATCCTGCCCAGGGGAAGTCACCTTGATGGCCACACCGCCCTCACCCGCCAGCTTTCCGCCCCTCCGCAAGGTGTCGTCGGTTCCATCAAATCCCTCCACCGCCATCACCGTCCCCTGTTTCACCACCAAACTTTGCCCAATGTTCAGCCGCGCTATCCCCTTCGCTAACGGCCAACCAAAGGTGATTTCAGCGGCAAGATTTTTTGGAGGGTTTGGCCCAGCTAAAACTCCTCGACCTGCCAAATGATCCTCCACAAAAGTGGTCGCTGGCAAAACTTCAATCCCCGCTTTCTCCAACTCCCTCGCCACCGCCCCAAAAAGTGTCGCCGCGTTTCTCTCCTTCAACTTTGCTAAAATCCACAAAGCTTTCCAGTCAGGCCGCAAATCAAAAAGCCTCCGAGGCGTGATCTGACCTGCAAAAATCACCTCTTTCACCCCCGCCTTGTTAAAAAAAGAGATTAGCTTTCCTAACTGCCCAACTCGCAACCACTCGGTCGGTTGCCCCCGCGCCGCCACCCTGGCCTCCGTCTCACCTTGGAAGGCAGCCACCGCTAAAGTCACCCCCTGTGCTTTGGCTCCCTCAAGGACTAAACGGGGATACTCCCCGCGGCCCGCAATGAGACCAATCTTGGCCTTCATCAAGGGGTTACACCCAGCAGAGGGGTATGCATTTCATGGATTGACCGATTCATGGGTTTTGATACGATTTGAAAGGAGTCGTCTCGCGGCGGATGTTGGGTGGGAACTCGAAGGTTTCCACCCTTTTTTTCGCCAAAAGACGTTCTCCAAAA
>Ga0164295_10004149_pt1 | contig 11530 bp, 11 predicted proteins | sample GEODES006metaG_FD_111798 | JGI IMG/M metagenome (GOLD analysis project Ga0164295, IMG submission 111798) | Oligotrophic lake water microbial communities from Sparkling Lake, Wisconsin, USA - GEODES006 metaG | ecosystem: Environmental > Aquatic > Freshwater > Lake | place: USA: Sparkling Lake...
CCAGAATCAAAGAATCTAAAACCGCCATGAGTAGGAGTTGGCTCTTCATATTTACCGTCAGAAATTAATGATACGACTCCATCAACCAGAACAGGTTTTCCATGACGTCCATCTTTCTTTGCCCCAATTTCGACACTAACTTTTGCGCCCAGGCCTGATGCAATACAAAGACCCACAACGTGGGGGTCATGCAAAATCATTAAAAATCCATTTACCTTAGCTTCGAGTGCCGCAACTAATAGAAAGGTCGAATCGGCGGGACCACCGCCACCGATATTATCTCCAACATCAAGAAGTAAATTTGGTCGATTGTCCTTACACGTCTGTATTACCGCCTCAGCTGCAGAGCATGCATACCCTTGGAAATCTGATTTATGCGACCAGATCTCGTCCGCAATTTCTTGATTTGTTGCCTTGGCTAATTCATAGTTGCCATCACTGATTGTCAGACACGACATGCCCATAGCTTCAACATCAGCATAAGGATAACCTTCGAAAACGCTAACACTGAGAATTTGTTCTTTGCTAAGTGTGCGAAGTGCATGATTCACAATCACGGACATCGGTTCTTCTAACGTGGACTGACGCAGAATGCTTATAACTGCGGGGATTTGAGTGAAAGCCATGACTGGTTTGATCCGACCACGCACAGTCTCAAGAATGAGCGAGGCACATTCTTCGGCTCGCTCGCGCGCATCGATATGAGGATTAGTCTGAAAACCAACAATTACGGTTGCGTTACGAACCACTTCTGAAGTCACATTTGCATGCATATCTAGAGTAACGCCGATTGGTATATCTTCACCGACGAGTTCTCGCACTCGTCGAACTATTTCACCATCTGCATCTGGAAATTCCTCTGATACTGCTGCTCCGTGCTGGGCCAAGAACACTGCATCCCATTCTCCGTTATTTCGAAGTAAACTAAGCATTTCTGTAGTTAGTTGATTGAATGCATCTTTCGTTATTGCCCCAGAAGGGTTGGCCCATGCCCAGATTAATGGAACAACTTCAATAGAAGGGTCGTCCTTGCCAGCTGCTAGGAAACCTGAAAGTGAAGTGTGTGCGGTTGCGTGTGCGGCAATGATTTCTTCGCCGCGAAGAATCCCATCTCTTTCAAACTTCGCTAGGTCGGTTGTAACCGAAGAAAATGTATTGGTCTCGTGAGCCAGCCCAAGTAGCGCAATCCTTATCACGTTATTGCACTAACGATTTGGAGAGATCATCCCAAGCGCTTCTGAGTTCTTGGGCTGCTAACTCAACTGCTTCACGACCGGCCTTTAACTCATTAGGAACGGCCATGAACCCATGGATCATTCCGGGAAAGCGTCGAGATAATGCTCGAACACCTGCAGCGCGTAATTTAAAACCATACATCTCGCCGTCATCTCGAACAGGATCACCACCAGCGGTAATAATCAAAGCTCTTGGTAGTCCTTGTAAATCAACCGCTTCACCGGGGCACGCATATGGATCCAAGTTAGAAGTGCTTCCCAAATAATTTTTCCAGAACCAGATGCAGTCGGCTCGAGTAATCCATTTCTCTGTGGCATTCTCATAATAGGAAAGAGTTTCGAATGATGCACGAAGTGCTGGATAAATCATCAATTGAAGAGCTATCTGCGGACCACCTTCATCGCGTATACGCAAACATACTGCAGCCGAGAGTTGACCTCCGGCGCTGTCTCCTCCTACTGCAAGTAGTCGGGGATTGCCGCCAAAAGATTCGGCGTTTTCTACAACCCAATTAATCGCCGCCAATGAATCATCTAAACCAGCAGGGTGAGGGTTCTCCGGGGCAAGTCGATAATCAACTGAAACAACAATGCAATCTGTAGTGCGTGCGAGTCGGCGACATAATTCATCATGGGAGTCAAGATCACCAAGCGTCCAGCCACCACCATGCAGATAAATCAAAACTGGCATCAACTTAGATTCACTTGGTGTGTACTTGCGGAGTCTAATTTGCCCTCCAGGACCCGGTATCACTAAGTCGATTACTGCATGCATTTGAGTGGGCTCTTGTGCAAAGATTCGAACACGCTCTTGATAAACTTTACGACCCTCTACTGGAGTGAGTGTGTGCCACTCTGGTATTCCAGCAAGTTTGACCGCATGAAGAATATCAATAGCCTCTTGATCAAGAATCACATTAGAGGTGGAGTTACTCATTAACGAACCAACTTCAGTAAAGTTCGTGAAGCTACGATTTCGGCAAGGAACTTATATGAATTCATATTCTTGAACAAAGTTGTACCTCCTTGTCCCCCCTGCGTAATTCGATTTGTAAAAATGTAATCTTGATGAGAGATTACCTTTCACTCGACAGGATTACAACAGTTTCTGAGAGCTAAAATTTACAAGATTCCGCATGCTGAAATTTTTTGATTGCGCGTCGTCATGCAATATTCCAGCGTTAAAATCAAATAATCTCTATTGCAAGATCAAAAGAAATTTTTTCGCCCATAGGGATAATTGTTGATCTACCAGATTTTGAAGCTCCGTTCAGTGCCTCATCTGGGTAGCAAGATGCGGGTTCGAGTCCAGTAATTTCGGCGCGTCCATAAAATGGGAATCCTGGCGAAAATCTCTCCTGCCAATACCAAAGATATGGAAACTTCTTTACATCCCACATTAGCCGAGCACCAATGTCCCTATCTTCATCAAATATTGAAACCCATCCTTCGCTTCCTTCACTTAAGTAAGCCAAACGCACAAACTTATCTTTAATTGGAGAACGTAGATCTGGCCGATTAAGTCCAGATTCATTCCAAAGCATCTTTCCTCCTCCATCCTCATCGTAGTCTTTTGGAAAAACCCAACGACTTTTCTCAGGTGCCGTTATCTCGATCGTTGACGATCCCTGAAAAGCCACATGCTCCACCATTACGATTTCTTGCGGAGTCAGACCGATGTTCGCTATTTCTGTCTCGCAGCGAAGAATAGAGAGTGATGGATCGATAGTAAGAGCTCTTTTAAGATGAAGTGAACCGAAGATTTTTAACTCCATCATTAAAAAGTTATCACTCCTCGTTGTTACTTCCCACGGCAAAATGGAAGACTCACCATGGAAGGAATGATGCTGACCATTTAGTACACATTCATTTCCGGCATTTGGTGTTAAGAATTGCCAACCACCTCTATAACGCGAGATCCAATGCTTATGACTTTCACCTTCGGGATAATCTAGCGGTAGTGGTTGCGGCTCATCCCACTCATACCAAGCCAATACATTGCTATTCGGATTGGAATCACGTCCAATATGACGAATCGTGCCACCGTTCGAAGGATCAACCAGCACAGTTATGCTTTGTGATTCGAGTTTTTCAAGTAGCGCCATACCATTTAGTGTAAGTTACAAATGAGTGTGAGATCTTAAATTGATTAGTTCAATTTATTCTAGAATGCGGAATATTTCGATTACTGCTTCTCCTCACTCTTCTGTAAGAGTGATTTCCAAAGTAACATGAGAGACATGAATTATGGATTGCACCCACATTCAAGTTGGTCTTGTGAGAAATAATTCCCTTCCAGCGCTTTCTCTGGAGGGTCGACGAGCTCTCATTACTGGTGCGGGGAGCAGCATTGGCCAGATGATCGCGCTTGGATATGCCCAAGCTGGTGCAGATCTTGTGCTTGTTGGTCGAAGAGTGGCACCACTTGAAGCGACCGCGACCGCGGCAAGAAAGTTCGGTGCGGTTGTCGAGGTGATTCCATCTGACATCACCGTGGAGTCAGATATCGAACGAATCAAAGAAGCCGCCGGGCGCATCGACATACTTGTGAATAATGCTGGGATGTCTCCTAAACATCCATGGAAGAGCGTTCCACTATCGGAATGGCGCGCAGTTTTCGAACTCAATGTTGATGCCATGTTCCGGCTCTGCCAAATATTCGCTCCCGCAATGGCAGAACGAGGCTGGGGCAGAATCATCAACATCTCATCCATGTACGGTGGATTGGGTGGAAATTTAGCTCTTTATCCAGGGATTGAATGGGACGAGCCCGCATACTTTGCAAGCAAACATGCCGTTCATGGAATAACTCATTATCTCGCCACCAGACTCGCACCCAGTGGAGTGTGCGTCAACTCCTTAAGTCCCGGTCCGTTCAGTGGCTCCGAGCAGAACGCTAAAGCTGGTCTGACATCACCAGAGATTCTTCGAGTTCAATATGAAGCTATTCCGATGCGGCGTTTCGGAGGAGCTGAAGATATCCAAGGTGTCGCAGTCTTCCTGGCCTCCCCAAGTGCGGGATTCCTTACTGGCCAAAACATCATTGTGGATGGAGGATTTAGTGTCTGGTGATTTTATTGTGACGTTGGATTCAACTCGCACCCTAGTGCGGTTAATCTCAGAGAAGATACACTTTTTTTGCACAATCCAATTAACCCCAGGAAAGAGAAACGAAGTGGATCTTTATGGAAACTGACAGAGTAGCGATAGTAACCGGAGCCGCTCGGGGTATTGGATTTGCTACAGCGCAGAGGCTGGCAGAGGCCGGTATCAAAGTTGCATTGATCGACCGTTCCCCTTCGGTGGTAGAACAAGGTGAACGCCTGCAAAAGTCTGGGCACACTGCGATTGGAATAATTGGTGATGTAAGTACTGAGAATTCTGTTACTGAATTCATCACACAAGTTCAAAAAACATTAGGACCGATTTCGATTCTTGTAAATAACGCGGGTCTGACTTTGGTGCACCGTAATTGGAAGAGCGTGACGCCGGAGCAATGGGATGAAGTTATGACTGTGAACCTGAAATCAATGTTTCTCTGTGCACGTGCGGTTGTTTCTGACATGGAGAAGCAAAAGTGGGGCCGAATAATAAATATATCTTCAGTAACTTTCCTCAGTGGCCAACGCAATCTCATCGACTACGTTTCAGCGAAAGGTGGGGTTGTCGGTTTTAGCCGCACACTTGCTCGAGAGGTAGGGTCAGATTTCATTACGGTAAACACAGTTACTCCTGGCGCTATCCGCACCGAAGCCGAAATTGAGATGGTCCCGGATGCGCAAGATATTGCCCTGGCGCCCATCATGGAAATTCAAGCAATCAAGCGGCGCGGCACCTCCGAAGATGTTGCTGCAGCGATTGCGTTCCTTTGTAATGATGATGCAAGTTTCATTACTGGCCAGAATTTAGTGGTTGATGGCGGATGGATGTTGAACTAATTTTCGTGTTTTAAACTCACAGCCTTCGCAGCTTCAACTAATCCGATCGTGTATTCATGCTTCGGATTAACAAGGATGTCGACGGCAGTACCCTCTTCAACAACACGTCCACCACTCATAACAATAATTCGTTCGCACATGCGACCGACTACAGCGAGATCATGCGAAACTAAAACCAAAGTGAGCCCCAAATCCTTTCGTAATTCCATTAGAAGGTTAAGAACCTGTGCTTGCACGGAGACATCCAAGCTACTGGTTGGCTCATCTGCGTAGAGGACTTGTGGTCCGATTGACATTGCTCGGGCAAAACTTACTCGCTGAAGTTGGCCACCGGAAAGCTGATGGGGATAGCGATCAAGAAGTTCGGGGCTTAGGCCAACGCGCGACATCCACGAACCAAGTTCTTCTGCATTAGGGGTTCGCTTTTCTAAGGCACGAATAGGTTCAGATAATGCACGCCCCAAACGCATGCGCGGATCGAATGAGCGACGAGGACTTTGAAAAACCAACTGACCAAAGCGGCGCAGTTCACGAGGTGACTCTTTAGACCACTCGCTCAGATTCTTCCCATCAATGCTGACTACCCCTTCTTGAGGCGTGAGAAGGCCGCTAAGGAGTCGGATAATGGTGGACTTTCCTGAACCGGATTCTCCAACAATTCCAACGCTAGTTCCTGCATCAATTGATAGCGATACGTCATTAATTGTCCATGGCCCCGATGATGAGTACCGAAACTTAAGGTTACTGGCGGTGACAAGAGGCACTCTAAACTCCTCTAGTATTTTGGAAACGGGAGCCTGACAAACGACTTAACTCTTGGGCATCTGGGATGCTGAGGTTGGCACCTATGAGCTCCTTTGTGTAGGCAGCGCTCGGGGAGTCAAGGATCTGGGCAGTTGGACCGAGCTCAACTATTTCACCATCGTGCATCACCGCAATTCGCTCACTTACCGCCTGCACTACTCCGAGGTTGTGGCTAACAAAGACCATAGCCATATCACTCTCTTGGCTCAGTTTTAGAAGCAACTTAAGAACTTCCTGCTGAACCGTGACGTCAAGAGCGGTGGTTGGTTCGTCAGCAATGAGTAATCTCGGTTTACACGCAATTGCCATTGCAATCATGACGCGTTGCTGTTGCCCTCCTGATAGTTCATGCGGGTAACGGGAGGCAAGTTTTTCTGGATCCTTAAGCTGCACAGAATGCATGAGCCCAAGAACCTTTTCTTTTATTTCAGATTTTGACAAATCTGAATGCAAGCGGAGAGTTTCTCCAGCTTGACGTCCAATCTTCATCGTGGGATTTAGGGAGCGACCTGGATCTTGGAAAACCATTGCAATATCGCGTCCACGGATTTTGGCTAGATCATCTTCTGACCTACCCAAAAGTTCCTGTCCTGCAAAAATAACTGATCCTTGAACCTTCATCATTGTAGGAAGTAATCCGAGAATACTCAGGACGGTTAAAGTCTTACCAGAGCCAGACTCGCCAACAATACCTAAACGCTCGTTTGGTGCGACGACTAGATGATCGATTTTTACTAGGGATCTACCAGCAATGCTAATGTGAAGATTATTAATCTCTAACATCAAGCAACTCCTTTTTGTGATTGCTGTGGATCTAAGAGCACTGCCAGCCCATCCCCGAGAAGGTTAAACGCCAGTACGGTTATCACAACAAAAGAGCCTGGTAAGAGAGTGTAATAAGGCGCTTCTTGTACCAATGGTTGTGAATCCATCAATATCTTTCCCCACGAGGTAGTAGGGGGTTGAGCACCGACCCCGAGAAACGACAGCGATGCTTCAATCAAGATACCTGCCGCAAACATCATTGAGGTCTGCACTATCACTATGGGGGCTATATTCGGCAAAACCTGTCTAAATACAATATACATTCGCGTGCGGCCATGCGTCATCGCGGCCTCGACGAAATCCAGCGAGAGAATTTGACGAGCAGGTCCCACCACCACACGTGCGGTCACAGGTACGAACCAGAAACTAATAGCGATAATAACGCTTAACCTTCCGGGGCCAAGGGTGGTTGCAAGGACTAGAGCAATGAGAATGCTCGGAATTGCGATTCCGATATCTGAAATACGAGTGAGAATCCCCCCCCAACGTGGCCCAGAACCAGCTGCCGCGAGGCCCAAAGAAGTTCCTAGCACCACACCGATTAGAGTGGAAACCAAGGTGACGTACAGCGTATTTTGACTGCCCACCATTATTTGGGAGAGAAGATCTCGCCCCAATCGGTCAGTACCAAACCAATGTGAGAAACTTGGGGTGAGTAGTCTCTTTTCGACGTCAATGGCAATCGGGTCCCAGGGCGTCCAAAAAAATGAAACCAATGTGATAGCTAATACCAGTCCAGTTAATATAATTCCAACGATTAATTGCGGAGACTTTATTGCGGGCTGTGTTCTAAAATTTCGGATACTTTTTTTCATTTGCGACCCTCCTTATGCCTTATTCGAGGATCCAAAAATCCATAGAGTAAATCTATTAACAAATTCATGGCGAGAATGATCAATAAAATGACTAACGCGAGAGACTGTACCGTTATTGCTTCACGGGTCATAACAGATGTCAAAAGGAGTCGCCCAATGCCTGGTATCCCAAATACGTTCTCCACGACCACTGATCCAGCCATAAGGGCACCAATTTGTAGAACCCCAGTGGTTGTTATAGGAATTGCAGAGTTGCGCAACCCATGAACTATTGCAGCAGATCGGACAGTATGACCCTTCGCCTTTGCTGTACGCATATAATCTTCGTTCATCTGCTCAATCATCGAAGTTCGCACAAAACGAGTAAATACAGCCGTGATTCCCAAACTGAGAGTTGTAATCGGTAACACCATTGACTGGAAAGCCACTAAAGGATCGATAGAGACCGACACGTAGCCGGTTGCCGGTAGCCATCCAAGGCGTACCGCAAAAACGATAACGAAAACTAAAGCCAAAAAGAATTGAGGAATAGCTAAACCAACCTGTGCGAGCACATCTACTGAGACACCACGCCAGCGCTTGAAGTTTATGGCTGAATAGACGCCAACCATCAGGGCAATCGGTATGGAGATCAACAAAGAGCCAAATGTGAGAATTAAAGTGGGTTCGAGGCGCTGTGCAATTTCAGTCCCAATTACATATTGCCCAGTGTAGGACTCACCTAGATCACCCCGAAAAACTCCACCTATCCACGAAAGATACTGCTCTAACCAAGAGCGATTTAGTCCAAACGCTTCTCGAAGTAATGCAAGGGACTCTGGCGTTGCCTTAGTGCCCAACATAATGGTTGCAATGTCACCTCCAACCATTCGTAGGAGAAGGAAAATAACCACAGAGCCAGCAAAGGCTGATGCAATCATGAGAGCAAGAGAGCGATAAAAGACCCGAAACACAAAAGCCCCCATTTTCTTTCTACTACAAATGAATGTTAACCAGGGAGGAGAGGAATTAAGATTCCTCTCCTCCCTGGTTAACTTTTACTAACTAACTATTTCTTCCATTTGATATTGCGGTAGTCCATCTCGTAATCCGTACGGTACTTGGCAATGCCGGTGAGTTTAGCATTGGCAATTCCTGGCTCGTTCTTCGAGAAGAGTTCGATCATCCACGATTGATCTGCGATGTACTCTGCCTGCGCCTTCATCGCCGCAGTGTACTTGCTAGGATCAACAATTGCATCGTTTTTGCTAATGAAATCCTCAAATACTGGATCGCACAAGATGCTATTTCCGTATGGAGGCGTTGTGAGCTTGCATCCATAGGCGTCTAGAGCAGCATTGTTAGTGATGTGGTTAATATCGTATACCGGGGTCGGAGTCGACCAGACTTCCTTTACCCAGGTACCAATATCCATACCTCTTCCTTTAACAGTAATCCCAACAGCACTCAACTGTGCAACGAGGATCTCGAATGAGACTGGAAACTCTGCGAGAGTTAGATATGGGAAATCAAGAGTCAACCCGTTCTCAAAACCAGCCTCTTTCAGCAAAGCCTTGGCCTTAGCAACATTGTATGGATATGGGCAGTAAGTACTGTTCCATGGAGAAGTCCATGTCGGAACAACAACACAAGATGGCTTGCCATATCCACCAACGGCTGCAGTGATAATCGGTTTGCGATCGATTGCGTGTGCAATAGCCTGACGAACTTTTATGTCCTGAAGAACTTTGGTATTTGGATTCAAGAATAAGTACGATGCTGAAGTCGACGGCCAAAAGAAAGTCTGATACTTAGAATCACCCTTGAACCCCTTTACTTGATCAACACCAGCACCAAGAAGCATTCCGACGATGTCTAGTTGACCTGTCTTTAAAGCAGAGATTGTCGCTGCTTCGTCTGATCTGAACTGGTGAATAACCTTCTTAAAGAAAGGCTTTGCTGTACCCCAGTAGCCGGAATAGGCGTCAAGTTCTAAGTCGATATCAGCGCGGAACGCTCCAAATTTGAAGGGGCCTGTTCCAATAAGCTTCTTTCCAACATTAGCTGACTCGAAATAGCCCTCAGGAGCGATCATTGTTGTTGGCTTTCCTAGACCGCCACGAAATGCATTGCTTGGTCGGGATAGTGTCACAATCACCTTGCTAGGTCCTGAGGCCTTTACGCTTTTGACCGCGGCGAGAGGTCCATTTATAACCCCATTGACAGATGTTTTATTTTTTTGGAGTGAGTAAACGACATCAGCAGAGTCAAATTTTGACCCATCATGGAATGTCGCCTTGCGTAAACTAATCGTGTAGGTAAGTCCATCCTTCGAAACATCGACTCCGGTAGCCAGCAATGGCTTCAACACTCCAGTGCCAGAGGTTTCAAACAATGACTCCATGATGTTCAAATAGGTTGGCACCATTAACGCGCTAGTGCCATCTTGCAAGTAGTTCCAACTCGTAGGCTTCTGAGGATGTGAAGCTCTTAGGGTCGTGCTTCCTACTTCGCCCGGTTTTGGTGTTGCTGCGAATGCCATGGTAGATGAAACGAGTGCCGCGCTTAGCGCCACTGCGATAAGTCCCGGCAACTTTAAAGATTTCTTCATGTGCCTCTCCTTTATTCATAATTGGAACTACGTTTGAGTGAAAAAACAATGATCAATGAAATTGATATTGCTCATTCAGTGCTTTTTTAGCGTAACTACCTTTATTGAGTAGTTCAACAGTTATAGATACCTAAAAGCAAAAAAAATCCGCATAGCGAAAAATCGCTCAGATAACGTATCGTTATATTTTTCAGAGGAAAAGGTGGTATCTATACTGGCTAGTAAGTACGGCACTTCTTCACAATGCGGAAGCAACGTAGGTAGATAAAGCCGAATAGGCTTTACTTGGGAAACGATAATAAGAATTGAGCCGACCATGAATGTAACAATTCCCATCCCAGGGGCGCTTCCTATCATTTTTGATCTTGAAGAAATGAAGATTGAGATGATGGAAGCACTTGCTCGTGGAAGTCACCCAAACGGAAGATTTCTGAACGGAAGAATTGTTGTTGTTTTAGTAACTCCAGATAACGGAACTTCAAAAGATATTGCAATCGGCTTAAGCGCAATTCCACCAGGGCTTAGTACTGAAGAACATTCTCATCCAGCAGAGGAGATTGCAACAGTTTTATCTGGTCGCGCAACAATTTATATGGATGATGTTCCTTATGAAGTTGGGGCAGGTTCTGTAATTTATACACCATCAATGGTGAGACATAGAACCCAAGTTACCAATAACGAAATCTATCTGTCGTGGTGGATGTATTCACCAGCCGGAAGTGAATCTCGCTGGCTTCCATCTCGAGATTTCGAAGAGCCAACCACTACTAAGTAAATCTCTTTACTCTCGACTACTAACACGTTGTGCTATTCGATACTTCGCGATGTAATCCCGATCCAGCTCCCAACCTAAACCTGGGTTATCACTTAGTTGAAAGTATCCAGAATTCAATTGTGGGCGATTAGCGATCATGTTGTGCCAAATCGGATCTCGCATTGGATGAAAAAATTCCATATAAGTCCCGTGAGGAATCGATGCAAGTAGATGTGAAGAAGCTTGAGGCTCTTCATGGTGGGCCATTTTTACGTCATAGACAGTTGCCATTGCTGCGACTTTGCGCCATTCAGTCGGCCCCCCAGACCATGAAGAATCAAAATTGCAATAATCAATCGAAGCTGTCTCCATTAAATCTCGACAACCTGCAGCAGAAAATTCACTCTGGCCTGCGCACACTGCAACTCCCCCAGCAAACCTAACATCCCTCATGGCACGGCGATCATTTTGCCACTGACAAGGTTCTTCGAACCAGAGGAGATTATCTTCTCTCACTAAATGTGAGAAGGTAATTGCATCTGGCACGGTGTAACCCTGATTTGCGTCAA
>Ga0164295_10004151_pt1 | contig 11529 bp, 14 predicted proteins | sample GEODES006metaG_FD_111798 | JGI IMG/M metagenome (GOLD analysis project Ga0164295, IMG submission 111798) | Oligotrophic lake water microbial communities from Sparkling Lake, Wisconsin, USA - GEODES006 metaG | ecosystem: Environmental > Aquatic > Freshwater > Lake | place: USA: Sparkling Lake...
ACAAACTCAAATACTACCGCCGCATCGCCACCCGCTATGACAAGCTCGGCTCATCCTTCCTCGCAATGACCAAGCTGGCCTGCATCAGGCTACGCCTGCGCCATTATGAGTCCACGGCCTAGCATGCGCCAATATGACGGCCTGCGCCAGCATGACTGGTTGCTTGGGGTCAATGGGGCTCCTTACCTGCAATCACCCGTCATGCTGGCGCAGGCCAGCATCCATCGTGCCACAAGGACACAAGCATCACCCTTGAGAACCGGCCCCCAAGCGCCTATGTTGGCAGGTGGCGGGCACTGCCCGGTACGCGCAAGCAAGCATCCCTGAGGCGATAATCATCCTATCGGGGGCTGGCACTGGATGGACCCTGGTCTGTCACACCTGGCTCCCACCTGACGTTACTGGCGTCAGAGGATCTTCAAGTCCAACGGCCCATGGTGGTCCCGCCAACCCCCTCCAATGGAATCATCCGGCGTGAACAAGACCGACCTGCGCCGCCACTACCGCTCCGCCCGCCGCGCCCATGTCGCCAGCCTGAGCAAGGCGGCGCGCGAGGCCGAGGAGCGCGCGCTGGCCAGCCACATGGCCCCGCTGCTCCCCGGCATCACCATGGCCGGCAGCTATGCCGCCGTCGGCGACGAGATCGACCCGATGTGGATCGAGCGGCTGCTGGGCCCGCACGCCTTCCCGCGCGTCATAGGGCCAGACATCAGCTTCCACATTGCCGCCTGGGCCGACATGAAGCCCGGGTTCCAGGGCATCCCCGAACCGGCCGCCACTGCACCGCGTGTGGACCCCGATCTGGTCCTGGTGCCGCTGGTGGCGGTCACGCTGGCCGGGGTGCGGCTCGGCCAGGGCCGCGGCTATTATGATCGGGCGCTCAGCCTCCTGCGCACCAATGCCGCCCGCGCCGGCAAGCCGCTGCTCGCCATTGGCCTGGCCTGGGAATGCCAGATTGCGCCGGCCCTGCCCGCCGACGCCTGGGACATGCCGCTGGACATGGTCGCGACACCGGCGCGGCTGGTGGATTGCCGCAAAGGCCGGTAAACGGCGCCCATGCAACTCGCCCCGCACCGCATCCCGCCCGAACCAAGCTGGCGCAAGCCGGTCGGCATGTTCGGCATGATCCTCTACATCGCCGTCTATGCGCTGATCATCTCGGTGCTGTCCGACCAGATCACGGGCTTGCCGCAACTGGTGCAGGCGGCTTTCTATCTGGTCGCCGGCATTGCCTGGGTGGCGCCGTTGAAGCCGCTGTTCCTGTGGATGAACACCGGCCGCTGGCGGGTGAAATGAGCCTGCGGCCCGCCTGCGAGTGCCTCACAATGCAAGATGTGCGCGCCGGTGTGGATGCGCTCGATCTGGAACTGGTTGCGCTGCTCGCCCGCCGTTTCACCTATATGGACGCGGCCGCCCGCATCAAGGCCAGGCGCGAGTCCGTGCGCGACGAAGCCCGCAAGGCCCAGGTGATCGCCAACGCCAGCGCAGCGGCCACCGCAGCCGGCCTGCCGGCGGGCCTGGCCGAAACCCTGTGGGAAACGCTCGTCGAAGCCTCAATCGCACATGAGCTGGACAAATGGGACGCGTCGCACAAGGACTGAAGCGGCGTTCCACAGCGGCGGCGGGCAAGACCACTGAAACCAGTGGCGCGAGTGACGGGGCTCGAACCCGCGACCTTCGGCGTGACAGGCCGACGCTCTAACCAACTGAGCTACACCCGCTTGCGCTGTGGAAGCGCGGCAATATGGGGGGGCCGCCCCGGTGTCAAGCAGCTTGTGTCGCCATATTGCCCGCCGGCCAAGATCGGTTAAGGGAACGCATGGACACGAGCGCCGCACCCTACACCCCCAACCCTGAAACCGCCGTCGCCAGCCTGCTGGCGCTGCTGCAACTGGAGGAGGTCGAAACCGATCTGTTCCGCGGCCAATCCACCAACGAAGGCTGGATGCGCGTCTATGGGGGCCAGGTGGTTGCACAGGCGCTGATGGCGGCCAGCCGCACGGTGCCTGATGGGCGGCTGTGCCACAGCCTGCACAGCTATTTCATCCGGCCCGGCGATCCGGCCCTGCCCATCGTCTACAAGGTGGAGCGTGACCGCGACGGCGCCGGCTTCACCACGCGGCGCATCATCGCCATCCAGAAAGGCCGGCCGATCTTCAACATGGCGGCCAGTTTCCAGGTGATGGAACAGGGCCTGGAACATGATGTCGCGCCGCCATCGGACGTGCCGCACCCCGACACGCTGGAAAGCGGTGCGGAATGGGCGCGCCGCAATGCGCCCCATGCACCCGAACCGTGGAAGACCCTGTGGCTGAACCGGGATCGGCCACTGGATGTGCGCAGCGAAGACCAGGGCGATCTCGAAGGCTTCTTCAACCCCGAACGCCGCCCGCCGCAACAGCGCCACTGGGTGCGCCTGGCCGCGCCGATGCCGGCCGAAGCCGCCGCCGATCCGGTGCTGCAACGCTGCCTGTTCGCCTATGCCAGCGACATGACGCTGCTCGATACCTGCCTCAACCCGCACGGCATCAGTTGGGCCAACCCGACGCTGCAATCGGCCAGCCTGGATCACGCCATCTGGTTCAACGCGACGCCCGACATGAATGATTGGCACTTGTTCGATCAGGATTCGCCGATGGCCGCCGGCGGCCGCGGCATCAACCGCGCCATCGTTCACGATATCCATGGCCGCCCGGTGGCCTGCGTGATGCAGGAGGGGCTGATTCGGGTGCGGGGTTAGGGAGCTTTATCGCCTCAATCCCCGCGCAATCGGCCCTACCGGATATTCCCGCCCGCCTTGATCAGATCGCCGCTGAACAAATGGCTGCCCACATGCCCCAGCTTGACGAACGGCTGCGCATGCACCTGCCCGCCATGCCGCCGCCACAGCGCACAGAAATGATAATCCTCTGAAAGCAGCGCCCCCGTCTCGTCGATACTGGTGGCGAAAAACTCGTGGGTCAGCGGCCGCAGATATTCGCCCGTCGCGCCATCGCGGATGGTGGAGGTGCGATATTGCGGCACGTGCGGCGCGAGCGCCTCGAACACGCGGCGGTTGATCAGCATGAAACCGGTGCCGCCGTGACGCACCTCGATCAGGCCGCGCGCATCCGGGCGGGCGTCACCTTCATCCAGCAGATTGAACACGAAGCTGCCGCCGAAATCCTGCAAGCCTGCCTCGCCCGCTGCCGCTGCCCGCTCGATGCGCGGCCAATCGATTTCCTTCTTCGGCGCGATGCCGCACACGATATCGACATCGGCGGCCAGCAGCGTCGGTACCGCCTCGCCATCGAACACCATATCGGCATCGATGAACATCAAATGGCTGTAATCACTGGCGAGGAACAGCCGCACCAGCTCGTTTCGCGCCCGCGTGATCAGGCTTTCGTTGGAAAGCTGGTGCCAATAGAGCGGAATGCCGCGCCCGTGCATGCTGGCCACCGTCTGCAACAGGCCGTGCACATAGGGCGCCGAGCACAGGCCGCCATACATCGGCGTGGCGATCATCACGCTCGCGCCGGGCATCAATCCACATCCTGCTCCACCACCAGCGGCGGAAGGGCATCGCCGAAGTTGCGATCGCGGAACACGGCGGCGAACTGCGCCTCATCAATGCCGCCTTCCCAGCGCGCCACCACCACGCAGGCCACGGCATTGCCGATGAAGTTGGTGAGCGCCCGGCATTCCGACATGAAGCGATCGATGCCCAGGATCAGCGCCATGCCCGCCACCGGCACCGACGGCACCACGGACAGCGTGGCGGCCAGCGTGATGAAGCCCGCGCCGGTGACGCCGGCAGCGCCCTTGGACGAGATCATGGCAACGGCCAGCAGCGCCAATTGTTCGGACAGCGCCAGGTCGATCCCGCAGGCCTGCGCGATGAACAGTGCCGCCAGCGTCATGTAGATGTTGGTGCCATCCAGGTTGAAACTATACCCGGTGGGCACCACCAGGCCGACCACGGCCTTGGGGCAGCCGGCACGCTCCATCCGTGCCATCAGGCCGGGCAGCGCGCTTTCGGAACTGGAGGTGCCGAGCACCAGCAGCAATTCGGTCTTGAGATACGCCAGCAGCGTGAAGATCGAGAAGCCCGCGGCGCGCGCAATCGCGCCCAGCACGAGACACACGAACAGGATCGCCGTGCCATAGAAGCAGGCGATCAGCAGCGCCAGATTGGCAATCGCCCCCAGCCCGAACTTGCCGATGGTGAAGGCAAAGGCGCCGAACGCACCGATCGGCGCCAGCGCCATGAACAGCGCGGTCAGACGGAACAGGCCGGTCTGGAACGCCGCCAGCACGTTCATCAACGGCTGCGCGGGCGCGCCGACGATGGCCAGCGCCGTGCCCAGGCTGATCGCCAGGAACAGCACCTGCAGCATATTGCCTTCCGAAAAGGGCGACAGGATCGAGGAGGGGATGATGTCCAGCAGGAACGGGACCAGACCGCCCTCCCCGGCCTTGGCCACATAGGTCGCCACCGCGCCCGAATCGAGCGCGGCCACGTCAACATCCAGGCCATCGCCCGGCCGCACGACATTGGCGACGATCAGCCCGATGATCAGCGCCAGCGTGGATACCGCGAGGAAATAGGCAAAGGCCTTGCCAGCCACGCGCCCGACCCGCCCCATGTCGCGCATGTGGGCAATGCCGGTGACGATGGTGACGAACACCAGCGGCGCGACGACCAGCTTGACCAGCTTGATGAAGCCATCGCCCAATGGCTTGAGCGCGACACCCGCATCAGGTGCTTGCCAGCCGATCAGGCCGCCCACCACGATGGCGGCCAGAACCTGCGCATAAAGCTGGCGCCAGATCGGCTTCGGAATTTGTGTGACGGCGTCCCCCATCCGCCTTCCTTACCGGGCAGGCTGCGCCGTGGCCAGACCGCTCAACGCGGCGCAAATCGATCGGCGGCAAGATTGGCAGTGATGGTGCGTTCAAGATCGGCAACCTCGTCCATCAGGCGCTTGTGGCTGCGCGCGGCTTCGGCATGGGCGGCGCGCAGCCTGGCATGGCGGGCGGCAACAGCGGGCGAGATATCGCCCTCGGCACCGCGCTGGTGATCGCGCAATTCGCTGCCGTGGCGATCAAAGCTTGTATCGTGCCGGCGCAAGGCCGCCACCACCGCTTCCAGCCGGCGCGCCGCCGCCATGTGCTGCGCATTCCAGCGGGCGTGATCGTCGATCCAGCCGCGGTGCTCGGCGATGCGGGCGGTTTCGGCTGGCGTCGCCGGCTGGGAGGCCGGCACGGCCGCCGCAAGCAAAAGCGAGAGGGCGTAGATCGACATGCAGCGACTCCGGGACGCAGGAAAACATTGCATCCTTGTAATGTTGATTTCGCCACTGGCAAGCAAATGGCAAGCCTCTATCCTTGGCGACATCAACACAGCCAGGGACACGCCGCATGGTCACGCTCACCCGCCCCGACAGTTTCGCGCCTGAAGATCTGGCCTTGTCGCGCCGCGCCATGCTGCTGGCGGCCGGCTATGCCGCCTTCGATATCGGCGCCAACGCGCAGCCGATTTCCACGGCCGCCGATGGCCTGGTGACGGGCTGGGAAACGCTGCCCGGCGGCCTGCCGGCGTTCGTGGCGCGCCCCTCGGGCAAGGGCAAGCATCCGACGGTGATCGTGGTGAACGAGGTGTTCGGCGTGCACGAATGGATCAAGGATGTGGCCCGGCGCTTTGCCAAGGCCGGCTATGTCGCCATCGCGCCGGAGTTCTTCTTCCGCGGCGATCCGGACAAGACGCTGGGCACGTTGAAGGAATTCCCGGCGATCCTCGCCATCGTCAACAAGGCTGGCAACGAACAGGTGATGGGTGATGTGAAGACAACGCTGGACTGGGCGGCGGCGCAAAGCTTTGTCGATGCGAAGAAATTCGCGATCACCGGCTTCTGCTGGGGCGGCGCCGTCACCTGGATGGCGGCCGCGCGCTTCCCGCAATTGAAGGCCGGCGGCGCCTGGTACGGCCGCATCAAGGGCGCGCCGGGCGCGGAAAACCGCAAATGGCCGCTGGAAATCGCTGGCGAGTTGAAGGCGCCGGTGCTGGGCCTCTATGGTGCGCTCGACAAGGGCATCCCTGTGGCGGACGTGGCGGAAATGCAGGCCGCGCTGAAGGGCACGAAGAGCGACATCATCCTCTACCCGAATGCCGATCACGGATTTCTGGCGGACTATCGCCCAAGCTACAATGCCGAGGCTGGCAAGGATGCGTGGGCCAAGTTGCTGGCGCATTTCAAGGCGAACGGGGTGTGATCACCTCTGCTGCCTTGTGAAGCAAGCTGGCCAATGACTTGGGACTTGGCCAAGGCCATGCATCGGAAGGCGGAATTCGAAACCGCCCGCTTGCAGGACTTCGCCTTTCGCCAACGCGCCCGCGCCGTCAGTCTGCTCGCAAGGTCACAAGGGCTTGATCCGGCCAGCACCGTCGGCGAAATCGCCGAGCATGACGATGCGGGGATGATCGATCTGTTCGCCGAGCACACCGGCCTTGGGAGGGCCGAAATGGCCGCCGCCTACGACGCCGCGCTTTCGCAAGCCCGGTTGCAACTGGTGGCCGAACGCGGCGATCCGACGCCGCATCGCATGGCATGAGGCTATCGGCTGGTCAATCAAACCCCACAAACCGCGCCGCCTCGTCCACACTTTTGCGTTCCGAGACCACCGCATTGGCCGGGAAACTCTCATCCGGCCAGCCCAGCGCAATCGCCTTCATGATCACCTGATCCTCGGCAATGCCGGCATGTTCGCGCACGACCGGCGATTGCATGATGCCCTGAGAATTGATCACCGCACCAAGCCCGCGTGACCAGGCGGCGTTCACCAGCGCGGTCGAAACCGCGCCGCAATCGAACGGCGTGTCGTCGCTGCCACCCAGCACCCGATCATAAGTGATGATCACGCACACCGGCGCATCGAACTGGCGGAACCCGCGCAGCACCCAATCCATGCGCGCCGGCGCATCATCGCGCGCAATGCCCATGGCGCTGAACAATTGCTTGGCGACGCCGATCTGGCGCTCGCGGTGGACGCCTTCGAACGCCGTGCCGGTGCGGAATTCGCGGCTGTGGGGCACGCCGGCCAGATTGCGTTCGGTGTTGCCGGCCCGGATGCGATCCAGCGGTTCGCCGGTCACCACGGTGAAATTCCACGGCTGGGTGTTCATCGAGGATGGCGCGCGCATCGCCAGCGTCAAGATCTCCTCGATCAGCGCGCGCGGCACCGGATCGGGTTTGAACCCACGCGTGCTGCGCCGGCCCAGCACCACTTCATCGAATGTCATCATGTCCCCGCCCTCTCCGCAATCGCCACGCCCGCCGCATGGCCGCTGGCCCAGGCCCATTGAAAATTATAGCCGCCCAGCCAACCGGTGACGTCCACCGCTTCACCGATGGCGTAAAGCCCCTCAATGTGACTGGCCATCATCGTGCGCGACGACATTCCGGCGGTGTCGATGCCGCCCGCCGTCACTTCGGCCTTGGCAAAGCCTTCGGTGCCATCGGGGCGGAACGCCCAGGCCTTCAACCGCTGCATGGCGGCGGTGAGTGCGGCGTCCTTCTGGTTTGCCATCTCCCCCGGCAGCGCCACGGCGTCTGCAAGGGCTTCGGCAAGACGTTCCGGGAGGCTACTTGCAAGAATGGATTTCAACCCCGCCTTGGGCCGCTGGCGCTTCATCGTGCCCAGCCAGTCGGCCGGCGCATCGGGCAGGAAATCCACCGATATGGCTTCGCCATGCCGCCAGTAACTCGACGCCTGCAACATCGCCGGGCCGGACAGGCCGCGATGGGTGAACAACGCCGCCTCACGGAAGGCGGTCTTGCCGGCTTTCGCCACCACGGTCGCCGCCACGCCGGCCAGTTCGCGGAACAGACTTTCACCCCCCGGCAGCGTGAACGGCACAAGCGCCGGGCGCGGCGGAATGATGCGCAGGCCGAATTGCTTGCCGAGGCTGTAGGCAAAGCCGGTCGCGCCCAGCTTGGGGATGGCCGGGCCACCGGTGGCGATCACCAGATGGGGCGCGGTGAAGCGGCCTTCACTGGTGATGACGGTGAACTGCCCATCGGCGTGGGCCACATCGCTGATCGACTGGCCAAAGGCGAAATCCACCCGGCCGGCGGCGCATTCATCCATCAGCAGCGCCACGATCTGCCGCGCCGATCCATCGCAGAACAATTGCCCCAGCGTCTTTTCATGGAAAGCGATGCCATGTTTGCGCACCAGATCGACAAAATCGGCCGGCGTATAGCGCGACAGCGCCGATCGGGCGAAATGCCGGTTTTCGCTCAAGTATCGATCCGGCGCGGCGCCGATATTGGTGAAGTTGCAGCGCCCGCCGCCCGATATCAGGATCTTCTTGCCCGGCTCGACATTGTGATCGATCACCACCACCCGCGCGCCGGCCTGCCCGGCGGTGGCCGCACAGAAAAGCCCCGCGCCACCAGCGCCCAGGATGATCGCGTCATGCTGCATGATGCGGGCGTAGCGGGTGGCGGCGCCCAAGGGAAGGCGCTACCTTGGCCGCCATGACCACAGACTGGCCCGCTCTCGCCCATACCGCCCTGCCCGCCATGGTCGCGCTGCGCCGCGCCGTGCATGCCGAACCGGAACTCGGCCTGCACAATCCGCGCACCACCGAAAAGATCATGGATGCGCTCAAGGGCCTGCCCCTGGAGATCCGCTCCGGGCCATCGACCAGCGGTATCATCGCCACCCTGCGCGGTCCCGCCAATGGCCGCACCGTGCTGCTGCGCGGCGATACCGATGCACTGCCGATGCCGGAAGAAACCGGCCTGGATTTCGCCAGCGCCATCCCCGGCGCCATGCACGCCTGCGGCCATGATGCGCATGTGGCGATGCTGGCCGGCGCGGCGCGCATGCTGTGCGAGCGGCGCGACACGCTGGCCGGCACGGTGATGTTCATGTTCCAGCCCGGCGAGGAAGGCCATCACGGCGCGCGCCATATGCTGGACGATGGCCTGATTGCGCCGCTTCCCGATGCGGCCTTTGCGCTGCACATCATGCCCAATGCGCCTTGGGGCGTGGTGGCGGGGCGCACCGGCGCGTTGCTGGCCAGCAGCGACAAATTGCGCATCATCATCACCGGGCGCGGCGGCCACGCCTCCATGCCGCACGATGCCATCGATCCGGTGCCGATTGCCTGCGAAATCGCGCTGGCGCTGCAAACCTTCGTCACCCGCCGCATCAGCGTGTTCGATCCCGCCGTGATCACCATCGGCCAGATCAGCGCCGGCTCCACCGACAATGTCATTCCCGAAACCGCCCAGATGTTTGGCACGATGCGCACATTGTCCGCCGCCACGCGCCACGCACTGCACAGCGGCGTGCCGCCACTGGCGCAAGGCATTGCCGCGGCCCACGGCGCCACCGCCACCGTGGAAATCGTCTCCGGCTTTCCGGTCACCGTCTGCGATGGCCGCGCCGTCGCGCTTGGCCAGCGTGTCACCACCGATCTGTTCGGCGCAGAAGCTTGGGCTACGCTGGCCCACCCGATCATGGGTGCCGAAGATTTCGCCTATGTGCTTGAAAAAACCCCCGGTGCCATGTTCTTCCTGGGGGTTGCCGAACAGGGCAGCGACTGGCGCGGCTGTTGCGGCCTGCACAGCAGCCACATGCATCTGGATGAAAGCGCCATGGCCCGCGGCGCGGCGCTGCATGCCGCCCTGGCAGAGCGGTTTCTGGCCGAAGGCTTTGCCTGAAATCCGGGGCTGAACGCGCCTGTTGCAAAGCCCGCACCACGCGCTATACGGACCGCCTCCCGCGCAGCGGGACGCCATGAACCGGTGCGGGGCAGTAGCTCAGATGGGAGAGCGCAGCAATCGCACTGCTGAGGTCAGGGGTTCGATCCCCCTCTGCTCCACCACCGGTATGGCCGCTTCCATCCGCATTTCGATCATCGCGCTTCGGCGACAGGCCCCGGAACCAACTGGCGCACCGGGCGTTTTCGGTCTGCACTCCTTTTCGGGGCAAGGACCAAAACATGCTGATCTCCACCATCATCACCCTGATCGTCGTTGGCGTCCTGCTCTGGCTGGTCAACAACAAGCTGCCCATGGACGGCACCATCAAGACCATCATCAACGTGGTGGTGATCATTGCCGTCGTGCTGTGGCTGTTGCGCAGCTTCGGTGTCGTGAACCTGTAACGCGCGGGGCGCGACGCACTGCCGCTTGGCGCTCTCCGCCGAGGGCGCTACACCGCGTCGCGTGATTGCCACCTTCCTCTTCGCCATCGTTTCGATGACCCTGATCATTGCCGTGCGCTATCTGGCGGTGTCGGGCGGGTTTGCCTGGTTGACCCGCGCGCGCGGCGTGGTCGCCGGCCCGGCCGATCCGGCGCGGCGCGGCGCCCAGGTGCGCAATGAAGTGCGCTGGTCGCTGATTTCCGCCGCCATCTATGCCGTCCCCGCCGGCCTCGCCATCGAAGCCTGGCGCTCGCTGGGCTGGACGCAGTTGATGACCAGCATCGACAGCCCGCTGCAAGCTGCGTGGCTGCCGCTGTCCATCCTCGTCTATCTGTTCGCCCACGACAGCTGGTTTTACTGGACCCACCGCTGGATGCACCAGCCCAAGCTGTTCAAGGCCGCGCACGCCGTCCACCACGCCAGCCGCCCCCCCACCGCCTGGGCCGCAATGAGCTTTCACCCGTGGGAGGCGGTGTCCGGCGCCATCCTGATCCCGGCGCTGTTGTTCATCATCCCCATCCATATCGGCGCGCTGGGCGTGGTGATGCTGATCGCCACCATCATGGGTGTCACCAACCACATGGGCTGGGAAATATTCCCGAAATCCTGGGTGAACGGCTGGTTCGGCCGCCACATGATCTCGGCGAGCCACCATGAAGCCCATCACCGCCATTACACCTGCAACTATGGCCTGTATTTCCGCTTCTGGGACAAGCTCTGCGGCACCGATCGCGGCCTTGCCAATTGGGCAGGGCAGGCATAACGTCCAGCCATTCCCCGGGGAGCCAGCGCGACTGGCTGAGAGTGGGCGTTTGCGCCCTGACCCGCTGAACCTGATCCGGTTGACACCGGCGGAGGGAGGGACGTGCGGGGCGAACGGCCCCTGCCCGCGCCATCCCGTCCGAATTGCGGATGAAGGAAAAGCGCATGGCCGATATCAACAGCAAGCTGGAAGTGCCTGTCACCACGGGGCCGCTGCCCGGCAGCCGCAAGATCCACGTGGCCGGCACGCTGTTCCCCGATATCCGCGTCGCCATGCGTGAAGTGGTGCTGGAACCATCCGCCAACGAACCGCCGGTGCGCATCTATGACACCTCCGGCCCCTACACCGACACATCCGCCACCATCGACATCGCCGCCGGCCTGCCGCCCTTGCGCACCGCCTGGATCGAAGCGCGCGGCGATTGCGAACGCTATCCCGGCCGCGAGGTGAAGCCGGAGGACAATGGCATTTTCGGCGGCAAGAAGCAGCCGGACACGCCGGAATTCCCGCACGTCAACAAGATGCCCTGGCGCGCGAAGAATTTTGGTTCGGGGGCGAGCGCCGC
>Ga0164295_10004152_pt1 | contig 11528 bp, 5 predicted proteins | sample GEODES006metaG_FD_111798 | JGI IMG/M metagenome (GOLD analysis project Ga0164295, IMG submission 111798) | Oligotrophic lake water microbial communities from Sparkling Lake, Wisconsin, USA - GEODES006 metaG | ecosystem: Environmental > Aquatic > Freshwater > Lake | place: USA: Sparkling Lake...
CTACTAATACCTCCGGCCCACCCCCACGGCTACACCGACGAATGTCACCTTGCAGCGCGGAGGTATTTGTCCGACGGGACATTATTGTCCTGCTCTATGCAGCCTGCCCCAAGCTTGTCCGGTGGGCACCTATCAGCCGACACTCGGAGGGACAGAGGCCTCCCAGTGCCTGCCATGCAACTCCAACACGTATCAGTACAGAGAGGGTAGTGCTTCTTGCTACCAGTGCTCATCCAGTAGCACTAGCGGCATAGGTGCTGAACTCTGCTCATGCGTGGGCCAGAACAGAGCTTTCCAGCCACTTGATGGGTTCTGCATTTGCAAGCCGGGCTATCAGTTCGTGGACTCCAATCTACAGGTGTCCTCTGAGAACGATGGGTCATACGACTGTCAGCCTATAGTGCTGACGCGCTGTCTGCAGACTGAAGTGCGGCTGTTCGATGGTAGCTGCGTGACCTCTACTGGGAGCTACTGCGATAGGTTCTGTGGCAGTGATGGCGGGATAGTGAGTCAGACGTCCGGAACGTGTGTGTGTAACACCATCACTACTCTCGCTGAAGTATGTCCCTCGAGCTGCCAGGACTCGACTACCACTGTGAAGTGCGGTTCCGATGGTGACTTAGTGGCCTACGACCCCATCACTAGAGTCAGCACCGCCCTCTCCCAGGGCGAGCTCAGTACCCAGAGCCAAGGGGCACTGGACTGTTCCACACCAGGTAGTAACGTGTACTCGATGTCGACGGAGTCGGGGAAGTTCGAGGGTATATTCGGACCAGGCAGAGCATTGAGTAATCTGATCACACAGCGTAGGTTGATGTCGAGCAGTAGTAGAAGTAGCAGTAGTGGCAGCTCCTCGTACGATCATCGACATGACAGGTTGCTGCCTCACAGCTTCCTCGTGGGAGCCTTCGACTTCTCGGATTACTACGTTGATGCTGCTGAGCTACCAAGGAACAGCACCTCTATCGATCATCCCAACGACCCGAACAACAACTCTATCTACAGGAAGAAGCACGGCGGCATCGTAGGGTCCCGCAGACTCGCTAACAGCTCCTACCCAGTGCTGCCCAATCCAATCGTCTCTCTGAAGACCGGGGACTCGGTCATATTCGACATCTCCAAACAGAACTACCCCAAGTACGTGAAGGACTCCTTACTCAATACGAACCCCGACTTCGACTACTCCAAATTCCGAGAGCTTGAATTCAATGCTGCTACCAATCTAGAATTCACGACATTTTCATTCACTTTCAACACCGCGGGTACATACGTGTTCCAACTGTCGTCATCAACCAGCTCAGTCACTATCTTCAAGGTCTTAGATACCAATGTAGCTCGATCAGTATCATCTTATTTTGTAGAGAGCAGTAACTCTAACTTGGTAGTAGTTGGGGTCAAGAGCGACACGAACTATGCGGTCTCTCCTGACTGGAATCTCGTCGTGGGATTGCTACTGGGTATCTTGGTACTGGTACTGATGATGCTGGGGTTCTTGTACTACTTCCGACGAAGAGCTTGGTCATACCATGCAGTCATCGACACCTCGTATAGGAGGAAAAACAAGAAAGTGGCGGAGGACACCGAACCTGGAGGAGGAGGGTTAGGGGGGTTGGGAGCGATGTTGTTTGGAAACAACAAGAACAAGAACAACAACAAGGTGCACGTTGCCGACGATACAGATGAAGACAAGCGGATTGAGGACAAACCAGCAGCTGTCCCGAATATCGTCAGCTCCACTGATCTCGAGGGAGCTGCATTCAAAGACCACGCCGAGAGCGAGCTGGATGACGAGATGCTTTTGCCGGAGTTGGCGAAGCACATGCAATCCCACCACGACGAGATCGATAAGCAGCTGAAGGATCAGAACGAGCTGATGAATTCGCTGCAAGAGTTACTGAAGAAGGAAGTCGACGAGCTGAAGGCGCTGCTGAATGCGACCATGTCTGAGTTGTCCTCTGGCTCCTCTGAAGCCCAGCAGAAGAAGCTGGTCGTGCTGCTGAACCAGTTGAAATCCGATGCTTCAGGGAGGGTCCTGTACGAGCTCGATGTGGACAATGACAGCAAGCGCATCATCGCCTCCATCACTCAGGTCCACAAGCATCTTATCAACGACTGTGAGAACATCGCTACCCACATTGTAGATGAGCTGACCCAAGATGCCATCGCTCTGTCCGAGAGGGATCAGCAGATAGCAGACATCCATTCACCCATGCTAGGCACGCTCTCCTCATCACTGGAGGACATCCGTGTGATGACCCTGGACAAGCTGCTATCCCTCCTGTCCATAGAGAAGCGTCGCTCCAAGGCGGCGGATGAGTCCTTCGACCACGGCGTGCGCAATCTCCGAGATGTGGTCTTCCCCTCCACCGTGCTCGATGCTCTCAAGAACAGCAAAGATGCCGACATCCACACCGATGCATCCACTGATGATGTGATCGCAGTGCTGAGGTCGTTCAGTGACAATATCCCGAAGTGCGTCTTATACCTGCACAACACTGAGTCCGAGTTGGTGCAGGGGTTGGCCCGTACGATAGAACGTGGCAACCCGTCGCTGGTGGAACGAGAGCAGCTCATCGCCAAGCAGAGCTTCAACAGCTTCCTGGGAGATCTGTTCGAGGCGTTGAATGTCCTTCTATCAGCTGTCAATCAGCGACTGGAGCCTGTCGGTAAGTCGGTGGAGAATGGCAAGGCGTATCGTGAGCAGTTGATCATCGCCATCGACAATGCTCTGCGGGGCTTGGTAACATCACCATCAACTGTTGCGGCTGCTGCTGGAGGTGCTGCTCCTGCTGGCCTCGACAGTGATGCCATGCAACAGCTACTGGAACCACTGTTAGCTGCGCTGAAGGACGTCGGGTCTCTGAATCTAGTCGCCCCCTCGACGGGTACAGTCGCAGAGAGGAGCACCGACAGAGATAGAGATAATGTTGTAGAGTCGGCGGACCAACTGAAGGTCTCTGCGAAGGAGGAAGATGATTCTCTTAAAGACAGACCAGATGCTAACGAGAAGAAAAGCGATATGTATGAGAGCGACATAATCGATGAGAGCGACTTGATGGATGAGAGCGACTTGATGGATGATAACGACATGATGGATGATAGCGACATGATGGAGGATGCTCTTAACATAAGTGACTCAGCGGAAAATAAAAGTGACGATGCGAAAAAGACAACTGGCACCAAAGAGAAGAGAGCTGCGGAGGAGGGCAAGCAGTTGTTGTCGATCATCGCGGAGGATGAACTACTACAAAGCGATGATGGTGGTGATGGTCAGGGTGAGGATGAGGATGTGGGTGAACAAAAGGAGCAGAGGGAGGATGTCTCCGTGACCCGTCATTCATCAGTAGCATCAGTGGACCCAGCACCCCCCGCCCCCAATCACGTCGACGAAGAGGTGATGGAGAGTGTGCTGAACAATGACATCCTTTCCAACACTCAGAAGGAGATCATTCTGGATTCCGCGGAGAATGATGTAAAGATAATGGACAACATCATAGAACTGGAGCGTAAGAAGCAGGAGGAAGCTCTTCAGCAGGTAGCAAATATCGGGATCATCTCGGAGGACGATGATGATGTTAACAAGCAGCGATTGAAATTCGAGGAGGAACAGAGAGCTCTGGAGGCTGCTTTATTGCAAACTCGCAAAGAAGCCGAACTAGAACAGCAACAACTGCTCATGGCTTCTTCTACCAAAGAGGCTGATGAAGAAGAAGACTTGACTAAGGAGAGCAGAGTGAAGTGCTTGCTCGACTCTCGACTAGCCGCCCTGTATCGCCACTGGAGCTCCCACTCTCGCCTGTCCTATAAGGAACTCCACATGCGTTATCAGCTAGACCGCATCAAAGTGCAGCTGACGAGATACGATCCAACATCACGCACATCCAGTGAAGCTGTTGAAAGTGTCCTGAGTGATCTCAGTGCCGACGAAGACAGGGAGACGAACAAATTGTCGAGGACTCTATCGACCCTGCTAGCCGATGGCGAGTTGAGGGAACAGGCGATCCGCTCTAAGATGCTGGCCGATGTCAAGGCTGTCGATGTCGCGGAGGAGACGGAAAGGCTACAGAAGCAGTACACGGACAGCTTCTCTGTACTGAAGACGAGACTGCAAGGTGGTGGTGCTGTGGTAACAGAATACTGCAAGCTAGCAGGCTCACTTAAACTAAGGGAGCTACAGGCGAAGAGAGGCCAGTTAGACGATGGTCCTTATGATGAGTTGGTGAAAGCCGCCTCGCTTGAAATAGAGACATCTGAGACGACCGTCGAGTCGATGTTGGAGGAGGACTTGAGGATCACTTTCGCTGAAGAGATGCAGCTATTCGAGATCTTGGAGCATGCATCCGCATGGGATGGTAGACGTAACGAACGCGCCACTCAGAGTCAACTGCAATTGCGGCAGTTGGAGGGTCTGCGGGTCAATGCTTCCATTACGAACAAGCTTGCTGTCGTGGAGTTCGAATTGCGGTCCGAGTATGAACAAATCCGTACTAGCAATCAACTCCTCAAGCAAGATGCTGATGAATCAGCGGTGGCGATGGCCATGTCCCAACTGGAGGAGAATAAGAAGCGTGATGAACTGCAGCTGAAGGCGAAGCTACAGGACAAGCTATCGAAGGTGCTGGAGGTAGAGAGGGGGCGCCAGGATAGCACTGTGGTGAACTATGAGAAGGAGCGGGCGGTGGCCATCGAGCAGATCTGTTACCGAGAGGTCCTTCTGTCGATCGAGATGAATCGGTCTATCAGAGGCATCAAGGGAGACATTCGAAGTGCTCTGGCGGACAAGAAAACAGTCATGTTAGAGCGACTGCAAAATGATGCTCGTATCAGTGAAGCTGTGAGGCAGATGAAGAGGGACGAGCTGGATGCCGAGCTGACGAGGGAAGAGATCGAGCTGCAAGTAGCCTATGATTCCTTCCAGGAGGGCTACTCGATCTGTGAACGATATCTCTCGGAGGTCACGCAGAGCCTCGAACCAAGCACTGCCTATGTGGAACAGCTCGTGAATGAACACAATGTCAGACTGAGCTATCTGATGGAGGAATCGGTGCATCTCGACAGTCGTCGCAAGATACTGAAGAAGAAGGCAGTCGCACTGAAGTACATGAGCTTTGAGTCTTCTCGTCTGAAGAGCTTAGGGCGATCCTCGGAGGATATCAATCTCTTCCAAGACGACATCAATGCTCATCTCCATCACTCTATCACCCACATCATGGAAGCTACCCAAGCTGAACTACGGCACATGAAGAGGCTGTTCCAGAAGCAGCTCATGGACCAACTGGAGATCCACAAGAGCTACGAGCAGGCGTTGGGGCGCTTCGTGGAGAGCTATAGTCAAGAAAAGGCTAGTATGGGTGAGACCTACAGCAACGATCGTCAGTATTTACTCGACCATGCAGACCAGAATCGTGGAGGTACCATCCCAGCGACAGTGGATAACGACAAGGCGCTGTTCGAGTTGGAGCACAAGTACACTGCTGGGCTCATCAAAGCAGAGATGAAGTACAGTGACAATCTGTATGAATGCTTCAAGACAGTCATGCTGAAGATTCTCTCTGAACAGGCAGCCGAAGAAGAACTTTGGTATTTGCGCCAACGGTTGAATCAGGAAGGGGAGGCGTTGGATGAGGTGAGCAGTAGTAGTAGTAGTAGAAGTAGTCATTGTAGTAGTAGAAGTAGAAGCTGTTGTATTGTATTGTTGCTGTTGTTGAGTTGTGTAGTGTCGTTTCTATCACGATTCCAACGAATTCTTTTTTATCATATTGTCCTGTGTTTCTTGCTTGCTTGCTGTAGGTGCTTGAAAATTCAGCGTTTCATCGCATTGAAGATCTAGTGAATAGACAAATCGTGCGTCGCTTGGAGGAGGAACAAGCATACAAAGAGGCCAATCTGGACTTCACCCAAAGAAGTGCCGAATTGGCAGTGAAAGAAGACCAAGAGAGCAAATCGCTGCGGTCGGAGATATCTGAGAAGGAGAAGCAGTTCGTGGCTACCGGAGAGAGCGCTCTCTCTTCAGTGATCGATGCGGCCATCGGAGCTTCCACACAGAGCAAGAAGAGCATGGATGATGAGATAAACAACGTCCGCGAGCAGTATGAAAGGGACATAGTGAAGCTACAGGAAACGCTGGCTGATGAGGCGAACAGGGAAAAAGCGAATCTACGGAAGCGATTGGCCGCGAGGAAAAACAAAGCGCTGAACGATTTGAAGAGAAGCGGCAAGTCGGACTCCGAAGCCGCGAAGTTGATCGCAGATGAAGACGCACAGGCTATGCAGACCTTGGTAGAACAGTTAGATGAAAAGGCCGCGACTGCAGTAGCTGCCAAGAAGAGAGAAGCATCGGAGGTGGAGAGAGGACTCGTGGAGAAGGAGCATGAGATGTCTTTGCTAGCTGCTGCTAACGCTGAGCAGATGAAAGGCGCTGCGATGGAGGCGATGAAGAGGATTCAGAGTGAGCATGAAAGAGAGATGAAGAATCTCGAAGATGCTTTGTTGAATAGTCGGAAAGTTAAAGAGCAAAAGTTGAAGGCTCGATTGGCTGAGAAGCGTGAAGCGAAGTTGAAGGATATCGTTGACGATGAGCAGCGACGAATAGAAAGCGAGAGATTGCAACAGTCGGAGCTTCAAGAAATACTTGAATTCAAGAGAAAGACTTTAGAGAAGGAAGCTGCGTTGAAAGAGAAACAGCGATTGGAGCACGAGGCTAGGGAGACAGATGTCTTAGCTAAATTGAAGGAAGCGGAAGTGGAGGCAGTGAAGGCCGCAGCCAAAGAGGCAGCCATAAGGGCGCTGAAGGAGCTACAAGCACAGGCGGAGCACAGTGCCAACATACAAGATCTGCAGCGACTGCGGGACTTACAGACCGTTGAGGAGGAGAAGCTCAAAGCTGAACAGGAGCACCAGCAGAAACATAGCAAGGACAAGCTGGAGGAGCGACTACAAGCGAAGAGAGAGAAGAGGGAGAGGGAGCTGAAGGAACAAGAGGAGAAAGCTTTGGCCGAGCTGCAACTGAAGCAGAAGCTTGAAGCAGAGCTATTCGAGAAGAATCGACTTGCGAAGATGCAATGGACGGAGAGGGTCGTCGAGATCATGGAGAAGGCAAGGACTCTAGGGCTTGCTGATGCGGAGAGAGAGAACTACTGCTTCCAAGAAACACTGGGTAAGAACTTGGTTCCTGACAAGCAGTTGACAGAGGCCATCCAAATGATTTTGAAGGAGCGACACGGGAAGGAGATGACTAGCCTTCTTTCGGCCAACTTCGATGAGCGGATCCATGCATTGAAGCAAGCGGTAGAGGGTTTAATAAAGGAGAAGTCCGAAGCTAAAGTGAAGTTGATCGAATCGTTGACAACCGATGGAAAGGATAACGAAGCCATCCAGAGGGAGGTCTTCAAGCTAGATGAACAGTATTCTGGTAAGCAATTTGAGGTGGAGAAGCGAGCGACTGGTCAGTTAGAAGACAAGCATCTACAGAATCAGATGAATCTTCGACAGCAGCAGTTGCAGGAGATGGCAACGATACTAGCTTTATACACGGATTCAGATTCACTCAATCGCTTGCAGAATTCGACCGGGAAGACTCAAGAGGAAGAACTGCATGCGTACAAAGAAAAGATCGAAGCGGAAAAGAGGCAACGAGAAGGAGAGCTGTTGAGGGAAAGAAACGAGACAGAACAGCAAATGAGATTGAAGCTCCAAGAAGATCTGCAGAAGATTCAGTCAAATATGGAAGAGGAACAGAAAAGAGCCGAAGTCGAAATCGATCGCAAGAAGAGAGAGTTAGCTCGTCAGCGGGAAGAGATGGAGAAGAAGAGTCAGAACGAGATGGGCGAGATAGACAAGGCTGAGAAGGAGCGCATTCTGCAGACCTTCGAGAAGGAGCGGGTGGCTGCATTGGATGCCCTGGAACAGGTGAGGAAGAGCCAGAAGGCCAAGCTGAATGAACGACTGAACAAGAGGAAGAGCACTTTGGCTGCTGTGACTCCCCCATTCACACAACCCCCTGAGATGCTCGCTGCTGCTGCTGCTGCTGCCGAAAGCTCAACGGCTGTCCAAAGCATGCAGAACTTAAACAACAAATTGGCAGCACTCACTAACCCCAAGACAGTGAGTGATATTTCCGCCAGTGTCAACGCGGAGTCATCTGCTGCTTTCGTCCAGTCTGTCCGATTGATTGAAGCGAAATTGGAGCGCATCGAGAAGGTCATCTTGACTCTCGAGAAGAACGGAGTCAAGGCTATCCTTCCACCTCCTCAGGAACCTCCTGTACTAGCACCAGTGGTAGAAATACCCAAACCGGTGGAGATCGAAGCTGTCCCTCCCACTCCCATTGTACCGCCACCTGCACTATACCACGATAAAGACGACCCTGCTCCGGGAGATTCCGTCGAGTTCATTCCTGAAGCCGAGCTCCCCATGCAAGACACAGCTCGCTTGGAATTCGGGAAGAAGTTGGCAGTTATGCTGGGGTTGAAGACCTTGACCTTCCGAGCCGCGGCGTCTCTGCCACCATCGACAGCTAGCAACAATGCATTCGCAAACAGTTACTTGTATAATCCGGCAGATCAGTCGTTGGTAGTACATTCAAATCGCTTGCATTCCTCAGGAGACTTTGGGTTAATCGTCGTCCATGCATTGTCCCATATCAAGGTATGCTATGCTGTTCTATACTATGCAGTGCTATGCTAGCATTACTACACCCTTCTCACTTCCCCTCTTTCCCTCCCTCTCTTCTCAATTAGATCAATCCGAATGACTTATCTAATGACGGCGACCCGAAGTTCTTAGCGGAGTTCTACAAGAACCTGAAGATCCTCTCGCAAGACCTGTACAAGAAGTCTGCTGCTGTGTCGCAGCTCAGCAGTGGCTCCTCCTCGCCGAATAAGTTCGCTTCGTTGAAGAAGCAGAACACCAACAGGTCACTGAACTCCAATGGTCTCGCATCCCTGGCTCTAGGTTCCGGTGACTCCACCATCGAGTTGCCCATTAGCGGCAGTGGCAGTCAGACCCATCCTGCGGACTATTTCTCCATGGACAGCATCCAGGACCGCATGAAGCTGTATGCAACGCAGGGAGGACTGCCTGTGGAGTACTACGAGAGGTACTTGACCCGGAAAGAGGAGATGGAGCAAGATTCAAAGACATAGTCGTTGATGGATGGGATGGTGATTGATGAATGATGATGCAATATGAAGAATGCTGCTTGCTGCTAACTACTATCCTTGGCACCTTTTTATATACTGTAATCCTTACTGTATAGTATTTTCTTTAACTCTAGATTTAATCTGACTATAATAATGAAAACTAAGTTGCTCATGCTATAAGATGTTGAAGAGCATCCTCAAAGATCGTTTTTCATCAGAGTAAGCTTACGATAAATTATGATCAATTTGAAATTGTGTTTGCTCTCCATCATGGTCTTCACCATCGACATGCTGAAGATCTCGCATCCTCAATCTGTATCTGCACCCTCCACTGGTAGATCTATGAGGCACGTGGAGGTGGATGGCCATCGGCTAACTGACTTTGATGTTAAGGTGTATCAGGCATGCTATCAAATCCCTATCGGCAAAGGTAGGAGGAGACTGCAATGACACCAGTATTGTATGTGGATTTCATCTCCGATCCACGGCATCTATTGGTTCTCTCATCACATCACTCCCTAAAAATGTTACTGCATCATCATACTCATACCTCAGTGTCGACCTACAAGAGTGTCGCTGAGCAGATCGGCTCTCCCCGTGCCTTCCGCGCAGTTGGATCATCGCTGAGAAAGAATCCATTCGCCCCCACAGTACCCTGTCATCGCGTGGTGGCCTCGGACCTGTCGTTAGGTCAGTCCATGCCATGCTCATATGCATTTTAATAAGCGGATATGGTGTAAGTGCGTACATGTCTCATAATGTCTCTTCTTCTCTTATACTGCACGAACCCATACTGCCATTAATGTATCTATTCGCTACTGCCATTAATGTATCTATTCGCTACTGTGCTACGTTTACTCACTCACTCACTGCACTTCTCACAGGAGGGTTCTTCGGCAGCACAGACCCCAGCAGTGAGGCCCTCGCTCAGAAGCGATCCCTGCTGGTCTCAGAGGGGGTATTGCTCGACAGCAAGCCATCGATATTGGCAGCTACAGGAGATGAAGGTAGAAGTGCGCGGAAGAGAAGGCGGTCTGAAGGAAGAAGTCCACTGGATGAGGAGAGTCTCATCAGAGTCAACTCCCTATGCTTGCATGTGTTCTGAGTACACTGAGTAGGGGTCGGATCTGATACCTACCCGTCATAAATGCTGTGACTCGACAAGATATACTGCTTGGATGCGCTGTTGTTAAAGGGATTGAAAATGAATATGTACAGAGATATTGCAAGAGACAAGAACAGACTTGTTGTTTAAATCAATTATTATCTGTTCTACAGAAAGTGAAGTGATAACTAAACTACCCATGTTGACTCACCACCTGCGTACTGTCAATTCATTCATGCGCGCGATTGAACCATCCACTTAACTTACTTAGAAAAGAATTATATACAGTGATCCTGCGTTCCTGTTCTTGTGGCGCGGAAACTTGTTGGAAATAAAGTTATGAGTGAGTTTAGATCTGGAAAGCCATGAATTTGAACTGATCTAAACTACTGAATATCTTGATTGATATCAGCCACCTATCCATGGTTATCGCAGTGTTTGATGAATTATGATTGTTCAGCATCGATTTACTGTATATAAGATTCAACTTTGGCCGAATATAAAATAGTATATGCTAAGAGTTCATATGAAAGACCTTTTGAGTGAAAGCTGAGCTCTATAGCTAATTAAGTTAAAAAAGAGTGAATTGAATGACTGCGTGAATTAAGTTAATCCAGTAAAAGCTATATACAGCACTAACGCATATAATAGCTGAAATAGCTACGCATTCAATGAGAAGCTGAAGTGAATAAGAAGTCTGACGGCATAACACCGATCAATGTTGCTGTTAAACTATACAAGCTGAAGAGTGATTAAACTAAAAAAATAAATGATGAACAGTTATGAGTACATAGAGCATTAACAATCATTTTCATAATAATTAAGCAATAACAATAGATGAGCAATAACGATAGATAACAATATATAATACAACAATAAGCTAACTGTACACTTTATGCTCAAAATTTCCTCAATGATGATTATAACTTTCAATGTTAACATCATCAAACTTGTTTAAATGTATCATAGCTTTAATAACATACTTTAATGCTATCTAACGAGGGATCGGTACTTCGTCTCTCAGTGCTTATATCATCTAGCGGATATAGCCTGTGCTATATCAGGCTTTCTACCAGTCGATCTAGTTATCACTTGAAACATTTCATTTATGATAAAATACAGTACTGTACGTACAAATAGTAACCGCCAACCTACGTAAAACTGGCGGTTACTACAGTATTTGTACGTACAGTAACTTACGTACTGTATTATCATAACTTTAAATGAAATGTTTCAAGTGATAACTAGATCGACTGGTAGAAAGCCTGATATAGCACAGGCTA
>Ga0164295_10004153_pt1 | contig 11528 bp, 9 predicted proteins | sample GEODES006metaG_FD_111798 | JGI IMG/M metagenome (GOLD analysis project Ga0164295, IMG submission 111798) | Oligotrophic lake water microbial communities from Sparkling Lake, Wisconsin, USA - GEODES006 metaG | ecosystem: Environmental > Aquatic > Freshwater > Lake | place: USA: Sparkling Lake...
AAGCCGATGGCAAGAAACCGCTCTAATGGATGAGCCAATATGCGCCATGAGATCGGGTCTCTTCGACTCATTAAAAACAGGACCAATGCCGAAATTAGGCAGATGATCACTGTGATGCTGTGAATCTTTGCGGCTGTATTTATCGCCAAGCCGATTCGAATTGCATTTTCGTCGCCTGCGTGGGGCCCAGAACCGGTAACTATTGTGCCAGAGACAACTGCCGCGCCGGTCAAAAACAGAATGATACGCACCAGCAGCAGAGTTTTCGCATTGGTAATCTCTGGTTCACGGCGTGGCGAAACATTTTCTTGCGTTCGAAATATTCTTGCATGCTGAAGCAACATGTAGGCAATGCTCATCAGCACGATACTGACCAAAAAGTGTGCAATATTTGAGAACGGATTAAGCCCAGTCAGCACAACTAGACCCCCGAGTAAAACTTGGGCAAGAACGCCGACAACGAGCCCGATAGACATGGCGACTAGATCGCGACGCTTTGGTCGCAATTTCACTGATAGCAAAACCGTAAGAATCACGCTTGCAGCAACCACGCCCGTGAACAAACGATTAATCTGCTCAATTGCAGCGTGCGAGTTCGATACATCAACAAACTTTGATTCACTACAACGTGGCCAATCCGCACAGCCCAACCCTGAGCCAGTTAGTCGTACTAACGAGCCGGTGATGATTATCAAATAGAGTGAAGCAAATGCAGTCTGCGCAACTCGAAGAAAGCCTTTTGGTGTGATACTTAACTCACGCATGAAAAGTCAATTTCTGTCTGTAAGACCGTCTGAGTTTCGGTCATGCCCCAAGCAAAGTATCGTGCGCAAGAAGTGAAAAAAGAAACAGTTGAGCAACGTCGCATTGAGATTCTTGAGGCTACCTGCGACGTAATCATTGAACGTGGTTTTGCCGGTACGCGTGTGGCTGATGTCGCTAAGCGACTCGGCGTTTCAAACAGCCTTATTCATTATCACTTTGCATCTAAAGAAGAATTGCTGGCTGCGGCTTTTGAACACTACGCAAATAAAGACCTTGCTGACATGCAACGCGACAGCGCATCGGCACCCACGGCAGTAGCAAAGTTGTGGCGACTGATTGAGAGTTACGTGCCCGAAGGAAGTGACGACGTTGAGTGGATGTTGTGGATTGATGCTTGGGGCGAAGCCTTAAGGAATCCAAAAATGAAACCGATTAGTCAAGAGCTAGATGCGCAATCAATCGCTGTATTCGAAAAGGTTCTTCGAGCCGGTAATGAATCAGGCGAGTTCCACTGTGTTCACCCTCGCGAATCCGCCACTCGTATTTCAGGCTTAATTGACGGGTTGGCTGTGCAATATGCCGCTCATGAAGGGGTACTCAAACGCAAAGAATTTATTCGGCTGATGCGGCAACTTGCGGCGGCCGAGACCGGCTTATCGCCAGACGACATTAGAGACTCACGGAGATCACCAAAATCACTAAATGGCACAGCTAAACAAAGTGACGACGATGCTCCCCGACCTGCTTCTCTTGCCACTGACTTTGATTTGCGTCAGTTAATAACAATGTATGCCGATGCGTTAAGTCGTTCAGAGATTGACTCGGTAATGCGATATTTCACTGACGACGCTGTGATCAGTGTCAATAATGCTGATGCGTTGAACACTCCCGAGCAGATTCGTCAAAGTTTTGTTGAGCAGTTTTCGGCCAATGAATTGATTATTGAAGTTCCACTAGTCATGGCATTTTTTGCAGACGAAGGCAATGGCACGGCATACGGAAACCTGACAATCGAGCGACGTCAAAGCAAAGCAGGCTCAAAGCCAACAATCGACTTGGTCCGCGGAGTTGATACTTTTCGCCGTACATCAACTGGTTGGCGATGTAATCAGCGCCAGCGAACCACTATTTAAAAGACTCAGAGAACTCGATGCCAATTGAATTTGAAGAAGCAACTGCCGAGGCCTTTGCACTGATTAATAACTCAGACACGTTCGTCAGAGCGGTTCTTTCGGGACGACGCAGAAATATGATGCCCGACGCTGAAAAAATTGAAATCAGGCCGGTCAAACTTAAAGATGAGATTAAATTACAGATGATTGAACTCTCTGGAACAAGTTCTAAAACAGTAAACCTTGATGTTGGGTCAGAGATAGTCAAGAAATTAATGAACTCGGGTTTCGCCAACATTTTGATCGAATCTGTTTCGCAATCAATGACAATCAGATTTACAAAGAAAGGCGATGCCCAGGTTTTTGTTGAGCAGTCAAACAAGTCGCAATCGCTAGATCACGATAAGCACAAGTCAAGATTGCTCGACCCTAGCGATTCATTTCTTCGCGAAGTTGGTATCTCTGATGCACAAGGACGCATCAAGCCGACAAAGCAAGACAAGTATCTTCAGGTTGACGAGTTTCTTCGAATACTTGCTCCGACGCTAAAGAATGCGATCGAATCTGGTCATATATCAGTCGACGATGACATGCCAATTTCGATCGTAGATCATGGATGTGGCAATGCGTATTTGACATTTGCGGCGCATCAGTACTTGGTTAGCACGCATTACAAAATCAAAGTCATCGGAATTGATGCTCGTGAGCAATCACGAATTCGTAACATTGCGATCGCAAGTCGGCTCGAAATTTCTGATTCAATCGAGTTTCGCGCTGAGAAAATCTCCGAGACTGATATTCCGCCTGCAGATATAACCATTGCTCTGCACGCTTGTGACACGGCAACCGACGACGCAATTGCTTGGGCGATCAACAACAACTCAAAGTTATTGCTGATCGCACCATGTTGTCATCATGATCTTCAGACACAAATACGAGAAGTACCTGAGCCATGGTCAACAATCACCAAACACGGAATCCTCAAGGAACGCATTGGAGATATTTTGACAGATGCTCTTAGAGCACAAATATTGCGCTTGATGGGCTACCGCACTGAGATCATTGAATTCGTTGGCGACGAGCACACACCGCGAAACCTGATGATTAGAGCTGTTAAGACGGGTTCTCGCCCAGACCAGATCGAGTTTGAGCGCTACCAAGAAATGCTTAAACTCTGGAAGATTGTGCCAAAACTAAGTGAGTTGGTCCAAATACCGCTCTAATTGTGTTCATAACAACACTTTAAGTAACTAATTTCAAGGCTATTTTGAGCCATTCCATAAAATACTAGATGCGTATCTCACTCTCGGTGATGATATGCGCATTTTAAGTGAGAAATCTCTCAAGTTTGTTTACCTAGTGCCGATCCCTTAATCGGATCTCGAAAGAGGTCCGATCTCACAAGGGAGCACATATGTTACGAATTAAAAGCCGGGTTTATAAATCCGTCATCTCGGTTGTCGCTGGGTCAATTCTCAGCCTTGCCATGTCAACTACCAATGCCAATGCAGCGACTGAATCGTTGCCAGTTCTAGGCGACTCAGGTGCGTCAGTAATTCAACTGCAAGAGGCACTAATTTCTCGTGGATTCACTCTTAAGGGTGGCGCTGATGGCGTATTTTCTGCCACGACTCGAAACACACTCAAGAGTTTTCAACGCATCGTCGGTTTCAAAGCCACTGGCACAGTTGATGAGCGAACCGCAAAGTTTCTCGGACTAGTTGCGCCGAAACAACTTGACCCAAAAGCCTTGCCAGTTGCGGGAACAAAGAGCGAAGAAGTTTGGTCACTTCAGCAGGCTCTTGCAAATAACGGCGTTCCGGTTAAGGGCGGCGCCGATGGTGTCTTTGGATTAGCAACCAAGATTGCGATTGCAAAATTTCAATCAGCAAAATCGTTGCCAATCACACAAATATTAGACACCGCCACTGCTGCGGCACTTGGCTTAATTTCAGAAACGGCTGTAGAAAAAACTGATGTTCAAAATGGAGCAGTCAAGGCTGCGGCCCAACCAGTTGTTGCTAGTGCAACAGTTACAAGTAACGAGATGTTAACGATTGACACTCTTCCAACACGTGGTCAAAGAAGTGATGCGGTTCGTTTGGTGCAACAAAAATTGATTGATAATTCGATCGAAGTTAAAGGTGGAGTTGATGCAATTTTCGGCGTCGCTACTTCAATCGCAATTGCTTCATTTCAAACTAGTCGTGGTCTCAAAGTAACTTCGGCGATTGATCTCCCTACTGCGATTGCACTTGGTGTTCTTCCTGATATGGCTACTCTTGGAATTCCGCAGATCAGTGTTTTCCCATCGCAAGGTCGCTGCAGTTTCGCTGATACTTGGCAACAGTCTCGACCTGGTGGACGCCAACACGAAGGTGTTGACATTATGGGTGTTAAAGGTCTCGCTCTGTATGCAGTTGTTGACGGCACGATAACGAAAATGTATGGAGCTGATGCCGTGTTAAGTGGAAACGCACTTCGATTGACTGCAAGTGATGGCACATACTTTTTCTACGCACATCTTGATTCATTCGCACCAGGAATCGCAGTTGGTTCAGTCGTCAAAGCCGGTCAAATTATCGGCTACATGGGTGCAACTGGTTTTGCTGGTTCGCCTCACTTGCACTTTGAAGTTCATCCAAAGGGCGGAGCGCCAGTTAGTCCGTACCCAATTGTAAAAGCTGTCGACGCTTGCGACGTTACGGATGTGCTCCCACAACCGTAATAGCAGGCTCGATTATCGGGTGGCGGAGAGGTGAGATCCTCCGCCACCTTTTCACTGTTGTGCTCTGTATAGAGCGTTTAATTAGTTCGGTCTTCGCGAGGAATGTGCTCAAGATCGGAAAGTGGTGAAAGTGCAAAAACATATCCGTCGCCGATTTTTAAAGCCTCTAATCGAGTGACTGAAGCATGGCCTAGAACAAATCTCTCCCACTCCCAAGGTGTCGGGGCAAGACCCAACAAATGACAAATCACCGCACTGTTAGTGCCAGCGTGGGCTACGAAAGCGATTCGTTCGCCATGGTTGTCGACATGCCAAATTGGTAACTCGTGTTCAATTCTGTAAATACCTCTGTCGGCAAGAAACTTCTCAGCGCCTGCATGTATCCGAGCGACAAAATCTTTGACTGATTCACCACCTTCTAATCCGTGCCAGCGCTCTCTGCCAGGACGCGCGCGCTCTTCTTGATAGGCCTTTGAAGCTCTTTCGCCAGGCGAACCGTGCCAAATAGGGCTACGAATTTCTTCGAGCCACGGCTCAATAACTTCATCTCGTTTTAGTTCTCTCAGAATCGGCGCGGCTGTCTGACGCGTTCGAAGCAACGGTGATACATATATTTGGTCAAGATGCTCGCGCGACATTCGCTTACCTAGCAACTCAGCCTGACGTAGTCCCAATTGTGTAAGCGGTGGGTTATCTACGCACAATCCATTATCTATCCAGAGTGGCTGCGCGTGTCGAAGCAATAAAAGTTCCATGCGATTACTTTAGCAACGGAAACTCAAATTATTTTTGCAAAGATTCTGCAACGTTAATGCTGACTAAACATTCATCAAAAGCTTGCTGAACCATATTCCAATAGTTTGCATCCAATTGAGAATTGTTGATTATGTTCTTGCTGATCAGTGCTGTGCCAATACATAGCGCTTGCTCATTTGTAATTGCCACGCCAAAACGTTCAACAACAAGAAAGCCGAATGAAGCAGCAACGCTTTGTTCGTTATCCGCACTCACATCAGGTAGCTCTAGATTTTCGTCCTGAACCAATGGATCTGGAAGAGTTGTGCCAACGCTCGGGAGTTTGTTGATCACATTCTTAATCTCGACCTGACACTCAGTATCAATAAATTCACCGAGATCGGCTTGCGCCAGTTCAATCTCATTGCTTGATAACCGCACTGCCGCACTAGTAGCAGCCGCATCCTTGGCAATCATGCCACCCTGCCAGTCGATCGCTTCAAGTGCCGTCGCAAACGATTCGTAGGTTTCAGCTAATTTTGCTATTGAGACGTAAATTCGTGGAGGAGCGAATTCGGACATTGTGCTCAATGTCGAAACTAATTCGCTAAAAACTTCGCGTAAACGACCAGGACTCGTAGTCTCAAGGTCTGAACTGATTTCCGCGAATCCTGTGCTGGCAGAGTTCCATCGATCTGCCGAATCGCAAACAGCATCCGTGTCTGCGCTTTGTGAGCACGATGTCGTAAACAGAGCAAACAGAATCGCTATCGACCAACTAAAAATAATTCTCTGACTGAATCGATTACAAAGCGTCATCTGAACTCACGATCTTGTTTGACTTGATGATGATGAAAGCCATTGCTCGTATAATTCAGAATACTTGCCGTTGTGATTCATCAGAATCTCGTGCGAACCATCCTCTACTATCAAGCCGTTCTCGAGAACCAAAATTCTGTCGGCGCGTGATGCTGTAGACAATCGGTGTGCTATCGAGACCGTAGTCCTTCCGGTTGAAATTGCGCGTAGTGCTCGCGATAGTTGAACCTCAGTAAGTGCGTCAACTGCTGACGTCGCTTCATCTAAAATGAGAACATCGGGGTTCGTGAGTGATGCGCGTGCAAGTGCAATCAACTGGCGTTCGCCTGCCGATAGCGATGAACCGCGTTGACCTACATGTGTTTCAAGACCCATTGACAATGACTTCATCCATTCGGTTAGTTCTAGTCGGTCAATCGCCATAGTTAATTCTTCTTGCGTTGCATGGGGGCGGGCAAACAATAAGTTGTATGCAATCGTTTCGGCAAATAGAAAAGGCTCTTGCGGCACCACGACTAAGCGTTGACGAAGGTCGTTGTTATCAATATCGCGGAGATCTACCCCGGATAACAAAACACTTCCTATCGTTGGATCAGCCAAGCGCGAAATCAATCTCGCGAGCGTGGTTTTGCCTGAACCAGAAGATCCAACTAGTGCGATGTGTTGCTGTGCAGGAATCACCAATGAAATATTTCGAAGAACTGGCAAATCGTCGTCTTGCGAATCGAGTCGAGAACTGTAAGCGAAACTCAAATCACGAAATTCAATACTTATCGGGCCGTCAGGTATCGCAACCGGGTTCATTGCTGCTGGTGGGCCTACCGGGGTATCCAGCACACTGAGAACTCTGCGCAACCCTGCTACGGCAGTTTGAGTTTGGTCGACAACCTCTGTGAATTCAGCAATCGGATCGAGAAATCTATAAGTTAAAAACAGAAAACCGACCATCGCCCCAGCAGATAATCCGCCACCAACGCCGCGCAAAACGCCTACAACAACAATCGCCACAATTGTAAATACCGCGAATATTTCACCAGACGGAAACAAGTAGGCACCAATGATTCCGGCTTTTACCTGAGATTCTGAACGCGCCTTTACTGCCTTCTTCGTTCGTGCGACCATCGGCCCATGTGCGTTGTAGGCCCGTAATGTTTCTGTGCCTGAGACAAGTTCGCTAACCGCGCCAAGTAGATCTGCATTATTTTGCCGTGCGAGATCGTATGCACCGACGAGTCTCTTTTGTAATGAACGAAGAACGAAGAATAATGGCGCCGAAACGCTGAATGCGACGAGCGCCAAGATCCAGTCATACGAAAGCATCACACAAGCAACTACCACCATCAAAGAACCGTCTAGCAACCACACCAATGCACCCCATGAAAAAAACAGTGTGAGCGTTTCAATATCGCTTGTCACTCTTGAAACGAGAGCGCCACGACGTTCTTCGTTGTGATCTGCCAAACTAAGCCGATGAATATGGTCGTAAAGTTTGACTCGTATTGTGTACAAGCCCTGTTCGGCGCTGATACCAAGTCTTAACACCGCAGTTCTTAATGCCCATGCAGTTGAAATAACCGCTACCGCTGCGATCACGCCTAAAACACAGATATAACCAACGCGAATATTGCCAGGCTCTAAACCGTTATCAATACTTTGTTGTATCAAAATCGGTACCGCAACTCTTGCAAGTGAACCAATGACCGCAAGCAAGAAAGTGAGCACAATACCTTTGCCGAGATCAGGAGCAATGCCAACCCCTCTCGAGATCGTCTTGGCTGTACCGAAACGCCCTAGTGGTTCATTCATGGCGATCGTGCTCAAACGCATTGATTAACTCTCGGTAGTCGCTGTTGCGCGTGTACAAAACATCATGACGTGCGTGGTCAACAATCTGCCCATTGCGCAGATACAGCACTTCATCGGCAAGAGCAATTGTTGAAGGTCTTGATGCCACGATTACAACTGTTGTCTTATTTGTCGTGTTTGTCGCGGTCAAAGACATTTCTCGAAGATTATTTACCACGCGAGCCTCAGTCGCGGGGTCAAGAGCCGAAGTTGTGTCGTCAAGAAGTAACACTGCACGATTATGAGCAATCGCGCGAGCTAAAGCGATTCTCTGACGCTGACCCCCGCTGAGACTGACACCACGCTCGCCCATTATGGTGTCGAGTCCATTTACGAGATCGTTAACAAAATCTGTGCATTCGGCAATACGCAATGACTTAATAACTTGCGCATCTGTGATCGACGAATCCAGAGTGATATTAAATCGCAAACTTTCGGCGAACAAAAATGCCTCTTGAAATACGAGACCAACCCCGCCTGGTTGCACAGAAATAGTTCCCGAGTCGCTTTCGATAAGACCGCTCAATAGATGCAAAAGTGTCGTCTTGCCACATCCAGTCGCACCAACAATTGCCACTGTTTGACCGCTCAAAATTTCAAGAGACAAATCTTTCAATACAGAATTCTCTGGCGTATGCGAGAAATTTAAGTTTTCACAACTCAAAGCAACACCTAATTTTGGTGTTCGAATTAGTTCGTTCGGATCTTGCCCAATAGGTTTGTCTAAAACTTCGCGGACACGCCGCCATCCTGCAACAGAGTGGGGAATTTCTGAAAAAAGATATCCAATAATTCTTAATGGAAAAACAAGAAGCGTGAAAAGATATATGAAACTTGTCAAGTCACCGACACTCATCGCCCCAGTCTTGACACGGATTGCGCCTAGAACAATCAGCGTGATGTTGATCAACGACGGAATCGCATCGATCGCAGCTTCAAACCTTGAACGAACTGAAACAGCATCAATACGAGCGTTACGGAGACGAGATGTGATTACTGCCAACCGCTCAGTTTCGCGATGTTCGGCGCCAAACGATTTGACAACCATCACGCCGTCGAAACTTTCGTGAACTGCCTGAGAAAGTGCACCCAGCTCATCTTGTGCAAGTGCGTAGAAGCGATCAATTTTCTTTTGGTAGCTGATGTTGAGCATAAGCAGTATTGGGAAAACCACAATCGCTAATGCACCAAGCGGGATATCGACAGAAAGCATCCAGACTGAAGAAACCAACATCATCACAAGTACTGAAGAAGCGAAAGGCAATGGTGCGAGAATCGAGACACTCGCGTCTGAATCAACGCCGCAACGAGCCACGATGTCGCCTGTCATGCGTTTGCGATGCCATGAGATCGGCTGGGCCACGACATGGTCGAGGACTCGATTGGTAATCGATTCTGCAGTTCGCCATTCAGTTTTACCAGCGAAGCTTCTTCGTACTACCACTCCAGCCGCACGAACTAATCCGATGCCGATTACCAAACACGCACCCACAAACATTGCTGAAGTGTCCAGTTCACCTTTATTAAATCTCACCAAAATAACTCGATCAACCATCCACCGAACACCGATTGACGAGCCGACTGTGCATATCGCAAATACTGCAGCGCCAGAAACTGCGATGGCGAAGAGTCGCGGGTGAAACTTAACTATGACACGAATTAATTGAAGCGCTTCTTTAAGTCGTGAATCAGCAGATGAGCTATTTTTAGCAGCATCTGAAAGATCTGAGAGACCTGTGACATCATTTTTCACCATATAGTTCTACCATTTTGGACTGATCGCCTAGTCTCTTACGTTGTGAAGTTATTCGTGCGAGGTCTGTTGACAGTTGTGATCGCTTCAATTATTGCGATGTGGATCTACGGATTGTTTTTTGCATCAAAACAGGCTGTTAATAAATTTGACGACCGACTTTGGGCCGAGAAAGCACAAGCACGTTGTCTCATCGCCGAGCAACAGCGCGTCGAATTAGCCGACTATCGAATTGTCGATGACCTAGGCGCTGATGCAATCTCAGACAGGGCGATGATCGTAGACAAAGCCACAGACACGATTGAATCCTTTGTGAATGAGTTCCGGGCAGGGTTGCCAACGGACGCAAAAGGAATAGCAATAGTTGGTTTATGGCTAGATGATTACGAAATCTATATTGCAGATCGTCGCTCTTTTGCTGATGATCTCAGAAACGGTATCAACCTACAGTTTTCTGAAACAGCGATCAAAGGTCTGCCGATAAGTGAAAAGATTGCAACATTCGCCGCCGACAACGAAATGTCGTACTGCAAGCCACCGTTAGATCTCTCTATCTAATTTTTTCCAGCCTTCATTGTGTGTGTATTGCTTGATCACTCGAGCAGGTGAACCTACAGCCACGCAGTAATCTGGCAACTCCCCTGTTACAACTGAGTTCGCGCCGACTGCAACATGCTTTCCAATCTTTGCGCCAGGCAACACGACCACTCCATGTCCAAGCCACGAACCTTCACCAATTGAGACTGCGCGTTCGGGTTGTGATTGTTGAGAAATAGGTTTTGAAATATCAAAGTAACCATGACTCTGATCGGTGATGTACACGTGATGGCCAGTCCAAACATCGTCACCGATGTCAATTGACAGATGACCCACAATCCCGGAGCCGCGACCAATCAGACAACGGTCACCGATCTTCACAACTGGATTCGTTAGACACACCTGTCCCGGCATCATCCCGGCAGACAGAGCAACATGTTCGCCAATCATTGTGTCTTTGCCAATGTGAATATAGTTTTCATTAAAGATTGTCGTTGTCGGAAACAAAATAATTGAGCCAGTGCCAAACTTTCCAAATTTTTTGCCGCGTCGAGACTTAGGACCGATTGCAGCACTTGCAGTAAACCATCGCCAAACTGCGTCAAAAAGATCGCCGGTCGCATCAGTTACTTTAAACAGTCGCATCACGACATCGTAGTTAAGACTGATTAGCCTAGAAACATGGCTTCAGTTAAAAATTCAAACGGATCGTTTAATGGCAATGATCTCGGGTCAGGATTGCTCGAGTTTTTGGGTATTCAGTTTGCAACTGCTAATCGTTTTGAAGAACCAGTTGATGTCATTAGCTATACAAACGAAGTTAACGCAAAAGTTTTCGGTCCACAATCGCCACAAGTGCCCGGTTTCATGGAAGAGATTCTTGATACTAAGTCGTTACCTATTGACGAAAATTGTCTCTTTCTGAACATTTGGACGAACATTGTTTTTATTGACGAAGCAGCGAATTACGAAAAGCAAGAATTGAAGCCGGTATTGTTCTGGATTCATGGTGGTGCGTACACGAACGGCACGGCTGCAACGAGTTGGTACAACGGAGCATCGCTAGTAACTCGAGGCGATGTAGTGCTTGTCAGCATTAATTATCGGCTCGGGCCGTTTGGCTTTCTAGGTGACAACAATCTTGGCACGCTCGACCAAGTCAGTGCCTTGAGATGGGTCAACCGAAACATCGCTTCATTTGGTGGTGATCCGAATAATGTAACCATTTTCGGAG
>Ga0164295_10004154_pt1 | contig 11526 bp, 10 predicted proteins | sample GEODES006metaG_FD_111798 | JGI IMG/M metagenome (GOLD analysis project Ga0164295, IMG submission 111798) | Oligotrophic lake water microbial communities from Sparkling Lake, Wisconsin, USA - GEODES006 metaG | ecosystem: Environmental > Aquatic > Freshwater > Lake | place: USA: Sparkling Lake...
GGGTCTTCAAGTAACCAAGCAGGAAGTCAATGTTGAGCGACCGCTCATGCGCCTCATCCAGGATCAGCATGGAGTAGTTTTTTAGCAGGGGATCACTCTGGATTTCCGCCAGCAAAATCCCGTCGGTCATGAACTTCACCTTGGTCTCACGGCTGGTATCGTCACTGAAACGCATTTTACAGCCGACCATGCCGCCCCAGCGCACATTCAGCTCCTCGGCCACGCGATGAGAGACACTCATGGCCGCGACCCGTCGGGGCTGGGTGCAACCTATCTGGCCTGGAGCGTCGCCCATGACCTCGAGGCACATTTTGGGAAGCTGGGTGGTTTTTCCCGAGCCCGTCTCGCCTGCCAGAATGACCACCTGATGGCCACGGATCGCCGCAAGGATGTCCTCGCGGCGGGAAGTGATGGGAAGGTCAGGCGGGTAGTCGATCAAAGCTCAAAAAGGGTGGGGAACCTGCTTTCGAGGAGAGTTTCATCTTAGACAAGAAAAAAGGCCTGAAATGAAGGTGTTGAAGCTTCCTCAGTCGGCTTCTTGCGGAAATTCCGGCATTGAAAAGATTGACATAGGGGTGGAATGGATGCCCTAGATGGCCCAACTCCTGCCATTCCCTTCTTACTGCCTCTCATGTCCAAAGCCCTTATTATTGCCGAAAAGCCCAGTGTTGCCGCCGATCTTGCCCGTGCTTTGGCGAAATCTCCCGGCATGAAGGCCTTTACCAAGGAGAAGGATTATTATGAGAACGAGACCCACGTCATTTCCAGCGCTGTCGGGCATTTGATCGAGTTGGCGATGCCTGAGGTGAATGGCAAAAAGATCGGCTGGGGCTGGACGAGCCTGCCGATCATGCCCCAGGAATTTGAGCTGAAGCCCATTGAAACGAGTGCCGACCGATTCAAGCTTTTGAAGAAACTGATCGCCCGCAAGGACGTGGATCGTCTGATCAATGCCTGCGATGCGGGCCGTGAGGGAGAGCTGATTTTTCGGTACATTGTTGAAGCTGTGGGTAGCAAAAAGCCCGTTCAGCGTCTTTGGATGCAGTCCATGACTCAGGGGGCGATCCTAGCTGCCTATCAAAAACTCCGCACGGGGGCTGAAATGCAGCCGCTGGCAGATGCGGCGAAGTGCCGCAGCGAATCCGATTGGCTGGTCGGCATCAATGCGACTCGTGCCCTGACGGCGCTGAATTCGCGTAATGGCGGTTTCCGTCTGACGAATGCCGGCCGTGTGCAGACTCCGACGCTGACCATTCTGGCCAAGCGTGAGACTGAGATCCAAGCCTTTGTCTCCCGCACCTATTATGAAGTGCATGGCCTGTTTGAGGTCACTGCTGGGAAGTATGAGGGGCGCTGGTTCAATGAATCCTTTCAGAAAGATGAGCACGACGAGCACAAGAAAGCTGAGCGTCTTTGGGACCTGGCCAAGGCTGAAGAGATCGTCAAACGCTGCCTAGGCAAGCAGGGCAAGATTGAACAAATCACCAAGCCGACCAAGCAGATCGCGCCACTGCTGTATGATCTGACCAGCCTGCAACGGGAGGCCAGCAATCGCTTCGGTTTCTCGGCACGCCGCACCCTCCAAATCGCTCAGGCGCTGTATGAGAAGTTCAAAGTGTTGACCTACCCAAGAACAGATTCGCGCTACTTGCCTGAAGACTATTTGGAGACGGTGAAGGAGACCCTCAAAACCTTTGCCAGCCATGCTCGGAACAAGCAGGACGCTCTACCGCAGGATCTCGGCGATCATGCTGCGAAGGCTCTGGACAACAAATGGGTCCGGCCGACCAAACGCGTCTTTGATACGACCAAGGTGAGTGATCACTTTGCCATCATCCCTACTGGCCAGATCCCACCGAAAGAACTGCCTGAGGCTGAGCAAAAGCTCTTCGATATGGTGTCGCGCCGTTTTGTGGCGGTCTTCTTCCCCCCGGCTGAGTTTGAGGTCACCACGCGCATCACCCGCATTGAGCAGGATGCCTTCAAAAGCGAAGGCAAGGTCCTGGTCGAACCTGGTTGGCTGGCGGTCTATGGCAAAAAAGCGGCAGAAGAAGCTGCGGCTGAAGGTGAGAGCAATGCCAAGCTACTGGTTTATGCCAAGCATGGTGACAGTGCGAAAAACGCGGATTGTGAAGCTGCCACCTTGCAGACCAAACCCCCGGCACGTTTCACCGAAGCGACGCTTCTTTCCACCATGGAGACGGCCGGAAAGCTCGTCGAGGATGAAGAGTTAGCTGAAGCCATGAGTGACCGTGGTCTTGGCACACCTGCCACGCGTGCTGCCATCATTGAAGGTCTTATCAGCGATAAATACATTGAGCGCACGGGTCGTGAAATGGCGGTGACCTCAAAGGGTCTTTCTCTCATTGGCCAGATCAGCAGCATCGGGATCGAGGTGCTGAGTAGTCCTGAATTGACGGGGCAGTGGGAGCATAAGCTACGCCAAATGGAAAACTCCAAACTGGATCGTAGCACCTTCATGCGCGACATCCGCAGCCTGACCAGCGACGTTGTGGAGAAGACGCGTGCGTATCAGAAAATCGCCAAAGATCGTGTCTATCCGGATTTTGAAGCCAAATGCGGTCTCTGTGGTCACTTTGGTTTTAAGCAAAGTGAAGACGTGCTGAACTGCAAAAACGCAGAGTGTAAAGTGAAGGTCTATAAGGTGATCGCTGGCAAGGAATTGCCCGAGGATCAGATGCGTCAGCTTCTGGAGACGCGGTTCTTAGCCCCACAAGAAGGCTTCCGCAGTCGTCTGGGTAAAGAGTTCACGGCCGGGATCGAGATCAAGGACGATGGCAAGACCGGCTTTGTTTTCCCTGGTGGAGCCAATGATCCGGATGCGCCGCCGCCTTTTGATTATGAGGCAGCGACCCCCATCGCTAATTGCCCTGTCTGTGCCAAAAAAGGCCGCAAAGGCAAGATCTATGAGACGCCTGAGCATTTCTTGTGCAACGTCGCCGCCAAAGATGCTAAAGTCTGCAATGGGCGGTTGCCGCGTGTGCTCTGCAAAAAAGAGATCTCCACGGCCAATGCAGTGAAATTCTTTACCGAAGGCAAGACGGACCTGATCGAAGGCATGATCTCCAAGCGCGGTCGCCCATTCAGTTCCTTCCTCAAGTGCAATGCAGGTGATAAGCGTCTGCTAGGCTGGGAGTTCCCACCGCGCGAGGCCAAGCCAAAAGCAGCGCCGAAGCCCAAAGGTCGTTTTGCCAAAAAAGCCGCTGCGGCTGAGGCCGGCGTCGCTGAGTGATCGTATTCTCTCAGTTGCACCTTCCTTCTAACCTTCTAGTTTACGATTCATGATTTCTGATCAACGCCGCTCCACTCCCTTGCTTTGGGTGCCATTACTGATGATCGTTTTGGCGCTTCTTCTACAATGGTTCAAGCTGAACTCTCCCCAGACGGGCTTGCTGCCTAATTTCTCGCCATGGATGGCGCTGGCCTTCACTGGAACTCTGGTGATGTCCCGTGCCTTGCCTTGGTTTGTTTGGCCGCTGGCCATGTTTGCGGTCAACTTGGCGGCTCTCGGATCACCGGCCGCTTTGACGGCTGAGAACCTCACGATCTATGGTATCTACGCCCTGGCCGCCTGGTCGGCTGCGCAGTTTCGTGGCAGACTTGGTTTAGTTCAGGGATTGCTCGGTGTGGTTCTTTGCAGTGCGGTCTTTTATTTGGTCACCAACACCGCTTCATGGGCCGGCAATGCCGCCTATGCCAAAAGCCTGACAGGCTGGATGCAGGCACTGACCACGGGTCTGCCCGGTTACTTGCCGACCTGGACCTTTTTCCGAGCGTCCTTCTTCAGTGATCTCGGTTTCAGCGCTCTGCTGATGCTGGCTTATAATGCTGAGGCCCGTGTTCGCAATCAGGCGTTGCTGCCTCTTTTGGTTTCTGCTGCGCGCTAATTTTTAGGATAGCGCTATGTCACAGCCTATTCCTCAACCCATCAATCCCGCTGAACTGCCAGTCCTGGCTTTAGCGACGATGAAGAAGGCTAAGTTTCCGATGCTGGCTACCTGTGACGGGGATCAGGCTAGAGTCCGTCCTGTTTCCCCCGTGCGCACGGATGGTTTTACCGTCTATGTGGCCAATCTTCGACACTATGGAAAGACGGCTCAATTGGCCGCCAACCCTAAGGCGGAACTGTGTTACACGGACGACGATCATCATCAGGTGCGCATCACGGCTGTGGCTTCGATCGTGACGGATCCACTGTTGCTGCAAGAGATCTGGGATAGCAATCCACTGCTGCGTGCGTATCTGCGCACTCCGGACAATCCGGAACTCATCATCTACTGCTTTAGCCCGAATGAAGTGCGCTACATGCGTGAATGGGCGCTGGAATATCATCCGGTGAATTTGCACGATTTTTGACGGAGCATTGGCAATCTGCTACTCCCTGTCCATGCTGTCAGCATGACCCGCGAAGAAGCCGCTGAAATCCTCCAACGCATTGCCCTCCTGCTTGAATTAAAGGGCGAGAACCCTTTTAAAATCCGTGCCTATAAAAGTGGTGCTGAAGTGGTGGAAGCCTACGCGGGAGACATCATGCAATTGGCTGCAGACAATCAATTGGCTGGTATCAAGGGCATTGGCGATGCTCTGCGCGATAAGCTGCATGAGATGGCCACGACGGGGAAGCTGGAGTTCTTTGAAAAACTCAAAGCCGAGTTTCCCGAAGGTCTCTTTGAGCTTTTCGAAATCCAAGGCCTAGGCCCCAAGAAAATTGCCGCGTTGTATTCGCAATTGCAGGTGGGTTCAGTGGCCGATTTGAAGCGTGTTTGTGAAAGTGGTGAGGCGGCCAAAATCAGTGGCTTTGGTGATAAGACGGTGGTGAAAATCCTGGAAAGTATTGCCTTCCGGGCTGAGCACGCCTCGGAGTTCCGGATCGATCAGGTCTATGCCCTGGCTCTCGATCTTTTGGACACCCTGCGCGCTCATCCTGCGGTCTCGCGGGCTGAAGTCTGCGGCAGCTTTAGGCGTGGTAAAGAGACGGTGCACGATTTGGATTTCCTCGTTTCGACGCGGCAACCGGAACAAGTGATCGCTGACTTTGTGGCCCTGCCACAGATTGAAAAGGTGATCGTTCAGGGAGGCACCAAAGCCAGCGTCTATGCGCCAAACGGCGTGCAGTGTGATCTGCGTGCTGTCAGCGGTGCCGAGTTTCCCTTTGCCCTGAACTATTTCACTGGTAGCAAGGAGCACAATGTGGTCATGCGTCAGCGAGCTCTGGATCGTGGGCTATCGCTGAATGAATATGGATTCACGCCGACCGAAGCAGGCGCCAGTTTGTCGGCAGAGATCCAAGAAATTCATGATGAGCGGGAAATTTACCGCGCTCTTGGCCTGGATTACATTGAGCCTGAGTTACGGGAAAATTCGGGTGAAATCGAAGCCGCAGCTCAGGGGCGTTTGCCTGCTCTGATCCAGTTGGAAAATCTGCGCGGTGTCTTCCACAATCACACCACGGCAAGCGATGGACGCGGTACTCTGCTTGAGATGGCTGAAGCGGCGCGCGATCTGGGCCTTCAATATCTAGGTATTGCCGATCACAGCAAAAGTAGCTTTCAAGCCAACGGTCTCAATGAGCAGCGACTGCGGGCTCAGATCGCCGAGATCCGTGCACTGAACGCTGAGTTTGAGGGCCACTTCCGCCTCTTTGCCGGTAGTGAGGTGGACATCCTCAAAGATGGCTCCTTGGACTTTGAGGACGATCTTTTGGCGGAGCTGGATTATTGCGTGGCCAGTGTGCACAACGTCTTTAATCTGCCTGAGGCCGAAATGACGAAGCGCATCATCCGCGCCATCGAAAATCCCCATGTCACCATGCTCGGTCATGTCACCGGACGTCTGCTATTGCAGCGCCCAGCCTATGCGGTGAATATTCCCGCGATCATTGATGCAGCCGCAGAGACTGGCACCATCATTGAGCTGAATGCGAGTGCCTGGAGGCTGGACATGGATTGGCGCTGGTGGCGGCTAGCCAAAGAGAAAGGTGTGAAGTGCAGCATCAATCCAGATGCCCACAGCACGCAGGGCCTAGAGGCCGTGTTGTTCGGGGTTCGTGCTGCCCGCAAAGGCTGGTTGACGAGGAACGATGTGGTGAATTGTCTGCCACTTGGTCAGATCGAAGCAGCCCTGAAAAAACAAAGGGCGGACTGATGTCCGCCCCTCATGGGTAGTTTATTTTTCCACTTTGATCTTCGGAATTGTTCCGCTGATTTTAGTGGCGATATCGGAGAAGAAGTTCCCGCCCTCGGTTTCCTTGGAATGGCGCAGGAAGAGACCAGCGACGAAGGCGGTGATGAAGAGGAAAATCACAATCAGGGCTGTGGCGCAGCCGCTGCCCGTTTGATCTGGGTAATTGCTCGCGCGGCGGACACCTGGCGGGCGTGTTGGCTTTTTGCGGTAATCGGCTGGGGCTGGTGGTGGAGGGGCGTCTTTGACCGGAAGAACTGGCGGTGGCACAAACATGATGGGTTTTGCCACGGCAATCTCTTCAGGTTCATCACTGGGGGCACTGCCGGCATAGAAAACGGCCTGAATATCACCAAAAGCCACGCGATCACCCTCAGTCAGTTTGGCCTCTTCAATGACAGCGCCATTGACCCTTGTGCCATTGCTCGACTGTTGATCACTGATGTAGCAGCCATCCTCCTGAAGCTCAATCAAGGCGTGATGCCCTGAAACGGATGGGCAATCCAATACGATAATACTATCTGGGTGACGGCCTAAGGTCGTCGTGCCAGACTCGAGCACGTGGGTCATGGAGGTCTCTTCGTCGAGATAGAATACTAGAGTGGCCATAGTCGGGGGGAGCTATATTGGGTGTGATGGGACAGAAGTCCGTGACAGCGCTCAAGGAGGCTTAGCTTTTTGCTGATGCAATATCTATGTTCGCATAAGTGTCATCATTGCATTACATATTTCCATGAACTCCTTCCGTTTTTCCAAGTTAAGCCTCTGCCTTTGCAGCATCGCTTTCTCTATTTACCTGCCTTTGGCGCTGAATGCTGGGCCTGCTGAAGAAAAAGAAGCTGAGGCTGCGGCCTTAGCTTTAGCTGCGGATCAGGAAAGTGCAGGCTTCATGTTTCGCGCTGAGGCATGGAGCAGCGACCTAACACAAGGGATGGGTAAAGCCGTGAGAATGCAGCTTTTTAAAGGGAATGAATACTGCATCGGCGTTGCCGTGCCTCGGAAATCAGGTGTCCGCGTCAGTGGCGCGGTTTTGGACCTTGATGCCAAACCAGTGGGAGAAATCCAACCGGTTCTAGAGGGTTGGGGCTTTCTTCTTTACTTCAAGCCCAAAAAAACGGGGGTCTATATGATTACCATTCATGTGGATGAAAAGGGCAAGCAGGCGGATACCTCCTGCGCGATCATCACTGGCTATAAATAAATCGGCTCAATCCCGCAGTGCTACAGCTGGATCGACCTTGGCGGCAAACCAGGCGGGAATGAGTGCAGCAATCAGGCAGAGAAGCACCGCGAGACCGCAGATCGAGCCGATGTCACTCGGTTGGATTTTTGAAGGAATCTCACTCAGGAAATAGATGTCTTGGGGAAAAAAGTCGCGCCCAGTCGAATGCGCGATCAGATCACGCAGATCATTCCTGAAATGCAGGACAGTCATGCCAGCGATCAACCCAGTGATGATGCCCAACACGGCGACAATGCCTGCCTGCGCGAGAAAGATGGCCATGATCTGACTGGCCCGGGAACCCAAGGCGGTGAGGATGCCAATCTCACGACGCTTTTGCACCGTGACGGTGATGGTCGTATTCATGACACAGATGGAGGCCACGAGCATGATGAAAAAGAGCAGGAAATACATGAGTGACTGCTGATTCTCCACGCTTTGAAGCATGAAGCCATGCATGTCTGTCCAGGTCCGCGGACGCCAGTCTAGCGGTAGCAGGTCATGCTCGATCCAGCTATTCACCAAGGCATCCGCAGCCTCTGGCTGACTGAGTTCGATCTCGATGCCGCTCACGTCGCCTTCCAGATTGAAGAGTTCCTGGGCCACGTGCAGTGCCGTGTAGCAGCGTTCTCCAGCAGTGTCCGCGCGGACAATGGCTGTGATGACGAGATCTTTGGGAACCACGACGATCTCGTCACGGACGGCCGCTGCTTTGACCGTATCTTTCTCTTCTTCGACCGCGCGCAGGTCGCGGATCATTTGACTGATGGTGTCCCTGGCCAGAATCGAGAGAGTGTCTCCGACTTTCACGCCTAGCTTCTTAGCTAGCGTATCCGTGATGATGAGGGTCTCCTCCTTGAGGTTGAATTCGCCTTCGAGCCGGTGCTTGGCCAGCTTCGCCAAGAGGGCGTTATCAGTGCCATCTTTGAGACCAAAGAGCTCCACGCCTTCTGGATCGGATTTGCCTGTCCTGGCGGCGATGGTGCCTTCCGCCATAGGGGTAGCGGAAAGGATGCCCGGTTGGGCTTGCATGAGCTTGAGCACTTCCCGCCAATTGCTGCGCACAGGGGGCTCAGCACCTTCTGGCAGTTCGCCCACAAAGCGTGGCTCCTGCATCAGGACGATGTGAGGCTCAAAACCAAGCAGGAGCTTTTTGAACTCAACCTGCCAGCCCTGAAAGACGGACATGACCACCACGAGAACACCGACTCCCAGCATGACGCCAAGCACGGAAATCAAGGTGATGACGGACACAAACGAACGCTTCGGGCGCAAGTAGCGAAGGGCTAGGAAAAACGGAGCGCTGGAAAACATGAGGACTCGACAAACTGGACGTTTCTGACCTGGCTTCAACCCAGGATCGCAGAAACGCCCCATCTGCCAACGAAGCTTTGGCTTAGAGCTTGGTGTAGCCCACGCTTTCGCAGGGCATGTCCCAGAGCTTTTTCAGTTCGGCATCCAATTTAGTGATGCTGAAACTGACGCCTGCCATTTCCTGACAGGTCACAATGTTATCGACGATGGTTTGATGAACGATCAGGCCACGGGCATCCAGAATTGGCTTGGCAGCGCGCAGAAGAATCAGCAATTCCATCATGTGCGTGGAGCCAAGGCTATTCACAAAGAAGACAATTTCATCCCCCTGATTCAATGCCAGATCGTCAGCAAAGAGCAGATCGAGAATCTTGGGTGCCAACTCGTCAGCCGTGCACATCGGGATCAGGCCCACGCCTTTTTCACCGTGAATGCCCATGCCCAAACCAATCACATCATCCGCGAGATCAAAGGTTGGTGCGCCAGTGGCGGGGATGGAGCCAGGCTTGGTGGAAACACCCACCGTGCGGGTCATGTCGTTGGCTTTTTGAGCGATCCGAGCCAGCTCATCCAAGGTATCGACAACTTGAGCCGCAGCACCAGCTAACTTGACGACGGGCACGAGTCCAGCAACACCGCGACGGTTTTGTTTTTTGTCAGTAGGAGCTGAGCAGACGTCGTCATTGATGATCACGGTCTTGACGATGATGCCGTCATCGGAAGCGAGTTCTGCACCAATGTCGAAGTTCATCACATCACCCGCGTAGTTGCCATAAAGATAGAGGACACCCTTACCGCGATTCACGGCGACGGTGGCTTCCAGGACGATGTCTGGAGGTGGGGCGGCAAAGATGTCACCAACAGCCGCGCCATCGGCCATGCCTTTACCCACAAGGCCATGATAAATCGGCTCATGGCCAGCACCACCGCCCACAAGCAGAGCTGGGGCGTCAGGGCGCAGATCATTCATGACAATGGAGCGGCGACCCACTGCGCGTGCTTTGCCATCATAAGCAATGACCAAACCTTCAAAGAGGTCGTCAGCGCATTTGAGGGGGTCATTGATGATCTTTTTAGCGGAGTTGTTGCTCATGAGGAAAAGTTTAGATGGTTGGGGCGCTAGGTTTAGCTGGAAGCAATGGAGTTGTCAAAGCAGGATCAACGCCCAGCTAGCGAACTGTCAGGAAGGCTGAAGGCCGCCTCAATGAGATGCAGTTGTGGCAACTCATCCGGAATGAGAATGACTTCGGCAATGTCGAATCGGACGGCAATTCGCGGATTGCCCAGCTGTCGCAGCCAATCGAGCGCGCCTCGCTGGATCAGCTTTTGCTTGTCTTGATTCACTGCGTCTGCGGGACGACCAAAGGCAGTGCTGGTTCGCGTTTTGACCTCTATAAAACTCAGGGTCTGACCATGCCGCGCGACGATATCCACTTCACCTCGGTGCAGGCCACGGTAGTTTCTAAAAAGCACACGGCGCCCATGGCTCTGGAGATGCTTGGCAGCTAGGAGTTCACCCAAGAGGCCGATCTCTGGGCGACTGAGCTTCACTCCGAGCAGGCGTCCTGAAAAGGGTTGATTGAGCGGGATGAATCGCAGTAAGAATCGGCGCAGTCGCGGATGCTGCTTGAGCCGATAGCTCAGCCGCGCCAAAGGCGCTGGGAGCTTCCAATTCGTGGAGGGATCGGCATTCATAGCCCTAACCGACAAACACTGATTCCACCTCCAAAGCATACGTCCACATCTGACCCCGGATCGCGAGGGCGATCCCCATAGCTGGCATTGTAGAGGTAGCCGCCATCGGGATGTTTTTCATAACTGACGATCAAGGGTGATTTGGCTGGCTGGCAATGGGCCAGATCGGGCATGGCTAGCTCACCGGGAGGATGATGTGGAAAATTAGCACACCAGTAGTCGCCCTGGCCCAAGGCTTGTGATTGAAGGTTATCAAAGAGTTCTGCGGACCACTGAGAGACTCTGGGCCAATCCACGGCAAGTCCGCGAATGAGATAATGGGAGAAGGCCATGGCTTTGACTTGATGATAAGTTGCTTCCCGTGCTGCGGCACAGGTGCCTGAAATCATGATGTCCTGGCCCAAATTACCACCGGCATTGATTCCGGAAAGCACCCAGTCAGGTTTCAAATCTAGAGCGAACAGACCGATCCTCACACAGTCTGCCGGTGTGCCATGCACAGCCCAGCGGTTGTCACCTCGTGACTCGACCTTGAGTGGAGAATGGGTGGTGATTCGATGACCACACATCGACTGTTCATTGGCCGGTGCCACGATGCTAATGGAAGAGTTCGGGATCAACCGAACGGCCTGCTCCAAAGCCGCCAGACCAGGCGCATCGATGCCATCATCATTGGTGAGTAGGAAATGCACGAGAAACTATTTCTTGAAGTAACCATTCTGTTTCTCACTGATCGGCAGGCCCACGGTCTGCATCACTTTCAGCATGTCTTCCCAGAGTTCACGCTTGGCTTTCAGGCCACCCCCCGCCAGCTTTTCTTCCCGTAGAATGTAATTGGGATGAAAGGTTGCCACTGTCTGAATGCCCTGCAGTTCGTGGTGTTTGCCGCGCAGCCGCAGGATGCTTTCACCCATTCCAAAAGCCTTGGAAACGGCCGGTCCTAGAACCACCACCACTTTCGGAGCCACGATGGCAATCTCCGTCATGATGTAAGGCAGAAAAACGCGCATCTCTTGGTCTGTAGCTGCGCGATTGCTGAGACCCTGCTCCCCATCCGTCGCTGGACGAAATTTGCAAAAATGGGTTAAATAAAC
>Ga0164295_10004155_pt1 | contig 11526 bp, 12 predicted proteins | sample GEODES006metaG_FD_111798 | JGI IMG/M metagenome (GOLD analysis project Ga0164295, IMG submission 111798) | Oligotrophic lake water microbial communities from Sparkling Lake, Wisconsin, USA - GEODES006 metaG | ecosystem: Environmental > Aquatic > Freshwater > Lake | place: USA: Sparkling Lake...
CGGGGTCTACAGGAAGGTACGTGGCGATACACTCTGGATGAGTCGATCTATGGAGCGTTCAGCAACATTCCGTTTGATGGCTTCCGGTTCACAGATGCGTTTCGCCTTGTGGATGCGGATGCATCGGAGTCAGAACGATCTGAAGTGAAGGCAACGATCTATGGGAGAACCTGTGATTCGGCAGATCTGATCGCGGAGAACATTGTGTGTCCGGAGTTGAGGGTGGGGGATTGGTTACGCGTGGATAATATGGGTGCTTACACGGTGGTGTCCGGATCTGAGTTTAATGGCTTTAAGAGGCCGAAGAGGCTTTATGAAGAATAGTGGGATATAGTAGAGGAATGAGCGGCAATAGCAGTGCTAGTAGTTCTAATGAACCATTAGAAATTCAGAAACTACGTAGAGGTATTGTAGCAGAAAATAATCGACATATTGCCGCTATAAAGGCGATAAATGACCAAATTAAAAAAGCTATGATAGGGTATGGACTCACTAGCCCACCATCCATTAGATCAGGAGGGGGTGCTGGGGGAGGTGTTGTAGAAGATGAAGAGGAAGAGGAAGAGGAAGAGGAAGAGGAAGATGCAGAGGAAGGGGAAGAGGGAAAAAGAGAATCAGAACCAGCAGCATCCGCATCAGCTGGAGGAGGAGGAGGACGTGGGGCATCATTTACAGCATCACTAAAGGAAGATGCAAAGGCTAAAGCAGCTAAAGCAGAAGCAGAGCTACAAGCAGCACTGGCGAAAATCGCGGACGAAGAAGGTATGACTGTGCCTTATCTAAGAAAACTGTATGATGATGAACTAGACCGTTATCAAGGTGGTGGAAAAATAGAGAAAGTAGGTTATGGTATATCAGAACTTAAAAATACAATAGCAAATAAAAGAGGTTTATCTTCATCAGATATAAAAATTTTATTATTAGTCCAAAAAGTCCTTGAAAAAGAAAGCTTGTATACTTCATGTAAACGAGATTGTTCACGTGATCCTATGGAAACGCGTTCACTTGCGTTAGCTGAAAGACAGATTTTTTGCAAATGCTCAAGACGAGGCGGCAGTCGCAAACGATCGAAGAAATCAAGGGCATTCAAGAAATCCAAGAAATCAAAGGCTGCCAAGAAATCCAAACGTGCAACTAGGAAACATTAAGTAATCCAAACATATATCTTTCCCCGACATGTAAATCAGACCGCGGAAAAATAGGGACACCTGAGACTTTATGAAGAATAGCGGGATATAAGTAGGAAATGGATGTTAAACCAAGTCTAGGAGATAATAAATGCTGGAGTCATGAAGGGAAATATGTAGGAAAACTAGTTAGGCTTGAACATGTTGGGAGGACGTTCGACCTTGATCCCAAATATACATTTGATACTGGTGAAGTAGTAATAGGTTTGGGGGCAAAATTCACAGAAGTTCCATGTAGAAGTGGTGGCGGTGGCAGCATAGAAATGACATCATTAAGCAACGCATCATCTGCATCTGCATCATCAGCACCTGTTGGTTTTGATTTATTTACACTACTGGGTGCAAACCCCCCAAATGTTGCATTAATCCTACAAGCTATAAAAAATGGTGCAGATGTTCACACACCTGACGCAAAAGGCTATACGCCTCTCTTTTGGGCTGCATGGAAAGGATTGACGGAAGTTGTTGCAGCTCTTATTGATAAACATGTAGATCTAAATGCAAAAACTACAGGATCTGGGAATACAGCATTAATGGTTGCTTGTTTGAATGGATCCGCACGTATTGCTATGCAACTTGTTATAGCAGGTGCAGATTTACATATTAAGAACTTTAGTGGCAAAACAGCAAATTCTGTACTCCTTGAGCATCTTGCACGGTACGCTTCTCCTTCACAACAACCAAAAGATTTACGACAGGTGCAAACACTTCTTGATCAACGAGGTGCAGGGCGCCGACGTCACATGCGCAAGAGTCGTAAGGGTCGTAAGCAAAGACTATCCAAGAAATCCAGACGTTCCACCAGATGAAAGGTGAAGGCCGACGAGTAACCACCCTCAGCCTAGCACGATGAGTAACCTCCTAATAGTGGAATCCCCCGCCAAATGCAAGAAGATCCAAGAATACCTCGGCGCCGGTTGGCGCGTGACCGCCACCATGGGCCACATCCGAGCCCTCAAGGAAGATCTAGAAGGTATCGGATTCGATAAGAAGACAACTGTTCAGAGATGGGCTCCTAAGTACGAGTCCATCCCTGAAAAGCGGGAAGCCTTGGCCTCCCTCCGAAAAGCAGCGCAAGGCGCCACTGTCTACCTAGGTTCCGATGATGACCGCGAAGGCGAAGCCATCGCTTGGCATACCTGTGCCGCCCTCGGCCTGGATCCCGCGACAACTCCGCGTGTAACCTTCCACGAAATCACGGAATCCGCTCTAAAGGCTGCCGTGGCCCGACCCGGTCGCATCGATATGAACAAATTCCACGCCCAACAAGCGCGATCCATGTTGGATCTTCTGATTGGATACACACTGAGCCCGTGCCTCTGGCGGTCCATCTCTTACCAAGCAGGGTTAAGTGCAGGACGTTGTCAGACACCCGCCCTCCGTATTATTTATGAACGCGACAAAGCCATCGAAGCCCATAAAACCGCTACCACGTGGTCTCTGACAGCAAAGTCCAAAGATCCAGAACTCACCTGGTCCTCCCCCACGTCCTACACCGATCAGAACTCCGCTGTCACAGTCCTTCTGGGTCTCAGCCAACTTGGCAAAGACGAGCAAGTGATTCGCATCACGGATCGTGTGGAACGGATCAGTGTCCATCATCCCCCAGCACCCTTCATAACCTCCACACTCCAACAGGAAGCATCCTCCCGTCTGTCTCTGAATCCGAAGACCACGATGCGTCTGGCTCAGACACTCTATGAGGCAGGGCACATTACCTACATGCGAACGGATAATGCTGTTCTCTCTGAAGAGGCCAAGGAAGCACTGACGGCTCTGGTCACGACTAAGTACGGAGCTCCGTATCTGGCATCTTCTGAAGTGCCTAAAAAAGCCAAGACAAAAGCAAAAGCCGCAACTCCCGATCCTCAAGCCGCACATGAAGCCATCCGCCCTACGCACCCTGAAACGACTCCTGCCTCCCTAGAAGGCCCTGAACGTCGTCTCTACGACCTCATCTGGCGCCGCACTGTCCAGAGCATCATGGCACCCGAGCAGCGGGATGTTGTAACACTGAAAGGCCTCCTGGGCGAAACACCGGTGACCACCACCTGGGATCAAACCCGCTTTGCTGGATTCCGCGTCCTCGATCTCAAGGAAGCAGAGGAACGGGCAGAAAAGGCAGCCTACGTAGCCAGAGCCACTCTGACTAAGGACAAAGCCGTCCCATGGACTACGGTCACTGTCACAGAAACTCATACTACGCCACCCTCCCGTTACACAGAAGCCTCCCTCATCAGTGATCTAGAACGCAAGGGCATCGGTCGTCCCAGTACCTATGCCTCTCTGGTGGAAACAGTGATGGACCGCAAGTATGTGGAGAAGGGCTCCGTGGCAGCAACACCAACTCCGTATCGTGAGATCACACTGACGGCGGGAGAGGCCAAGGCGAAGGCAGTGACCAAGACGACCATGACAGGTGCGGAGCGCGACAAGCTCCGTGTCACACCCCTGGGTCGCACAGTGATCGAATGGCTGCTGACCACCTTTGAGGATCTGTGTGACTATGGGTTCACGGCGGCGATGGAAACAACGTTGGATACAGTTGCTGCTGGTTCCACAAAGTGGGACTCTGTGCTGACCACCACGTGGGACCGCTACAAGGACCGCTATCAGACCATTATGACGACTCCATCGACATCATCGAGCTCAAAAGTCAAGGAGTTCGGCGATGGCTACAAGATCATCCTGAGTAAGAAGGGGCCTCTCTTCGTACTGGAGAAGGATGGGGCGAAGACACAGTTTGCGAATGTTCCTAGCACTGTAACGATCGCAACGGCTACAAAGGAGGACGCATTGGCTGCATTCTCTGGCCCTGCCGGTGGATCTGCAGCGACAGCAGCGATCCCAGGAGGAGGTGATTCCCTAGGTGATCTGGAAGGAGATCCCGTGACCCGCAGGAAGGGTCCCCATGGTCACTACGTCACGTGGCGGACCTACAATGTCAGCTGTACTCCTGAAGAAACACTGGAAGGGGTCGCATCCCGTCTCTTATCCAAGGTGGATGCCGTCGATCACACGGTCGGCCCCTTCAAAATCCGAAAGGGGACCTACGGTCTCTATATGTTCCGCACAGGATCAAAGACAAAACCGACCTTTGTCGGCATCCCGGATGATACGCCGTATACGACTCTGACAGTGGAAGGAGCAGAGGCACTGTATAAAGAGCACAACAAAGCAAAGACAGCCTCTAAGAAAACGACTACGAAGTCAGTAAAGACTGCTACTAAGGAGCCAGTAAAGACTGCTACTAAGGAGCCAGTAAAGAGCGGCACTTCGTCCTCAAAATGAGCGTCGAATAGGGCGACAGCTTCTCATAACCACTGGCAAGTTCATATCCCGCCTCATCCGCTATCGACAGCCATTCGGGAAGCAGATCCCATGTAACCCAATCCCGTCCGATCAAAAGAAGTAAGACACAGCAACATTTATCCTGATTTCCGTTGATCGGATCATCACGGTTCGTGTCACGGGGTGCCTGGACATAGCATAGACCAGGAGCAGGGCGATCGATGCCCCAGACCTCCACTGTATTTTGCAGTTGTGTGGAATAGACCACATTACGCCGGATCCGATAGAATCCCATCCTACTGTTCCGCTACTATAAAATGTGACGCTGTCGATCGGTATCGGGCATCGATGGTGAAGATAACGACGATGGGATCTTTAGTATCGAAGCAGTCAAAACCGAAGCCACAAGAAAACAAAGATGCCACTTTCATTGGCCACTATCATCATAGTGTAAGAAACGCTATCTACATAGCCTATCCTACCCATGAGGTCCGCTTCATCTCTATGGACCCAGGAGAGCCCTATATCCCATTGAATCGATGTTCTAATCGAATCAATGTCATATATAACTCTGAAACTCTCCTGATTACCGAAGTGCGGCATGAATAACTCATGCATAATAGGGCGTTTTGTTCGACACAGCTTCCGCCGACCTAGGCTGACCGCGCCCCATTCCAGGTGGCGCAAAGGGCTGATCCATGCGCATTGTATCCTGACGGGTGGGATTGTTGAAGCGGCGCCCCGACATGGCCGACACCACATTATCCGCTCCATGACGGCATTCATCTGCTCCTGGTACAATCAGCACAGCGACAGGGTTTCCCGCATTTTGGACACCAGGAGGCACACCCATTGGAGTAGGAGGCGCCACCGTGTTCCGGTGCAGAGGCCCATCCTCCGCGATCACGGCCTGGCATCGCGTCAAGGGCTGATCCAGACGACGAAGCTGACTCTCCGCATCGATCTGCGCCACGGTTGCAGGAGCACCGACAAAGAATCCGACCGTTGGATGATTGCGTTCAACCTCCACCATCCCCGCAGCATCCACCGTGGTCATGGGCCATGCATTTTGGTAGTTCAAGCAAATGCGGGAAGCCGCAGCGGGGTCCTGTGGAATCCCATCAGGAATCGCCACATCGGGAAAGATATGGTATCGCGAAATGAGCGTAGGATCCCGCTTCAAGCACATCTTCTTGGTCGTGTACCACTTTGCCTGTTCGGGAACCCCTGCCAGGAACATGTCGTGTGTCACATTCTGCAGATGGTAGTTCGTGGAGTTGTACGGCGCCGCCGCCAACGATTCCAGACGATACTCTGAAGGGTTCATCTACAGGTGCCCCTGATTTTAGGAAGCAGAAGGGGCACGAATCAGCGTCGACGAAGCGTCAGCACGGTCCTGAATTTCCACGACGCGTAACGCCATATTCCAGTCGCACGACAGTGCATCGGGCCCCACAAACAGATTTCCATAGCGGTCGACCCAGGTAAACGACAACCGATCCAGTCGTCCCAGCACAGGAGCAAACACCTTCGGGGATTCGATGAAGGTCTGTGCGTAACAGCCGAAATCATTGAGAAGCAACTTGCCAAAATAATGGGCTATCTGACCGGTGGGATCCTGAGAGACAGCCGTATCCTCCAGATCGGTGTGATCGACGGTGTTCATGAACTCCGGTTCGTTCAGACGGAGGTAGATGTAGTCCGTCGTGAGACGCGGAAAGCAGGTGGCCGTAGCACAGTACAACGTTCCTCCTGAGCAATCCGTAGCAGTCACAGTCGCAGCCGGTCCACCGAACCCCAGATTCCAGCCGAGCCCCCAATCCGATACTGCTGTCGCAGTAAATGGCAACGTAAATGGATCCGATGCATAGATTGTAATCCGCCCCGTTATGCAACTGTATTCGATCGAATAACTGGGAGACACAAGATCAAACTGTTCTTGAAGCGTGGTCAACAGTTGCTGCAGAGAGTAGGTTCCATCGGGGATTGTAAAGGTCAGCGATTCATCTGACTGCGTAATCGTGATCGTGTTATTTCCCTTCGCGGCCGAAATATTGTAAAAGCCGGATAGCATTTTGACTTGGACGATGTCGATCCGGACTACATTTCGGTACGTGCGGGGCAGCCGGAGTTTGAACTGGGTCGGATACGGGTAGATTCGTTGATCGCGGTCCAGACTGTCGACCATCAACATGTGTGTGATCCGCTGCTCCGTAATCTGGAGCGTTGTGTTCTGGTGACTGATTCCGTTGACTGGACTTGAGGGTGAAGGCCCGGGCCCTTCGATCACCGGAGTACGACCGGGACCATTAATCCAGGACATAGCATGTTCCCGCCACTGATCCATGGCTTGCATCCGACCGTCGTGTGTGATGCGATCGCCTTCCGACGTCCCATCCGTTTCCCCACTGTGATCTGTATCCGCGCCAGTGTCAATCGAAGAGCCAGACGTAGTCGAAGAACCATCAGAATCGTCCAGATCGTTATAAGGGCGAAACATTACTCTACCTACCACAGCTCGATTTAGATCAGGGTCCAGATATTAAGTATCCCATAAGATTGTCTGTAATCCGGATAATGCTATTATGAAAATAAAGTAGATCTCTTTTATAAGGTTCATATTCGGGATTGTCCAACATTTTAAATAATATATATTTTATTTGATCCATTACATTTATTGATGATATCGCGAACGCCGACCGGGCATCATGATTATTAATATACCGGATATTTCCAGCATATTCTACCTCTAGTTTAAACCAAAATAATAATCCATAGACCGTTCTATTATATATATTTCCGGCCATTTATTAATATATATATATATATTTAAATATATATATTTATATTGTTATATCTACACCTTAGAAGGAGTCCCCAATATGCGATGTTGGCGAATACCAACCATTCGTTCCATTATGGACATCCATGATGCACCGAAAGGCATAGTTATACTTGGCACCGACCCCCGAATAGCCATAGAGACGTACGGCGCGTTCGCGGATATAGGCGCGGTCAAAGCGTCCCGCCTGAGCGAGGCGAATCCCTTCACAATAATCCTGCAGTGTATGACATCGCAACCCTGTGATCCCCTGCTCCACAGTCTCTGTCTGTGCCCCGAAATCCTTGGTGATCACGGGTGTTCCGCACAGCTGGGCCTCCACAGCCACACCGCAGAACGGTTCGATAAACTGCGTCGGCGCCATGAGGGCGACCAATGAGCCCAGATACTCTGCGCGTTCCGTTCCGTGAATAGGCGGCTTGTAAAACACGTTAGGCGCCTTCAAGAAGGGTACAGGGTCGCCTTGTCCACAGAGAACAAAGCGAACAGTCGGCATCCGCTTCGCCACTTCCAGAATCTCCACACATCCCTTGCCATCATAGATACGACCTAGAAATCCGACAGTGTCGATCTTGGGACTGAGTGATAAGGGCCACTCCAACTCATTGAAATAGTTCGGAGCCACAAACCAGTAGTTCTGCCCCCATTTCTTTTCCCGTGCCAGATCGTGGTGCAACCACGCGTAGCTTTCGAAGATGCGATAGTTACGGTACGAATCGGGATAGCCGATACCGGATTCGACCACGACCATATCCAGTCCATTCAGTGCAGCGTCATGAGAGCGACCGAAGGGAATGCAGACAATATCCGTCCGAGTGGAGCGATAGTGTTTGGGCAGCTCCACACGCAACCTCCTATTGAACTCTTCATAGAGGGGCGTCGACCAGTTACCGAGATCGCCGACAAAGGCCGTGGGGTTCGCCAGATGGGCCCGACACTCTACTTCAGTCTTCTCAGGATGTAACTTCATGTAACTTCTGATGCGCAGCTCCGACCATTCTTCCACGCTGAGGAGATCAATCTGCTGTGTTGCACCGGATTCGGAGGTCGCCACACCATAATGATAGACTTCGAATCCTTGCGCCGTCATCATGGGGCTGAAGCGCTGAACTTTACCGGTGAAGGCGCAGTGACTATATTCGGATCGGGTGATCGTATGTGGAACAGCCAACATATGGAGACGAATCACAGGGCTACTGGAAAGACCACTGGAAAGACCATCGGAAAGACCACCAGAAAGACCACCACTAACATCGGTCATACTTAAATGCTAGACGCATTTGCGCCTTAAATGGACTGCGCCAAATAGTATCCATGATAGCCTATCGCGGCGAATCCAAGCATGAAAATGAGTTCCCTCCAATAACGTTCCTCCGTTAATCCGTATCCAAGAAGCGCCGGGCCAACAACAAGAACATGAAAGAGATTGACCCAGATGGCTTCCTTCGCTAAATAGTGCGTAACCACTTTGTAACCCTGATACAGAATCACAACGCAGCCAACTGCTATGACAATCCAGGGAGAAATAGGGTAACCGAGCCCAATATAGAGCAAGAAGGGACCCAGAATAATAATATGCAGCAGATGAAGAATCATATGAGTGTTCATCCTCTACATAGGTCGGTTAGAGTTTTAGGATAAAAGCCCCCGCTGACATCAGAGATGAGCGAAGCCACTGTCATCGGCTTCTGTAGTGATTCGGTGATCAGTCCTCTGACGATTGGTTCAACGATTCAATGTGCAGTGGTATGTACTCCATGTGGCTCATGCACCACGATAACGCCGAATGTTGGGACGCATTCCAAATGCCGGATCCAGACTCAGATTCGTCTGATTCCGGCTTCACAGCAAAACCCCAGTGGCTAGGAACACCCAGACACCAGCCCGGCTTGACCCGCACCTCAATAAACTGCACACGCCCAATCCATGGATTAACGGTTGCTGTGATGCTCCATGGATCGACAAATCCAGTAGAACATACCGGCAGATACCGACGATACCGTGAATGCACCAGCCACACAGTGACTGGGGCTCCGGCTGAGCAGCCGATCCAGTGTCGCTCCGCTGAGATCCATTGGAGACCCTGTACCTTTCCTTCAGTCAGATGGCCAACAGAGACATCGGAGAGACCGGGAAGCCACCACCAAGGCCGTGAATCGTTGATTTCGGCGAGACCCTTTTCAAACTCCATTTCGGTTGCAAGTTCCGTTCCATTTGCGATCACGGGTTTTGTATCTCCTTTCCACCAATCAGCGGCTGGCATCGCTGTTCCATCATCCGTTACCACAGTCCAGGGGCCAACAGAGGGGCCGGGGCGCCACGGCAGAACCCCAATCTCTATGACAGCAGGGGTCTTCTCACGGAGGACACTGGCCTCCAGCTTCGGAGGTTGTGTGAAGACATATTCTTGAACCGAATGTTGATATTCAAATGCGTGAATTGCAACGATGATTCCGAGCAGTAGGAACAGTCCCCACACCATTACTGAGTTCCGCGATTCAACTAGACAAATGTGACCGCAAGGATCGCAAACTGGCCATTTATTACGATAGTATGCCAACCAGTCGCACATTTCAAGCAGCCGGTGTTCTCTTCACCGATGGCACTCAAGTTCTAGCAGGGTTTCAAGCACTGAAGGAAGAGCCGTCCATCTCTGGCTTCGGCGGCGGCCGTGAAGGTAAAGAAACCATCCGCGAAACAGCCTTTCGTGAACTTCTGGAAGAACTCTTCGAACCCGAAGCGACCTTTGACATCAAGCCGCTGATCCGAGTGCTGAAAGAACGCTACAAGAAAGATCCAATCATCAAAAAGAGCACTTATCGTTTTCTGATCCTGCCCTTCCGTGAACTGACCGCGATTCTGGCCTTGGTGAAGGCCATCGGTCTGAGAAGCCAAGTCTACACAACGATTCCGACCACGATCGCAGATTTGATAAAGAAACGTGCCCCTCTTCCTACTTCGGAAATCTCCACACTCCACCTTCTGTCACGATCAGCACCCTATGGTGAAGCCATAGACCCCCACTTCCTAGAGGATCTTCAGAGCATCTAAGCCGACATCCCGTTAAAAGAGTATGGAATCTTTTGCTTTCACAGAAGGATCCGTGACCTTGAATGCTGCCCAGGCCGCCATCGTCCGATCGGATCCCCGACAGAATCAACGCATTTTAGCTTCCGCTGGATCCGGCAAAACCACCACGCTGACGGCGCGGATCGCATGGCTACTGACAAATGCAGGAGCCCGACCTGAAAACATCATTCTTCTCACCTTCACACACAACGCCGCCACCGTGATGAAAGAACGTCTGGAAGCACTGGTCGGGCCGACTCCACTTCTCTGCGGCACCTTCCACGCTCTCTCTCAACAACTCCTTCGTCGTGTGAACCCCGAATCATTGGAGGAAGTCTACCATGTGGATGAGCTGCCGCTCAAGGCACTGGACTATCTGACCAGCCCCGAAGGCCAGGAATGGGTCCGCACCACGATTCGCTGGATCTTCATTGATGAGTATCAGGATATCAACGATACGCAACATGCCTTCATCAAAGCGTTGCACCATGATGCTTCGTCTGTAACGATTGTCGGCGACGATGCACAGAATATCTATACCTGGCGCGGATCCTCCGTGGATTACATCCTCAACTTCCACCAGAAGTTCGACGACGTGATCGATTACCAGCTGTCGACCAACTACCGTTCTAAGGAACCCATTATTGCGGTTGCCAACTCTGTCATGCGCCGGATTCCCACGCTTCCCCACAAACAGATGATGACAGCCCCTCTTTCGTTGGAGGATAAAGGCGAAGAGATCTCCGATGGAAGACCCGAAGTACTGTTCTACAGCCGTATCTCTGAAGAATGCGACGCCATCGTGACCCGAGCGATTCAGCACAGCCAGGCTGGTGCCTCCGTTGTGATTCTGAGCAAGTTCAACAGCGTTCTCTATATGTTCGAAGCCACCCTTCTGAAACTTAATGCACGGGTCCGCTTTGTGGATGGCGGAGAGCCGTGCCCAAACACCATCTATCTGAGCACTTTCCATGGCAGCAAGGGACTGGAATGGGATCATGTCTTTCTGGTCCGCATGAACGATGAGGTCTTTCCGCAGCTGAAGGATGAGGATTCCGTTGATCAGGAACGCCGTCTGTTCTATGTCGCCGTCACCCGTGCCCGTAAGACGCTGACGCTGTCCTATAGTCGCAATGA
>Ga0164295_10004159_pt1 | contig 11520 bp, 11 predicted proteins | sample GEODES006metaG_FD_111798 | JGI IMG/M metagenome (GOLD analysis project Ga0164295, IMG submission 111798) | Oligotrophic lake water microbial communities from Sparkling Lake, Wisconsin, USA - GEODES006 metaG | ecosystem: Environmental > Aquatic > Freshwater > Lake | place: USA: Sparkling Lake...
TCACAATGCAGCGGGCCGGGATAGCCTTGAGCGTGGTATTCGGCAAGGATGTCTGCAATGCCGCTCTTGCCTTGACCAAAGGGCAGGTCGTGAGCTTTCACATTGCCGAACTCGTTGAGGTCTTTCATGTGGCTGTCAAAGATGCGTCCTTTGAGGATCTTGATGCAATCGACTGGGTTCAATCCACTGCGGACCCAGTGACCGACATCAGCACAGGAACCGAGACGTGGGTCACGATCTTTGACGAGACCTAGCACATAATTGGGGTCCCAGAAGAGGTAACCGCGATCGAGGGGCTTTTTCGGATGGTTATGGATGGCCATCTTGATGTCGAACTCTTTGACCAAAGCTTCGATGCCGTCCATGCCAGCCACGTCTGGCTCAGAGATGACGATGCCGATGCCCATGGTTTGGCAGAACTCAAAGACTTTGCGATCACCGGCAGCGTCTTTGCCGAGCTTGATGACACCGTAACCAACGGCCGTCAGGCCTTTTTCAGCCAGCTTGGCCTTCACGGCCGCGATCATTTCAGCGGAGGCATTGTGATCCCATTTTGCCTCGGGTTTTTCAGCTGAGAATTTTTGACCCGGATAGAATTCGATGGTTTTTCCACCTGCGGCGGCGGTTTTTTCAATGGCTTCAAACACCGTGTAAAGACGGAAGCTGTAAGCCTGACAACCAGCAAAGAACTCGCCGACTTTGGCGGTTTCTGGAATTGGAGCAGCGAAGGTCGTCGCGGCGAGGAGTGAGAGGAGGAGAAGGGTTTTCTTCATGGATAAAGGGGAACGAGGAAATCGAGGAAATCCTTACACACCAAGATTGTCGAGAAAACTCTTCACGCGGCGTTCATGCCAGGGTTGCAGGCCTGCATGGAAGTCTACAAAACCAACATGTCCCCCATTCGCTGGGGCCTCTAAATGAAAGAGGGCACTGCTTTCCGCCAAGGGTTCAGGAAACGAAGCTGCCGCAAGCAGTGGATCATTGCGGGCATTCAGCAGAAGCGCCGGCACCTGAATCTGAGGGAGATACGGGAGGGAACTCGCCCGCGCCCAGTAATCGGCAGCGTCTGCAAAGCCATGTATAGGTGCGGTGATGCGCTCATCAAACTCGCGAATCGTCTGCACGGCGGCTACGCCATCACGCCCTGTAAGACGCTCACGCAGCTCAGGGAAGCGCCGAGCTTTGAGAAGGGTTTTGGCTTTCATCGTTCTAAGAAAGCGCCGCAAGTAGAGCCCATTTTTGGGATCGTCATCCAGCACCTGCGCGCTAGACGCCAAATCGACAGGCGCTGAAATGGCAATGGCGGCGCAGATGGCCGAGTGGGTGGGAGACTCGCCTGCGTACTTCAGCGTGATGTTTCCACCGAGGCTGAAACCGACCAGCGCTATGGATTCATACCCCTGCGCGGCATGGTCAATGACTGCCCGTAAGTCATCTGAAGCGCCACTATGATAGGAGCGCGTGAGGCGATTTTCCATCCCGCCACAGCTGCGATAATTCCATGCCAACACATCCCAGCCCGCCTGATGCAGCGTCGCAGCCATGCCGCGAATGTAAATTGCCTGGGCAGAGCCTTCCAGTCCGTGGGAAAGGATCACGAGGCGTGAATGCCCTTTTTGCTGCCAGCTAAGGTCCAAAAAGTCGCCGTCCGGCAATTCCAGCCGTTGCCGTCGCTGCCAAGGCCGAAAACGCCGTGGTAGAAAGACAGGCAGGATGGTTTGCCGGTGGCCGCCATCAAGCAACGGTGAGGAAAGAAAGCTAGAGGTGACGATAGGCATGGACCTAATAAAGCAAAAAGCAGAGATGTCACCTGCGCTAGAAGCTTTTTTGGTTGAGTTATGACCCATCCGCAGCCAGCCATGCGCCGCGTGATACTCGTACTAACAGCAGGCTTCGGCGACGGACACAATACAGCAGCAGCTTCCACAGCAGCGGCTCTGAGAAAACTCTGTCCAGGTGAGGAGGTGCTCGTCTCTGATCTGATCTGTGAAGTTCAGCCAAATTTCACCACCGTGCTCAAGGCGCTGTATCAATTCGCGATCACCCATTTTCCCAGTGGCTGGCGCTTTGTTTATCGCTTGCTGGAAAAATCCGACATGGATCCAGCCAAGAGCGCCTGGCTGATCCCGCTCGTGAAAGGACTGCGACATCAGTTAGACACGCTCAAGCCAAGGGTGATCGTGAGCACCTACCCTCTCTATGCAGGTATGCTAGATGCCCTGAGAAAACAGATGCCGGTGCCAAAACTAGTCACCGTGATCACGGACTCCACAAGCGTGCATCCGATCTGGATCACTCAGCCCAGTGATCTTTACTGCGTGGCAGACATTGAGACCGACGAGGTCATCCGCGCCATGGGTATCCCGTCTGAAAAGACACGGATCACGGGCTTTCCCGTGAGTCTGCAATTCACCGAAGTACTGCCACCAGAAGCATTGAAGTCGGATCATCAGCGCATCCTGTATCTACCATCCACGCCTAGCAGTCATGTCGCAGCGACACTTGCCTCATTGCGACCTCTACTTTTGGCAGGCGCACGACTGACTTTACCCGTTGGGAAACACAGCTCGCGGCTTTTTCATATTTTACGTGAGTTTACCGATTCCGTGCCAGCTCATGCCATGGAGATCATTGGCTGGACGACTAGGATTCCTGAATTGCTCCGCACCCACGACGTCGTCATCTGCAAAGCTGGTGGTGCCATTTTACATGAAGTCATGGCGGCACGTATTCCAGCCGTAATCGATTACGTAGTCCCCGGGCAGGAAGAAGGAAATGCCAATTACCTGCTCACTCGCGACTGCGCCCTGCAAAGTAAAACGGCCAAAGAAACAGGAGAGGCCGCGGCCCTGATCCTAGCTGACGGAAGTAAGTTAGGTCAGAAAATGCGGGATAACATGCTCTCCATAAGTCTCCCCGATGCGGCCATACGCACTGCCGAGGAAGTGCTGGCAGTTTTGTGAGCTATTTCTGAGCTTTCTTTTTGAAGAGGTTCTTGAAGAAGTTGGGCTTAGATTTTTTCTCCTCAGGAGTCGCTGGAGCTGAGCCTGACGCTTCGGGGGCACTGCCTTCTCCAACTGGAATCGGGGCGAATCTGCCGGCGCTGGGGGCACCATTTGGATTCGTAGGCTGAGTGAAATCCACTGACTGCGGACGGATAGAGGGTGTTGCGACGTTTAAATTGATCACTTTGGGCTTCAGCGCTTTACCAGCGCTGTCGTATTCATGGAGGACCTGCTGAAACACCTCACCATTGAGATTCATCAGACGGTCTTCTTTGCGGCGGCCAAACTCGTCGTAAATAGACTGACAGCGGGCAATCAGACTACCGCGTCCATCATAGACGTTACCTTGTAGAGGCTCACCTTTCTCATTGAGCAGAAATACTTTTTTCACGGTGGCCACACCAGCTGTGTTAAAAGTCGTTTCCACCATTTCCCGCGTGCTCGGGTCACTCACGGACTCTGTGCGTGACTTATCGTCGTGATAAATGGTGCGGCCGTGAATCCGCTGGAGGCCTTGCGCGTTTAAGATGCCTCCATGGACAAGCAAGGTGAGGGCAAAAATGACGGCATAGTTTTTCATGGTCAGTGAGTAGAATCCTGTCAGATTACGCGAGTCCCGCCAGATAGACAATCCTCATTTCCAACCATGTCTTTTCCTCTTCCGTTCCATCCGACGCCTTCAGATTGGTCTGAGTTTTTGAGCAGTGTTGCCGGCGCTTTCGACTGCATCACGGCCACACTGCACCGACTAGACCCATCCGATCAACATTTGAAACTGGTGGCTTACCAAGGCATTCCCCCACAAATCATGCCGATGATCCAGTCCATACCCGTGGGCAAGGGGATCGCTGGAGCTGCCGCAGAGCGCCGGGAACCTGTCGAGCTTTGCAATCTCCAAACCGATGCCAGCGGCGTTGCCAAACCTGCAGCCAAGCAAACTCAAGTTCAGGGCAGCCTAGCCGTGCCTGTGATGGATGGCGACCGACTCTGCGGAACACTCGGCATTGGTAAAATCGTGCCTTATGAGTTCAGCGAGGACGAAAAGGTCAAACTCTTGAGTATCGCTGCGGATGTGGCCGCACGATTGCTGCCAGGGGTTTAATTTCCCGTCAAACAAAGGATTTCACAACGCGACGGGCGTTTGATACTCTAAGCCTTGTCATGAAATCTTCCCTCATCGTTTTGGCCGGATTGGTTGGCCTTTTGAGCCTGACTCCAGCCTTGGCCCAGCTCGGCGTCAAACGCTCTACTTCTAAGCTGCCGGTCGAGCCTGGAACTGTTCACGTCGAAGACATGCTCATGCGGCCTGTGATCCTAAAAATCCTGGTCGATACCCCGATCTATGCCAATGCCACCATGGATCGCGCCACGGGGTCCATGGCCCCAGGCACGCTGGTCAAGCTAGTTGGCTTTTCGGATACAGCCTACCGTGTCCGCGGCCGCGCCCGACACGGTGACACTTCGGGCTGGGTGCGCATGACAGTTGCTCTTTCTCCTGATCCTAATCTACTGCCTAATCTCAAGAAGCTGCACGAACGCCAAACGCAGGTCGAAGCTCTTATCGCTGAGCATCAAATTGCCCTAGGAATGACCAGCGAGGAGGTCATGGCTTCCATGGGTAAACCGAGCCGCAAAACCAGCAAGCTGAGTGCTGCAGGTAAAGACGAGAAATTCGAGTACATCGTCTATGAACGGGTGCCGCAGTACAACACTAGTTTTGATGCTTTTGGCCGTCCCTTTCAAAGCGTGACCTATCTGAAAGTCGAGACCGGCAGCCTCAGTGTAAACTTCAAAAACAGCATCGTTGAGACCATTGAAGAAACCAAAGGCAACCCACTTGGTGGGGGAGGCGTGAAGATCGTTCCAGGCCCGATGATGTTTAACTATTGAAGCACTCTTAAGGACTCGCGGATGATTTTGTCAGCGCTTGTTGCAGGGTCGAATCCAGGCTGCTTCACCAGTTCATTCACTGCTTTTTGTGCCTCACTCTGTTTATAGCCCAGGGCAATCAGGCCCAACACGGCATCACTCATGGCTTCCTGCTTTGGGTCATGCGTTCCCTTAGCCACCTGAGCAGCCTGCCAGGCATCCACGACACCAACTTTATCCTTCAACTCTAGCACAATACGTTCTGCCGTCTTTTTGCCCACGCCTTTGATCCTGGCCAAAGCTGCCGTGTCATTGCGAATAACCGCATCTTTGAAGGCTGGCACAGGCATCCCACTTATCACAGAAAGCGCCATCTTTGGCCCAATACCTGAAACACGATCAATCAGGAGGCGAAAAAGGTCACGTTCATCATGGCTGAAGAAACCAAAGAGTAAATGCTCACGTTCAGTCACATGGTGGTGGGTCAAGAGCTTCACTTCAGCTCCTTGCTGCGGCAGGCGATCAAAGGTCGTGAGAGGGATATGAGTCACGTAGCCCACACCGCCGACATCGACGATGGCTTGGTGCGGCATGGCTTCAGCGAGTTTTCCACGGAGAAAGGCAATCATGGGTGCTGATGAAGCCGCGCCGAGCAGAAGACGCAAGAGGTTTGATCTATAGACTAGCAATGCCGTGCAATATCGTGCATCGTTTTCCGATGATATTAAGACTCCTTCTGCTGCTCATCTTGACCTCGTTAATTCATGGTCAGGATAGTCCCCGGCTTGAGACACTTCTCATGTTGCCCGAGCCTCGCGCACTGAGGACAGAGCTTTCTGTCGTGTTGGCAGAGGCTCAAAAAACTGTTTTTTCTCCTGCAAGAGAGATTGCCGGCATTCCCGGTATTGAAGTTTATCCCAAGGAGGACTTTCAACGCTATGGCCTCAGTCCTGAGACCTTTGCGGAAAGGTCCAAAAAAACCGCAGATCGTCTGCTGGGTGAACTGAAAGCAGATCTAGTCAAGGATGCTAATGGCAAGGTTTTATATGCTGTTTATCGCGGTGATCGGCCGATCATGGCCTGTCTATTGCTGGCTCCCTCATTGTCACAAAAATTTCAAGATGTCTTTGGATCTGAAATTTGGGTCGCTACGCCAGACCGCCATTCTCTGTATATCTTTCCTGCGAAGCCTGAAGCTCTGGAGGAGTTTGTTCCTGACTTAGCTGCACGGTTTGAGGAAGATGTCTATGCTGCCAGCGCTGAAGTCTTTGCTTTAAAAGCAGGCCAGCCGCCACGAGTGGTGGCTAGCTTTGTTGAATAACCCATGAAAAAGCGGCTGAATTGCTTCAGCCGCCTTGGTGGATTTTGTGGCTTCACTCGCGGAGCGAGAGGACTGCTTTAGCCGATCACTTCTGGCCAATCAGTGTGGAACATCTGGCCTTCTGGCTTGTCGGTGCGCTCATAGGTGTGAGCACCGAAGAAGTCACGCTGAGCTTGCAGCAAGTTGGCTGGCAGTCGCTCAGCACGGTAGCTGTCATAGTAGCCAAGGCTGGCACTGAAGGCAGGGCAAGGGATGCCGTTCAGAGTAGCGATGGAGACAACTTCGCGCCAATTTTGCTGAGTCTTGCTCAGCACATCAATGAAGAACGGAGCGAGCATCAGATTGCTCAGCTCTGGGTTCTGGCGGTAAGCATCCGTGATGCTGTTGAGGAAACGTGCACGGATGATGCAACCGCCACGCCAAATGCTGGCGATACGGCCAAGATCCAAGCCCCACTTCTTGGCTTCACCCATGGACTTGATGAGATCCAGACCTTGGGCGTAGCTGATGATTTTGGAGGCGTAAAGCGCATCGTGCACTTTCTTCACGAGAACAGCTTTTTCAGTGGTGATGTTCACCGCAGGTCCAGTGAGCAGCTTACTAGCGGCAACACGGGCCTTCTTCTTGGAGCTAAGGATACGAGCTTCGACAGCCGCATTGATGGTGCTGATGACGATGGCATTTTCAGCCGCATTCATGAGGGTCCACTGGCCGGTGCCTTTTTGGCCAGCTTTATCAACGATGAGTTCGACGATCGGCTTGCCGGTCTCAGGATCCTTTTGTTCCAAGGCTTTACCGGAGATCTGGATGAGGTAGCTGAGGAGTTCGCCTTCGTTCCACTCGTTAAAGGTGGCTGCCATCTCATCGGTGGTGAAACCAGCATGCTTGAAGATGTTGTAAGCCTCACAAATGAGCTGCATGTCACCGTATTCAATGCCGTTATGGATCATTTTCACGTAGTGACCTGCTCCGCCAGGGCCGATGTGGATCACGCACGGCTCACCATCAACTTTAGCGGCAATGCTTTCAAAGATGGGCTTCATGACTTCCCAAGTGCTGGCAGGACCGCCAGGCATGATGGAAGGGCCTTTACGGGCACCTTCTTCACCACCGGAAACACCAGCCCCGATGAAGCGGAGGCCTTTGGCAGCAAGATAGACGTCACGGCGCTCGGTGGTTTTATAGAAGCTGTTACCTCCATCAATGATGATATCGTCTTTATCGAGAAGAGGAATAAGCTGCTCGATCACGGCATCGACCGCATCGCGGTCGCTATCGACGACGGCGGTGGATTTCACCATGATATGAATTTTCCGTGGGGTAGCCAGGCTCTGAACGAACTCTTCCAGAGTGTGTGCTCCGACAAGTTGTTTGCCAGGATGCTTGGCAAGGAATTCGTCCGTCACGCTGGTCGTGCGGTTATAGACGCTCACCTGGAAGCCGCGGCTTTCCACATTGAGAACGAGGTTTTGGCCCATCACAGCGAGGCCGATCAATCCGAAGTCACTTTTTTTGCTCATAATTTAAGGGCCTGAGACATACCCCCCAGACCCGATTTGGCAAAGGGGATTTTCCTCATCCTTTTGATGACCAGACCAGATAGATCCTTTAAAATGCAATGTCGCATTCTGCAAAGCCGTGTTATATCCTGAAAGATTCATGGCAGACGTCACCTCATCCTCTGGCTGGAGCAGCACTCCGCGCGCCTCTTTTCGCTCTCGCGAAGACTGGAGTCTGAAATGGTGGATCATGTTTGCGCTGATCCTCAGCTTCCTATTTCATGGTTTTCTCGTGATCAGCATTGACAAAATCGGGCTGGTTATGGGATCAAAGCCCAAGCCTGTTCAGGCAACTAAGATGCCTGATCGGATCAAAATTGATCCACGTCTGCTTCAGGAGCAAAAGGCCATCCAAGAGATCCCTGAGATGATTGCTCCAGGGACGAAGCCTGACATTAAGTCCTTTGAGGCCAATTTAGATAATTTTGATAAGGCCGAGATGATCAAAGAAAATCAAGAGATCGACATGACGCCCAATATCAAGGAAGTGACCAACTTCCTCCGCGCCAGTGATCCCGGCGATGGAAAAACGCCTGGTGGCAAAATGGCTGATATGGCCGCCATGCTGGCTCCTCAGGCCTTAGCAGCCCCTGATATGGCTAAAGAAATGGCCACCCTGCGGCGCGATGTTTTATCCAAACCCGTGTCTGAAAAGCAGATGCTCATGGATGCCGGTGCCCTCGACCCTGGTTCTGCAGGAAGTGTGGACATGAAACTTCTAGATCAAGTCAAAGCCCAGGGACAAGGCACCGATGCTGCTGGCACAAGGGTTAAAGGCTTCAGCAATCTCGACGATCTACTCGGCGGCGGTGGAAGGATGGGCGGCAGTACGGCTCCCATTTTGATGCCGACAGACCTTCTTTTTGAGTATGGCAGTGACCAATTGGCGGAAGGCGCCCGTTTGAGTCTCATGAAACTGGGCTTCCTGATTCAAAAGAATCCCAATTCGCTCTTTATCGTCGAAGGCCACACCGACAGCTTCGGAGGTGAAGAATTCAATCTTGAGCTGAGCCTTCGCCGCGCCAATGCCGTCGTTGATTGGCTCCAGGCCTCACTTCGTCTTGGGACGGATCGTATTCAGGCCATGGGAATGGGGAAAAGTAAGCCCATCGTCAACACGGCTGGCACCGTCGAAGAACAAGGCATGAACCGCCGCGTGGAAATCAAAGTCAGGCCTCGAAAGGGATAGTTTAGTGACTGCCATCTTGCCGTATTGACAGAGTGGCCTTGGTTCATTCATTAAAGATCCATGCCAGATTCTGCTCCATCTCCCCCAGCTGTTACCGTTGAGAACCTGACCAAGGTTTTCAAGTCCGGCTTGGGTAAGCAGGCCTTTGTGGCCGTGCGCGACCTTTCGCTGACGGTCGAAAAGGGGGAAGTTTATGGTCTCATCGGTCCCAATGGCTCAGGCAAATCAACGACCATGAAAGCCATCCTCGGCCTGCTATCGCCGACGATGGGTAAGACGACGATTTTTGGCAAATCAAGCGTTGAAGTCGAAAGCCGCCGCGATGTTGGCTTCCTACCCGAGAACCCTTATTTCTACAAGCACCTCAGCGGCCTGGAGACCCTACTCTTCTACGGTCGCCTATGCAGTATGAGTGGTCGTGATCTCCAAGATAAAGCGCGAGAAATGCTAGCGCTTACGGGCTTGGAAGACGCAGCCAATCGCCGAGTGGCTGGCTTCTCCAAAGGCATGCTGCAACGTCTCGGCCTCGCCCAGGCCTTACTTCATGAACCGCGCCTCATCATTCTTGATGAACCGACCGCAGGGGTGGACCCTGCGGGCTCTCGTAAGATCCGCGACCTGATCATGGGCTTCAAAGAACGCGGCATTACGGTGCTAGTGACGAGCCATCTGCTTGAGCAGATCCAGGAAGTCTGTGACCGCGTCGGCATCATGGCCCATGGACGCATGGTCCGCGAAGGCAAGTTGGATGATCTCATTGCCGTAGAAAATGAGACCGAGCTAATCTTGGCAGATGCCTCTCCCGATTTACTGGCAGAGATCCGAACTCTTGCCGAAAGTAAGGGAGCAACATGGATCCGCTCGGGCCATTCACGCACCACTCTGGAGCGCCTGTTTCTCGAATCGACTGAGGAGCCCAAGTCATGAATTCTAACTCCTTTTCACCAGCCCGCATCTGGACTCTAGCAGCGGCCACCGTCACGCAGCTCGTGCGCATGAAGATCATGGCCTTTCTGGTCGTTTTTTGTGTCATCGTAGTGGCTGCAGGATTTGCCTTTCCTGTCATGAATCCCGAGCAGCAACTCAAGCTGCTTAAAGACGTCTCTTTCGGGGCGTTGCAGATCTTCAGTGTGGTGATTGCCATCGTGTCCACAGCATTGCTTCTACCCCGTGATCTAGAGGATCGAACACTCTACACTATTTTGTCAAAACCAGTGCCGCGATATGAATATTTACTCGGCAAACTCATTGGCGTCCTCCTGCTTATTGGCGCTGGCTTAGTTCTTATGGACATCGCTTTCAGTGCGGTCCTTTGGCTACGTCAAAGCTTGGTTTTAGCCCAATCTGTCGCGGCTTTGAAGCAAGAAGGTGTTGCTACACCAGAGGCCATTGCTCAATTAAATGAATTTGTCGGCAAACAAGGTCTCACCTGGAATATTCATCTTGGCGTGTTGGCGATTTTTTTGAAAGCCTCGGTTATCGCCGCCTTGTCACTCATGATTTCCTGCTTTGCTAGCAGTACTCTTTTCACGGTGGTGATTTCCCTTCTAGTGACGATCATCGGGCATGGGCAGGGCTTAATTCGCGAGTATTTTTTCAGTGAGGGCATGAATCAGATCATGAAAAAAATGGGCTCAGCGATGCTGGCCATCCTGACACCTGATCTAGGCATCTTCGATGTCCTTGATAATGTCATTAACGGCGAACTCGTCTCTGCATTCAGCGCCGGTGCTATGGTCGGCACAGCTGCCATGTATGTCACTGGATATGTCTTAGTTTCTCATCTTCTCTTTGTCGAAAAGGAACTCTGATGAAACGCCAGCTCCAAGCACTTGCTGTTTTCTTACTTCTCGGAGCTGTCAAACTCCCAGTCGAAGAAGCGGCAACTTGCCATCTACGTAAGGCGAAACTCCTGACAAAGCCTATCTCGATTAGCTTGCGTGAAAGTCTTGGCCAAGCAAGCTTTGCAGCCTCACTCGGTGGACTGCGGTCACTGGTGGCAAGCATCACTTATTTGCGGGCCTATCGTGAATGGGAAAATATCAACTGGGCCAAGGTGGACAGCCTTTTCCAGATCACCACACGCCTACAGCCCACCTATTTCAACTATTGGGACGAAGCTTCCTGGCACATGGCTTTTAATGCCGCCTCCAGTTATCTCTACAATCAAGAAATCAATCCCATGTTGCGCGGTAAGCTCTACGAAGAGCACGTTCAGCGCGGCATTGATATTCTCAAAGAAGGCTTACTCTTCTTGCCCGATGAACCGCGCCTATGGAATTCGCTAGCAGAGATTTATGAGCGGCGCGTGCACGATCCGAGGAAAGCCGCCGAGTGTTACTTGGAAGTTTTCCGCATCAGTCACAACGACCGCTACTCACGTTTTGCTGGTTATCAGCTAGCGCAGGCGTCGGATCGCGAATCCTGGGTCAAAGGCTACGAACTCCTCAAAACGGCCTATGACAAAAAACAACGACCACCGAGTGTGATCGATCAACTCAAGAACCTCGAAGAACGGCTAAACATACCACCTCTGAAGCGCATTCCCGATGCACGCCCTCAAATGGAAATACAACA
>Ga0164295_10004161_pt1 | contig 11518 bp, 14 predicted proteins | sample GEODES006metaG_FD_111798 | JGI IMG/M metagenome (GOLD analysis project Ga0164295, IMG submission 111798) | Oligotrophic lake water microbial communities from Sparkling Lake, Wisconsin, USA - GEODES006 metaG | ecosystem: Environmental > Aquatic > Freshwater > Lake | place: USA: Sparkling Lake...
CAGCTTGTGCAGGGGGAAGGCAGGCCTGCCAATCCCGACTCTATAGCGGCACTGGAAGCGTTGATCGATCGGGCGCGGCAGGAGGATCCGGGCTCAACTGTGCTGCTGATGACTGAAGCGGGCGCCAAAGAATTGCTTGAGCAGCGCGAGGAGGCCATGCGGATTTACCGAACGATGCTGGAGGGGGGCCGGTTGCCCCCGATGCAGGCGGCGCTTGTCTCCAATAACCTCGCCTACAATCTGCTCGCAAACCCCAGCCCAAGCGACGTGGATGAGGCCAAAAAACTGATCGACTCTGCCATCGTGGAGCTGGGGCCGAATCCAGAACTCCTCGACACGCGGGCGCTGGTCTGGCTGGCGGCGGGCGATCCACAGAAGGCCATCGCGGATTTGAAAGAAACGCTCGTGCTGCCGACGGCCCAAAAGCAACTCCATCTGGCGGTGGCGTATCTGGCCTCTAAAAATAGTCCGAATGCCCGCATCGCCTTCGAAAAGGCAGCCAAGCTGGGACTCGATCCGGCCAAACTCGATCCCCAAGACAGAGCGATCCTGGAGAAGCTGGAAGCCGCCTTGGGCAAGCGGAATCGGTGAGACGGATAGGGAAAAAGAAGGACAGAGAAAAAGAAGGCCGGGGTCGCCCCGCCGCGCCGCGGATGCACTTGTGCCTCCGCCTGCGTGGCACTTTTTTCCTGAATCGACCGCAGGAAAACCCCGAGGGTTTTCTGGATCGACCACCTCCGCATCGAGCGGGGGCATACACACATTCAATGGGCAAAGAGGGACTCGAACCCCCAACCCCCTCGGTGTAAGCGAGGTGCTCTAACCAATTGAGCTATTTGCCCGATCTGCGACTCCGCGTGTGGACCCACTGGTTCTGGTGAGGTCGCGGGAGCCGGGTCGATAGCCGAATTCTACCCTGCATCCAGCGCAACGCCATGGCCTGGGCAGCCGTTATGCTTTCGGCGGAGGCACCACCGTGCGGATGCCCAGTTCCACCAGCTGCTTGGTTTCCACCGGCGACGGGGCGCCGGTCATCAAGTCGCTGGCTTTCTGCGTCTTCGGGAAGGCGATCACGTCGCGGATCGAATCGAGCTTCCCGAGCAGCATCACCCAGCGATCGATCCCCAACGCGATGCCGCCGTGCGGGGGCGCTCCGCTGCGCAGGGCGTCGAGGAGGAAGCCAAACCGCTCCCGGGCCATCTCCGCCGAAATGCCCAGCAACTTGAAAACCTTCTCCTGCGTGGCCGAATCGTGGATGCGGATCGTGCCGCCGCCAGCCTCCGAGCCATTGATGACCAGATCGTAGGCCTGGGCCCGACAGCGGGCCGGATCGCTCTCGAGGGCCTGCAGATCGGCAGCCCGGGGAGCGGTGAAGGGATGGTGCATCGAGGCCCAGCCGCCGCTTTCGGCGTCGTGGGCAAACATCGGGAAATCGACCACCCAGGAAAAATGCATGCTGTTGGGATCGTAGAGCCCAAGCGTTGCTCCCAGCCGCTTGCGGAGCGTGTGGAGCGCCTTGCAGGAAACATCAAACGAATCGGCGACGATCAGCACCAGATCCCCCGGCTCCGCTGCCAGCTTTCCCCGCAGCGCCGCTCCCACCTCTCCCACCAGATTCTTGGCCACTGGCCCCGAGAATTCGCCCCCTGCCTCCACCTTCAGCCAGACCAGACCCTTGGCCCCTGCCTCCACCGCCAGGGCAGTCAGCTCGTCGAGTTCCTTGCGGGAGAAGCGGGTTGCCCCACCCGGCACGCGGATGCCGCGCACCCGGCCGCCCGATTCGGCGGCTGCCTTGAAAACGCGAAACTCGCTCCCAGCGGCTTCCCGGGTGAGATCGACGATCTCCAGGCCGTAGCGCAGATCGGGGGCATCGTGTCCAAACCGCTCCATGCATTCGTCCCAGGTGAGCCGCGGCAACGGCACGGGCACCTCGAGACCGAGGATCTCGCGTGCAGTCCGCTGCACGAGCCCCTCGATCACTCCCATCACATCGGCTGATTCGACAAATGACATCTCGACGTCGAGTTGCGTGAATTCGGGCTGCCGATCGGCCCGCAGATCCTCGTCCCGGAAGCACTTGGCCACCTGCACGTAGCGGTCAAATCCTGCCATCATCAACAGTTGCTTGTAGAGTTGCGGCGACTGCGGCAGGGCGAAGAACGCGCCGTGATCGAGCCGGCTGGGCACGAGGTAGTCGCGGGCGCCCTCTGGCGTGCTGCGGCCGAGCATCGGAGTTTCCACATCGATGAAGCCGAGGTCGTCAAAATAATCGCGCATGATCTTCACGATCCGGTGCCGCAGGAAAAGGTTTTCCTGCATGGCCGGCCGGCGGAGGTCGAGCCAGCGATTCTCCAATCGCACCTCCTCGCCCGGCAGATCGGTGGCGCCTGGCTGGAAAACCGGAGTCTCGGCCTCGTTGAGCACCTCGAGGTGCTGGCAGGAAACCTCAATCGCCCCGGTGGCGAGCTTGGGGTTGGTGGTGCCTTCAGGGCGGGCCCCCACCGTGCCCCGCACGAGGATCACCCATTCGGGCCGGACGGTTTTCGCCAGAGCGAGCAGGTCAGCTGAGTTTTCCGGGCCGACCACCACCTGCGTGCGGCCCCAGCGATCGCGGAGGTCGATGAAGATCACTCCCTTGTGGTCGCGAACCCTGTCAACCCAGCCGCAGAGCGCCACATGAGCGCCGAGATTTTCCGCACGCAATTCACCGCAGGTGTGACTTCGAAGCACGCAACAAACCTTTCAAGACGACAGGGATTTCACGACACCAGACCGAGCTCCTTGAGTCTGCGGGGCCGCAGCCCACGCAAAACTGTCGCCGGAAGAGAAGGCCGGCACAAGCCCGCCTTACCCAAGGGCTACGACTGCCACACCGAGAGCACAAGCAGCGTGACCGCCAGCAGAATCGCGACAGCCGCCACCGGCACCGCTCCCCAGAGAATGAGCGTCGGTACCAAGGCCCCCAGTTGGCCGCCGGCGAACACGGCCACCAGCGTGAGAATCGCAAAGATGATCGTCAGGGCGAGGCTCGTCCACGCCAGGATTTTTGTCAGCACTATGGTCACCTCGCTGCCGGTTTTGCACGCCGCTGGGCAGCCCGCTCGCCGCCAGAGCGCTCCGCACCAAATTCCAGTTGGAGCTGTGGATCGCCATCAGAGGAGAGTTCGCGAAACAGCATGCTCGGCTGAATGTCGCGGTTGTGCTGGTATTTCTCACTCGAATATTCAGTGATGTCTCCCAGAATCTGGTGGAAGAAGATCTGGCAGATCGACACCCCCGGGTAGATCTTCACCGGTTGAACGGCGAACATTTCCAGCGTCCAGTAGCCGCAGAAGCCGACATCGCCGAAGCCGGCGGTGACATGCACAAAGAGGCCAAGGCGACCGATGGAGCTGCGCCCCTCAATCATCGGGACGAAGTTATGGGTTTCGGTGCGCTCGACGGTGCGGCCCAGATAGAGCTGGTTGGGCGTGAGCACGAGGCCATCTTCGGGAATGCACACCCGCTCCACCCGATTGCTCTTGCGCATGTCGAGCACCACCTCCTGATAGACGAGCAGTTCGTCGTGCAGGGAGAGGTTGTAGCTATTGGGATTGAGCTTCGCCTCATCGAAGGGATCGATGATGATGTTGCTCCCGAGTTGCTGCCTGATCTCATGGCCGGAGAGGATCATGAAAGGTTCTCGTGGGAGCGAGGGCGGAACAGAGCCGGGCGACTAGGCCCAATTGTACGCTTTTTTCAGCCGGTTCCCATGGGGCCGCGGCGGCTCTTGCTGGCGGCTGGCTTCACCCCTATTCGCGGGCAGATATCGGCCAGGAGACAGGCCCCGCAGCGCGGAACACGAGCCGAGCAAACACCGCGGCCATGCTCGATCAGCCTGTGGCTCCAGCCGATCCAGTGGGGTTGGGGCACCGCGGCGATCAGATCGCGCTCGGCCCGCACGGCGTCGGTATGGCGGGTGAGGCCCAGCCGGCGGGAGAGCCGCCCCACATGGGTGTCGACCACCACTCCCACCGCCGTGTGGAACGCGCAGCCCAGCACCACATTGGCAGTTTTGCGGCCCACGCCCGGCAGTTTCACCAAAGCTTCAAGCGCTTCGGGCACCTCCCCCCCATGCCGGTCGACCAGAGCCTGGCAGCAGGCGCGGATATTCTTCGCCTTGGCGCGGAAGAAGCCGGTGCTGTGGATCATCTCCTCGATCTCGGGCTGCTCCGCTGCGGCCATGGCCTGCGGGGTGGGCCAGCGGCGAAACAGGGCTCCCGTCACGGCATTGACCCGTTTGTCGGTGCACTGGGCCGACAGAATCGTCGCCACCAGCAATTGAAACGGGGTGGCGAAATCGAGCGAGCAACGGGCCTCGGGGTGGGCTTCCGCCAGACGCTCGGCCACGGTGGCCGCTTGCCGGGCACGGTCTGCCGCCGAACGAGGCGCTGCGGGGCGAAGGGTGCTACGATTCATGGAAATGTCCAGACCGTCTTCAGGAGTCGACCATGGCCGCCAGCGTGCCGCCCCTCTACGACCCGCTCTATCTGCAGGGCATCGAAAAATTCAATGAGTGCGATTACTACGAAAGCCACGAGGTTTGGGAGGAACTCTGGACCGAATACAGGGGGGATTCGCGAAAATTCTATCAGGGACTGATCCAGGCGGCCGTCGCCCTCTATCATTTTGGCAACGGAAATATTCGCGGCGCCCGCAAACTTCATGCAAGCGTCCACGGCTATCTGGAGCCCTACGCCCCGGTTCACCTCGGGCTCGATCTGGTGGGGTTTCTCCGTTCGTTCGACACCTGCCTCGCCGAAGTGGCTGCCAGCACGGAAGAATTTCCCTTAATTGAGCTCAATCCGGAACTGCTCCCGGAAATCCATCTCGATCCAGCCCCTCCCGACGTGACATAAACTGCCCGTGGAAAAAGTCATCTCCGAATCGAAGTGATGTCAGACGAACCGTTGGCCTTCTCTCCAGAACAGTTCTCCGGCTTGGCTCGGGTTTTCCCGCTGCCAAATATGGTGATGTTTCCCCACGTCATGCAGGCCCTCCATATCTTTGAGCCCCGCTACCGGCAACTGCTCGAGGAATCGCTCGCGAACGATCGGCTGATTGCCCTCGGCGTGCTCGCCCCCGGCTGGGAATCAGACTACGAGGGGCGTCCGGCCCTCCATCCCACCGCCTGCCTCTGTCGCGTGGCGACGCACCAGCGCACCGACCAGGGGACCTCGAATGTGCTCCTGCTGGGGGTGCGCCGACTGCGGCTGGGCCGCGAGCTCCCCAGCCAGGAAACCGGAAAACTGTTCCGGGTGGTGGAGGCGGAGATCCTCGAGGACGCAGCCCCCAGCGACATCTCGATGAGCGCCGCGGTAGGGCTCCAGCGGGAACTGCTCGCCGCCTTCAAGCGGGCGATGCCGAAGATGCCCGATGCCTACGACCAACTCGATCAGTTGCTGGGCAATCAGATCTCCCTCGGCATGCTCAGCGACATCGTCTCCTACACGATCGAACTCGATATGAACTGGAAGCTGCGGCTGTTGGCGGAATGCGATGTGGTGCGCCGCACGCAACTGCTGCTGGAGGCGTTGTCAGGGCGGACGCCAGGCACCCCCGGCCGGCCGTTCCCGCCACTCTTTAGCCAGAACTGACTGTTGCGTGAAACACGGGCTGGATGCCTTCGCGCCTGCAGGGCCATCCATGGCCCCTGCAGGCTTGCGGCATTCGGAGTCACAGCCGAGGTGTGCCTCGAATGCCGGGGCCCGCCATCCGGGCGGGCGGCTTCACGCCCGCAGGGCCATCCATGGTCCCTGCAGGCTTGCGGCATTCGGAGTCACAGCCAAGGTGTGCCTCGAATGCCGGGGCCCGCCATCCGGGCGGGCGGCGAGCACTTGCGGGCCAGCGGGCATCGACCATGTTAGGACGATTTTTCCGCCGACACGGCAAATACAGCCTGTTTTCTTTCTCCCCGCTGTGCGGCGGCCGCGGGGGATTAAACTGAGGGCATGAAGAACCAAAACAGTCATTCCGGCTCCACCGGCTCAGGACCACACGCTCACGAGTCTTCCAGAGCCTTCACCGGCGCGGCCGAAGGCTGCGGCGACGATCTTGAGGCCGTGCCGCCCGCCGGCGCTGCCCCTGTCGACCATGCCAGAATCGAGCGGGCAGTCCGCGAAATTCTGCTCGCCGTGGGCGAAGATCCCGACCGCGAGGGGCTCCTGCAAACCCCCGCCCGCGTCGCCCGGATGTATGCCGAGATGTTCAGCGGGCTCAAGGCCGACCCTGCCGTCCATCTGCGCACCGCGTTCACCGAAAAATATGACGAAGTGGTGCTCGTGCGCAACATCGCGTTCAACTCCGTCTGTGAACACCACCTGCTTCCCTTCATGGGCCATGCCCACATCGGCTACATCCCCGACGGGCGGGTTGTTGGCCTCAGCAAGCTCGCCCGGCTGGTGGAGGTGGTTTCCCACCGCCCGCAGGTACAGGAACGGATGACCGAAACCATCGCCGATCTGCTGGTTGAAGATCTCGGGGCCAAGGGAGTGGCGGTGGTCGTGGAAGCGGCGCACACCTGCATGACGATCCGCGGCGTGCGCAAGCCCGGCAGCGTCTGCGTGACTTCGGCGATGAAGGGGCTCTTTCGCTCCAATGTTTCGAGCCGCGCTGAAGTGATGTCGCTCATTTTCGGGAGCCGGACACCATGACGCCGAACACCAAACAGGCAGAGGCCTGCGCGTGACACTGCTGATCGATTTTCTTTGCCGGTTTGGCTGGGGCCTCTCCCTGGCGTTGGTCCTCACGCCGGCAGCCTTGGTGCCGGGCGGATTTTTTCGCGTCAACCTGTTGGTGGTAATGGGGCTGGCCACGTTTGCCAGTCTGCTGGCAGCCGGCGTGCCCAGCGAGAGCGTGCTGGCAGGAAGCGCGGCAGCAGGTGTGGCCGGGAGCGTCTGGCTACTGGCGGCCGTGGCGGCGGTGGTGGCTTGGGTCGGAGGCATCCTCTGGCTGGCGGGGAAGGAGAAGGGTGGCAGTGGAGCCTGTGCCCTCTGCGCCCTTCTGTTGGCGGCTGCGGTGTGGGGAAGTGGTGAGCCGACGCCCGTGGCCGCAGGCAGCCGCCTCCTCTCAGGGGCTGTGGTGGGCCTCACCGTGCATGCGATGCTCTTGGGCCACTGGTATCTCAACGCCCCCGGGATGCGGGTCGATGCGCTGCGCCAAATGATCGATCTGGCCCTGGTGGCCTGGGTCCTCCAACTGGCGGCGGCCGGGGCCATGCTTGCCGGTGCCAATCTGGCCGCTGCAACCGCTGGCAGCCCGGGGCTGGCGGGCCAGCCTGTCGGGACCACCACCATGGCGCTGGCGTCCCTGCGCTGGCTGGCGGGGCTGCTCGGCCTGCCGGTGCTGCTGTGGATGAGTCGCAAAACCCTGGAAATTCCCAATACGCAAAGCGCCACCGGTATTCTCTATGTGGCCTGCCTCGCGGCGATTGTGGGCGAACTGGCGGCCCAACTGCTGGCCGCGACCGCTCGGTGAATCGTTCGGGCCCGCTGGTCCTCCGGAACACATCTCATGCACATCACATTTGCCTGCCCCGCCTGCGCTGCCACGGTGGCGATGAGGGGCATCGAATCGGCCACGGCGCTTGAATGCTCTGCCTGCCGGGCCCGCCTGCCGATTCCGGCTGATGCTCTGGTGGCCGGCCCCGACGGTGAGCCGCGGCTCCAGCGGTGTTTGGTCTGCCCCAGCACGGAGCTTTTTCTGCGCAAGGATTTTCCGCAGCGGCTGGGGGTGGGGATCGTGGTGGCAGGACTGGCGGCCAGCTGCGTGACCTGGGCTTGGCGAGAGCTGCTGATGACCTTCGCCATTCTCTTTGGCACTGCCCTGATCGACGTGGTGCTCTACTTCTGCGTGCCCGATTGCCTGACCTGCTATCGCTGCGGCGCCCGCTACAGTGGGGATGGCAGCGAAACGTTTGGCCCCTTTGATCTGGAGACGCACGAAAAACACCGGCAGCAACTGGCCCGCCTGCAGGAACAGGCCAGTCGAAAACCAGCCGCTCATGCCTAAATGCCCCACCCCACAGGTCAGTCTGTCGCCATGCCCGTTCCTCCCAGCAGCACTCTCACCGTCGCCCTCTTTGCCGGCATGGCCGAACTGGCCGGCGCTCGCAGCGTGGCTGTGGCTTGGAGCGGGGGCAGCGTGGCAGACCTGCGACGCGTGCTGGGAGTGGCCCACCCGAAGTTGATTCCCTTGCTCCAGCGCAGCGCCGTGGCCGTGGCAGGACAATATGCCGCCGACACGCAGCAGGTGGCGACCGGCAGCGAGGTGGCGATCATTCCTCCGGTGAGCGGAGGTTGACACGTGTCGAGCCGACCACCGCAGCCTGAAATGCTCGTGCGCCGCTCCGTCGATGGCCAACGCCTGCTTGAGCACGTGGCCGATCAGGACGCGGGAGCCAACATTCTGTTTGTCGGCACCACGCGTCGCACTACCGGTAGCGAACGGACCGCGGGGCTCGATTACGAGGCCTACGAACCGATGGCGGTGGCGGCCCTTGAGCGACTCAAAGTGGAGGCGCTTGAGCGCTTCGCCCTGACGTCCTGCGCGATCGAGCACCGGCTCGGCTGGGTGCCGGCAGGGGAGGCGAGCATTGCCGTGGCACTCAGCGCGCCGCATCGCCGCGAGGCCTTTGCCGCGGTGGAATGGCTCATGGAACGGATCAAGGCGGAGGTGCCGATCTGGAAATGCGAGGCGGGAGAGAATGGCGCGCGGCACTGGGTGCATCCCGGCGACATGCGCGGCGCGGCGGCGGCAGGAGGCCCCTCATGACCGACGCCTCCCTTCCACCAGCAGCCAGCCAGACAATTCCCCCAGCATCTGCCTTGGTCGATCGCTTCGGGCGGGTGCATACCGACCTGCGTTTGAGCGTGACTGACCGCTGCACGCTGCGCTGCACCTACTGCATGCCGCTCGATGCAACGTTTCGCCCGCGGGAGGAACTGCTCACCGACGACGAATGCGTCCGGGTGGCAACTGTCGCCGCGCGGCTGGGCGTTCGCTCGATCCGCGTGACCGGCGGCGAGCCGTTGCTGCGTGCTGGGCTCGCCGGGCTGGTGGCCCGGTTGGTGGCGATTCCCGGGATGGAGGAGGTGGCGCTGACCACCAACGGCCTGCTGCTGGCCCAGCAGGCAGAGGGGCTGTTTGCTGCCGGCCTGAGCCGGTTGAATGTCAGCCTCGATGCCCTTTCGGAAGAAGTCTTTGAGCGTGTGGCCCGGGCGGGCGGGCTGGAGCGGGTGCTCGCCGGCTTGGCGGAGGCGAAGCGGGTTGGCTTCCGGGCGATCCGCATCAATGCCGTTTCGATCCGGGGCCTCACCGAATCGGAGATCGTGCCGCTGGCCCGCTTCTGCCGTCGCGAGGGGTTTCATCTGCGCTTCATCGAATTCATGCCGCTCGATGCCGACAGCACATGGTCGAACGAAAAAGTGCTCTCCGGGGCCGAGGTGCGCGAGATCCTGGAGCGGGAAGTGGGGGCGGTCTTACCCCGGCCGCGCACCGATCCCAGCCAGCCCGCAGTCGATTTTGACTTCGCCGATGGGGCCGGCAGCGTCGGCTTCATCGATCCGGTGAGCGCTCCCTTCTGCGGCCAATGCGACCGGCTGCGGCTGACGGCAGACGGCCAGCTGCGCAACTGTCTGTTTTCCACAGTTGAATGGGATGCCCGCGGGCTGCTCCGCAGCGGTGGTGCTCGTCTGGATGTGGAGGGAGCGCTTGAGACAATGCTCCGCGACTGCGTGCAGGCCAAGCATGCGGCCCATGGCATCGGCGCTGCCGATTTCCACAAGCCCCAGCGCGCCATGTATCAGATCGGGGGCTGAGATGGATTCCCAGCCTGTGCGCCGGTATCTCGATAGCGCCGCCACAAGCTGGCCGAAGCCTGAGGCTGTGCTGGCGGCCTCAGCTGAAGCCGCCCGGAGTGTGGGGGCCGCGGCTGGCCGGGGCACCCATCAGGCGGCCCAGGCTGCCGATCGAATGCGCCGGCTGGCCCGCCGCCGCGCGGCAGACCTGCTCGGCGGCGTCGATCCATCCCGGGTGGCCCTCCCTGCCGGGGGCACGCTCGGCCTCAATATGGCGATCCACGGAGTGCTCCAGCCGGGCGACCGGGTGATCGCCACCGCCGCCGACCACAACGCCTCACTGCGGCCGCTGCACTTTCTGGCCAAGCGGGGGGAGGTCGAGCTCACAATAGTCCCTTGTGACGGCCGGGGCTGGGTCGATCCGGCGGCGATCGAGCGGGCGTGGCGGCCGGCCACCAGATTGGTGGTCTGTTCCCATGCAGCAAATGTGACCGGCATGGTGCAGGATGTCGCTGCCATTGCCGACATCACCCACAACCGCGGCGGCCTCCTGCTTCTCGATGCCGCGCAGACGCTCGGCCAGATTCCCTACGAAGTCCAGGGCTACGGGGCCGACATCGTCGTGGCGCCAGCCCACAAGTGGCTGCAGGGGCCTTCCGGCGCGGCGATCCTCTGGGCGCGGGAAGGGATCGATCTGGTTCCATTGGTGCAGGGGGGCACCGGCACCCAGAGCGACTCTCTGGACATGCCGGAGGCGTTCACTGATCGCATGGAGCCGGGCACGCCCGATCTCCCGGCGCTGGCTGGGCTGGCCGCCGCCGTCGACTGGCTCAAGCTCTTTTCCATTTCCGCTGTGGCGTCCCATTGCAGAAGTCTGGCGCAGGCTGCTGCAGATGGCCTGCGTGCTGTGGCTGGAGTGCGCGTGATCGGCGGAGGGCAGGTGGGGGTGCCGATTGTGAGTTTTACAGCCGAGGGCTATGATCCGGCCGAGCTGGCGTTGCTCTTGGAGCAGCTGGCGGGCATCGAGGCGCGGGCTGGCTATCACTGCGCGGGCTTGGTGCACGAGCACCTCGCCACGGCAGCCGGCGGCACGCTGCGGGTGAGCTTTGGGCCATACAACACCGAGGAGGATGTGGCGATCCTGGTGGACACCATGGATCAGCTCCTCCGGACAAGCCTTTCGAGTTCCGTGGCGGGCGCTTTAGGGAGCGACCTGTCTTCCCGATCAATCCCCCCTTGGCAGAAATAAACAGACCATGGCAGGCATCAAAAAAGAGGTTTGGTATTCGGGCGGGCTGCGCTTTGAGTGCACGCAGTGTGGCGATTGCTGCTCCGGGTCTGAGGGGTATGTGTGGGTGAATCAGGAGGAGATCAACGCCATGGCCAGCCGGGTGGGGCTGGAGCCGAAGGTGTTTGAGGAGAAGTATGTGAAGCGGGTGGGGGTGCGGCGATCGCTGAAGGAGCGGCCGGGGGGAGACTGCGTGTTGCTTGATGAGCAGACCCGCAAGTGCACGGCCTATGAGGAGCGGCCGCGGCAGTGCAAGACGTGGCCCTTTTGGGATTCGAACATCCGCACCCCTGACGCCTGGGAAGAGACGGCCCAGGCCTGCCCGGGCTGCAACAAGGGCAACCTCGTGCCGCTGGAAACGATCATCGAGCAGGCCTCCAAGATCCGGATCTGA
>Ga0164295_10004163_pt1 | contig 11514 bp, 11 predicted proteins | sample GEODES006metaG_FD_111798 | JGI IMG/M metagenome (GOLD analysis project Ga0164295, IMG submission 111798) | Oligotrophic lake water microbial communities from Sparkling Lake, Wisconsin, USA - GEODES006 metaG | ecosystem: Environmental > Aquatic > Freshwater > Lake | place: USA: Sparkling Lake...
CTGTTTATCACATCCCGCATGCTCACACCGTTTGCTTTTGACATCCACCATTTCAGCTGTTTTGTGTTCAACACAGAAACGGCCTTGGCCGCCTGCTAAATCAAATACTGGCTGTTTATCACATCCCGCATGCTCACACCGTTTGCTCACGACATTCACCATTTCAGCTGTTTTGTGTGCGACACAGAAACGTCCTTTGCCACGTGCTAAATCAAAGTGTGGCCGTTTATCACATCCCGCATGCTCACACCGTTTGTGTTTAACATCAACCATATCAGCTGTTTTGTGTTCAACACAGAAACGGCCTTTGCCACCTGCTAAATCAAATGTTGGATTAACTTTATCACATCCCGCATGCTCACACCGTTTGCTTTTGACATCCACCATTTCAGCTGTTTTGTGTTCAACACAGAAACGGCCTTTGCCACCTGCTAAATCAAAGTTTGGCTGTTTATCACATCCCGCATGCTCACACCGTTTGCTTTTGACATCCACCATTTCAGCTGTTTTGTGTTCAACACAGAAACGGCCCTTACCGCCTGCTAAATCAAAGGATGCGCGTTTTTTGCAATCCGCAGATTCGCATTTCACTGGCATTGTTAGCAAAATGTAATGATTTTAATCAAGTCAATTTTGGAAGTTTAATTTGCCTCCGCAGGAAATTTTGTTTTTGCTAAACATGCTTTTGCTACGCTTTGGGCAACAACGTGTTCAGAATCAACGTCTGCAAGCCACTCAGCACCCAACGGAGTCAAATTTGCAGTATATTTTACAATACGCCCATGCGACACAAATCCCAATATGCACAACAGATTAAATGCAACAATGTCACTCTTTTTAAGAAATGCCATTGAATCCTCAACGGAAATTTCGTGCAAGAATTCATAAATGGGCTCACAGATCTCGCCTTTTGCACGCGAACCAAATTCAATTGCCCACGCGACCTTGATGAGTGTTTGTCGTACATCAACGTCAGCATCGATGAGCTGCCACAATTTCTGCTTGCTTTCACTCATAATACGAATTTGTTCACCGCGAATTGTTGAATGTGTATCTTCCGTTGGAAATCCCATGCATTGCAACATGAAAACCTTTTTACCGTTGTATTGTGGAATTTGTACGTCAAGAATTTCCTTATTGGCATGCAGAAATGCCCCCATTTGCAACGTAACATCGCATAATTTGCAACTGCCGCTTTCCGTGATCCGTTTGGCAATAGCGGTTTGAACATCGTGCTCAAGTTGTTCACTGAACATAACAGTGTGATATGTCGTTTCACCGATACTAAAACTCGACAACCGCATTGTCTAAAATGTTGTACGAATGTGTGTGTGAATCATTTTTTTAGGGACCCCCTCAAAAATTGACTCCCCAATTTTAAAAAAGACACACCCACAATATGGAACCTCGAGGACTCCTGAATCTCGGCAATTCATGTTACATCAACGTTGCAATTCAAGCACTTCGATTAACGCGCCCGTTTTCGCAATATTTCTGTTCAAGCGCATGGCGTGCACACCATCACGAGGACCGTAAGCACGCAGCATTCGCAGTGGATACGGCTGCACTTGTACGCGCATTTTCAGCGGATGCTCGTTCCCCGATTCCAAGGGCGCGCATCGAAGCCTTTGTTCGCCACGTCAACACACTCTTAACTGAATTTCGTCCCGGGCATCAATCGGATGCAACGGACGTTCTCGGAAAAATTCTTGAAGTGCTGCATGAACAACAATCCCGAAAGGTCCGTATGGAAATTTCAGGAGAAGCATTAACACCCGAACTTGCGGAATACAGTGCAAGTCTTTCGAGCTGGTCAACATACTTTAACAAGGAATATTCCATGTTTATTGAAAATTATTTCGGACAAACGCGATTGCAAACACACTGCTCCGTTTGCTCACATACATTTACGCGCTACGAGCCATGGTCAGTGCTGACATTGCCAATTCGGTCCGGCACACTCGAAGACTGTTTGGACGCTCAATTGGGCTCAGAAACTATTACGGATTATCGATGCGATAAATGCAAGTCCGTTGGTACATGCGAGACCACACAGGCAATTAGCCGCTTTCCACGCATATTGTTTATGTCGTTCAAACGGTTCACGAATACGGGTGCCAAAATTCGGGGAATCATTCCGTATGACGTTGACAATGTGGATTTGACGAAATGGAGTGCATGGTCCGACGATCTGTGTCAAAAAAGCACATACACGGTGGTCTCTGTGATTGATCAATTTGGAAATCAGCATGGTGGTCATTATTCCCTACGGTCCAGAATGACGGGTACAGGTGCATGGGTCTTATTTGACGATGCGGCCGTAACACCCGTTGCAAACGGAAATGCCTTGGCAGATACATATTTGATTGTATTACAACAGAGGGCATGAACGTAGCGCGTATTCGAAATTCGTTGGCACTCACTGGTAGCAATGTTGGTCGCAACAGCAACGTTGGGCGCAATGTCGGTAGCTGGATGTATTTCGGTTTGCTCGTTTTTGCTGTCATGGTTTTGTTTGGAGTGTATTATTTCACAATTGGCTATTCCATAAATATTGGTTGGGCGAATTTGTGGGACAGCAAAAATCAAGGTGAAAGTGTCCTTATTCAAGCACCCGGCGGTTTAACGGCAACCATGACCCCCGAAGATTCCGGATTGATTGGCCGTTTGGAAGCCGATGTTGAATCTGCGTTAGGTGAACATGGAGGCAGTGGAGGAGGCGGCCGCAAACAGGTATTCAATATTCGGCGTAACATTTACACATTTCATGATGCTGAACCTCTGTGCCGTGCATTCGGCGCAGAATTGGCAACATACGACCAAGTGAAAGAAGCGTATGAACGCGGCGCGGACTGGTGCAATTACGGATGGACAAAAGGACAGCTTGCACTATATCCAACACAGCAAAGTACGTTTGACAAACTTCAACGCGGACCTGAACACGAGCGGGGATCCTGTGGATTACCTGGAGTCAATGGTGGCTATTTTCCAAATGCAGACATGACGGTTGGAGTGAATTGTTTTGGCGTAAAACCACCCGAGACAGCGTTGGATGAACGGGATGCCCAACAGCCGCGAACGGGATTCGACCGCGAGGAAGCACATTTTCGTGCAGAAAGAGAGTCCATTGCTATTGCGCCATGGGCCGGAGAAAAATGGTCCGAGTAGCCGCGGGGAGCTCATTTGTTAATTTTTTACTTTGAATGTTGACAAATTATCAAACATCCTTGAATAATTTCATGTTTGTCTTATGACCCGTGGAAATTTGTGCGACAGTCTTAAAATCCACCTCAAAGCGCTTCTGCAATGACAACTCATCTTTTTAAATCAAGGAGCATACGGACAATTTCCGGTCGCCCTTCTGCGGCTTGAAGTGCATTTTTGTTATTTGCCACCACGCCTCTTTCTAAATCAAGGAACAAACGAACAATTTCCGTGTGTCCATTGGTACATGCGTGTCGAAGCGCGACATTGTCTTCGGCAGCAGGATTCACGCCTCTTTCTAACGGCAAATCAAGTAATAGACGGACAATTTCCGTTTGTCCATTGAAACATGCGTATCGAAGTGCTGCATTGTTGTACGCTGCAGGATTTACGCCTCTTTCTAACGGCAAATCAAGGAGCAAACGAACAATTTCCGTGTATCCGTGTTTGCTTGCATTTCGAAGTGCGCTATTGTAATCGGTAGTAACCCCTCTTTCCAACTGTAACTCAAGAAGCATACGAACGATGTCCAAATGTCCGCGACGGCTTGCCCATTGAAGTGCTTCATTGCCTCGTGCAGCTGGATCCACGCCTCTCTCTGGCTCAAGGTCAAGGAGCAAACGAACAATTTCCGTTTGTCCATTGAAACATGCGTTCCGAAGTGCTGAATTGTCGTTTGCCGCAGGATTCACGCCTCTTTCCAATGGTAAATCAAGGAGCATATGAACAATTTCTGTATGCCCGTACCGGCATGCACGGAGAAATGCTGCATTGTCATTGGCAGCAGGATCTCTTTCTAAATCGAGGAGCATACGAACAATTTCCGTATGCCCATGTTCACATGCCAATCTCAGTGCTCCATTGGCGCCCCTTGCCAACGGCAAATTAAGGAGCAAACGAACAATTTCCGTTTGTCCACACGCACATGCAACTTCGAAATGTTTTGTTTCGATCGTCGCTTCATTGTCACTTTCCAGAATCAATCGCACTACATCCACATCCCCAGACTGCACCGCTGCTTCCAATGAAACGGGTGATATCGTTGACGCGATTACGCGCAGGAGGTGAACGGTTTTGTAGGAATCGTGTGCCATTTTTTCAATGTCCATGATGTTCTTGTGACGGGTCATTTTTTCGAAACTTGAACAAAACGTTTGGACATTTTGTCAGCGAGGTTTGTCACCAGTCGTCATCCGATAGTAAATAATCTTGTTTGGTAGAAGCGGGAAACATGGTACGGAGCAAATGAACAATTTCTGTGTACCCCCATTTATAGGCATTTCGAAACGCTTCATTGTTTCTGGCTGTAGGATCAACACCCCGTGCCGCAGGTTTCAACGAAAGTTCGAGGAGCATACGAACTATTTCCGTATGACCTCTCGCACATGCATTTCGGATTACGACATTGTCATCTACAGCTGGATCCACTCCTCTTTCCAACGGCAAATCAAGGAGCATACGAACAATTTCTGTATGGCCGCGAATGCATGCAGTTCGAAGTGCTTCATTGTTTGCAATGGCAGGATTAATTCCTCTTTCCGACGGTAGCTCGATGAGCATACGGACAATTTCCGTGTCTCCGTTTATGCATGCATTCCAAAGCGCAACATGTTCGCAAGCGGTTGGATCCACACCTCTTTCTGGCGGCAGCTCAAGGAGCAAACGCACAATTTCTGTATGCCCGTACTGGCATGCAGAGCGAAATGCTGCATTGTCATTGGTCGCATTGTCATTGGTCGCAGCAGGATCTCTTTTCAATGCGAGGAGCATACGAACAATTTCTGTATGCCCGTACATGCTTGCATGTTGAAGTGCAACATCATCGTCGTCTTTGATCACGTGTTCCAAATCGAGAATCAAACGGACAATTTCCGTCGATCCGTCTCTGCATGCATAATTTAAATTCGACACGGTAGCATCGGATTCCATTAATACTAAACGCACTAAATCCGCATCTCCAGACCCAACGGCTTCGTCCATTGACACGGGTGATGTCGTTGACGCGATTAAATGCAACAGTTTGTTTGCAATTGCCGGGTCTTCTTGTTGTCCGAAGTCGACTGTTTTTGATGTATTCATTGTGGGGTTCCCCGTTGGTTCCTCGTTGGTTCCCTCGTCAATTTTTGTCGCTGGACTCTGTTTGGTAAACGCTGTTTCTAAAATTAATGTGAAGTTAACGTAGAATGCAGCAGACGTTTCAAAAAAATGGGCAACGATATCAATCGTTTATAGTCCCAGGCGCAGATTTGGTTTCATGGGCCGTTGAAAATCGCGCTAAAACAAGGTCCATTGTTGATTGCATGACACGACATCGTGGTCACGAATTTATGATGTTGGATTTTGTATCTGAATCTGCTGCGCTTAAAAATAAGATGGTGTTTGTTTTCATTTTTAGCAGGGAGGTTCTTGTTGGTCTTGCGCGTGCGTCATGGACACGAAGCACCGCGTATTTGAGCGCCATTCATGTTGTCCCGGAGTTTAGAGGTCAGGGTTGGTGTTCGTTACTTGTTCAACGAATAATTGCAGCGGTGTCGAGAGCTGTGTCTAGATTTGAATTGGATGTTGCAGCGGATAATGTTGCAGCAATCAAATGTTATGAGGGTGAGGGATTTCGTTCAATTCGAACGAATCGTAATGGAGATATACGGATGGTTTTAATTTCGCAAAAGTAACCCTCGAGCATGAGCAAATGACAACACGTTTAAAAATATCGACGTTTAAATCTGCGCATTTTCATATGCTGCAGGATCCACGCCACGTTCCGGCGGCAAATCAAGGAGCAAACGAACAATGTCAGTTTGTCCGCGCTTACTGGCATATCGAAGTGCGTCATTGTCGCGTGCAGCCGGATGAACTCCTCTTTCCAACGGTAAATCCAGAAGCAAACGAACAATTTCCGTGTGTCCATTGGAACATGCAATTCGAAGTGCTGAATTGTCGTTTGCCGCAGGATTCACGCCTCTTTCAAACGGCAAATCAAGGAGCAAACGAACAATTTCAGTGTGGTCATTCAGACATGCATCTCGAAGTGCTGCATTTCTGTTCGCGGCAGGATCCACACATCGGTTCAACGGCAAATTGAGAAGCATACGAACAATTTCCGTATGTCCGCATTTGCATGCATGCCGAATTGATGCATTGTTGTCGGCATCTGGATCAACCCCACGTTCCAACGGCAAATCTAGGAGCAAACGCACAATTTCAGTGTGTCCATTGGAACATGCAATTCGAAGTGATGCATTGTCTTGGGCAGCAGGATTCACGCCACGGTCTGGCGGTAGCGCAAGGAGCAAACGAACAATTTCAGTGTGTCCATTGGAACATGCATACCGAATTGATGCATTGTCTTCGGCAGCTGGATTCACGCCTCTTTCCAGTGGCAAATCGAGGAGCAAACGAACAATTTCCGTATGTCCGTATTGGCATGCATACCGAATTGATGCATTGTCGTCGGCATCTGGAAACACTCCTCTTTCCAACGGTAGTTCCAGGAGCATACGCACAAGTTCCGTATCGCTGTATTTGCATGCAAATCGAAGTGCTTCATTGTCTTCGACAGCTGGATCAACCCCACGGTCCAACGGCAAATCGAGGAGCATACGAACAATTTCCGTATGCCCGCGCTCACTTGCAAATCGAAATGCTTCATTGGCGTTTGCAGATGGATCAACTCCTCTTTCCAACGGCAAATCCAGAAGCAAACGGACAATTTCTGTATGTCCATATTTGCATGCATGCCGAATTGTTGCACTGTTGTCGGCATCTGGAAACACTCCTCTTTCTAACGGTAGTTCCAGGAGCATACGCACAATTTCCGTATGCCCGCAGTGACTTGCCCATCGAAGCGCTTCATTGTCATTCGCCGACAGATCCACGCCTCTCTCTGGTGCAAGAAACAAACGGACAATTTCAGTATGTCCGTCTTTAATCGCACATACGCAATGTGTAATATTAACATCATCAGCATTGGATACCAATCGCACTAAATCGACGTCTCCACATTGCACCGCTGTTTCCAATGAAACTGACAATGGTGTGTAGGCGATTAACCGCAACAATTTTAGTGATACGTTACTATGGTCAATTCGTTCTTTGGTGTCCATGATGTGTCCATGAGGACATGTGTTTGTGTGTCAATTTTTGCCGTGTCCCCCTCTTTCCAACGGCAAATCACGTAGTAAACTGACAATTTCCGTATGCCCGCGCTCGCTTGCCAATCGAAGTGCTTCATTGTCGTTTGCGCCTCTTTCCAACGGCAATTCAAGGAGCAATCGAACAATTTCCGTATGGCCGTTTCTGCACGCAAATCGAAGTGCGGCATTGTCGTCTGTAGCAACCCCTCGGTCCAGCGGCAAATCCAAGAGCAAACGAACAATTTCCGTATGCCCCTGTTGACATGCACAACGAAGCGCTGCATTGTCGCGTGCACCTGGATTCACGCCATGGTTTAGCGCAAGAAGCATACGATAAGGAATGCAGCGTTCCTTCGTCCGGAGGAATTTGTCGGCAATTTCTGGTCTGAAATTCCTCTGGACGGAGATTGTGCTTACAACTGCCAAAACGAATCAAAAATTTAAGGTTCAAACTGTTTTTGGCACCTTAAATATTTTGTTAATAACTGTTTGGAAATGGCTCGTTCATTGCATTCCTTAGTAAACGAACAATCTCCGCGTGCCCTCTCTCACACGCGACACGAAATGCCGAACCGTCGCATGCAGCTGGGTCAACTCCTCTTTCTGGCGGCAGCGCAAGGAGCATACGCACAATGTCCGTGTGTCCGTTTTCACTTGCATATCGAAGTGGTTCATTGTAAAATGCACCTGGATTTACGCCGCTTTCAAGCCCAAGGAGCAATTTGACAATTTCCGTATACCCGTAGTCACACGCATACCGAAGTGCTGCATTGTTTCGTGCACCTGGATTCACGCCACGGTCTAACGGCAACTCCAGGAACATACGGACAATTTCCGTGTGCCCGCGCTCACTTGCAAATCGAAGTGCGGCATTATCGTATGCAGCAGGATTCACGCATCTTTCCAACGGCAAATCCAGGAGCAAACGGACAATTTCTGTGTGCCCGCGCTCACTTGCAAATCGAAGTGCGGCATTGTCTTCGGCAGCTGGATTCACGCCGCGGTCCAGCGGCAGCGCAAGGAGCAAACGGACAATTTCCGTGTGGCCATGCAGACATGCACATATGCAATGTGTAGCATCGACATCGGATTCCACCGCTAACCGCACAGCATCCACATCCCCAGACTGCACGGCGGCTTCCAATGAAACGGGCGATGTTGATGCAGCGATTAAACGCAACATTTTGACACCAGACGTCAGCGATGTTTTGGGGTCCATGCTGCGTCTACATGCAAATGTGCGGGGGTCAATTTTTCATCGCGAGCTAAAAGCTCCTCTCACGAGAGAACAGAGTGAATGGCATCAACACCCGCAAATCTTCTTCGTATCGTAACACGGGGTGTGCAAGATATTTCGCGATTAAATTCACCTGCGGGCCAGCCATCCGTAAGCCACTACAGCAGCGTCTTGCGTCATTGCACCCGGTGGGCCAGCCGTTGGGAACGCGTGGATTTCGACAATCTCGCGGATTTCGGGCGCAGCGCAATTGTAACACTGCCGCTGCTTGGCGACCTGATTACACGCGCCACACTCGTTGTCGAATTGCCTACCGATATTTCTGGGATGTGGACAAATTCAATCGGACATGCCATGTGTAGCCAAATCACGATGCTCATCGGCGGTGCAACGATAGATACGTTGGACTCACGGCTGCTCGAAGTCTTGGATGAACAAACACAGTCCGTTGAACACTTTGATACGACCAATGCACTCATAGGACGCAATCCCAACGGTGGACCACCGTCTTTACTCCGAGCCGCAGTCATTCCGCCTTTTTGGTGGAATCGTGGCATAGGTCCGCAGGCATTTCCCATAGGCGCATTAGCAAAAGACCGTGTTCAAATCCAAGTCGCGTTTCGTCCCATACAGGAGTTGCTTGTTCCCAGTCAAACATTGCCAGCGCATTTTCGGGACGCCTATTGGATCGTAGAATACGTGACATTGGAAGACCGTGAATCTGCTGCATTTCGTCTTGCGGATCTAACAATTCCAATCGAACAACATGTCGCCGTGCCCGTGCATCGAGCAACGGGGTCCTCCGTTCGAATCCCGTTACCACAGGGTGGACTCGTGCGCGATATGACATGGGTGCTCCAACGCCCCGAAGCCGCTGCGCTAAATGCGTATTTTTTGTTTGGACGTGATTGTTTTGATGCATCTGGTGAAATCTTGTGGCCAAATGTGGACATTCCAGGTGGATGGGATTATGGAAACGGATTTTATCGCCCAACCAATCGTGGCAAGGACCCCATCACGGGTGCGGCCTTGTTTTATCACGGTGTCCAACGGTTTGATCATGAAGGTCCCTCGATGTTTCGCTCACTCATTCCCGCCCTAAATTGCGCACGTACTCCGATTGTGAATCGGTATATTTATCGATATGATTTCGGATTCTGGCCAACGGGGGGGCTTGCGTCGGACCTGTGTCGTGATGAAATCCGCGGTGCTGCGAATTGGGACCTGATTCAAAAACGCGAATTGGTGTTGGAAATAAATCGAGCAGGTTTACCGGTACCTCCGTGGGTTCCGACGGGCGAATCGCGCACATATTCGGTTCTTGGAGATTTGACGGCTGATTTTGCGGATGCGTCGGGATTGTCCGTTTTACTTTCAGGTGCGTGTCCACACAGCGATCCAACGGAAAACGGTGCTGGTGCCACGCTTCAATGCACGGTGGATTGTGCGCAAATTCGTCGTCTTCCTGGATTCCGTAGGCTGCTTGTACGTCCGGTGACAAACGGGTCTGCATCGTTGATTGCGGATTGTGGTACGGGGTTTGTGTGGTTGGCTGTTGCGGGGGCTGGAGGATTCGGTACGACGGGATTTGTTGGCGGGGATGCGGCGGCTGCGTGTGAGATTTCATTTCAGGGAGGCGGTGGTTTGCAGACGCAGGATGCAAGCGGTGGGTGTGGCGGCGGCGGTGGCGGAAAAGTGGGGACACCTGGACCCGGATTGCCGGATGGGGGAGTTGCGGCGAATGATGCGGCGTTTGTTTACGATTGTGTGTTGCACAGCACCGGAGGAACGACGCAAACGTATGCGGGAGGTGACGGTTATTTTGGTGGTGGAAGTGGGGCGCGCTGTGGAGGCGGCGGAGGTGGCTACATAAGTTCGTTGGTGTCTGCGGTTACGACGGTGGGTGGTATGAATGTGGGTTCATCGTCGATTGTTGTAACCCCGTTGGCCCGCGCGGTGACAACAGTGCCCGAATTCGACGTGTATGTTTGGCTTACGCGTTTGAATTTGTTGCGCATTGCGAGTGGTCGTGGTGGTCTGATGTTTAGCGATTAGGGGGGTTTTCTTCAAAGTGAACAAAATTTAACCACCGGTTGGATTAAATTTTCTTCAAAGTGACCAAAATTTAACCACCGGTTGGATTAAATTTTCTTCAAAGTGACCAAAATTTAACCACCGGTTGGATTAAATTTTTTTCAAAGTGACCAAAATTCAATGAATCGCCATTTGCTCACAAAATCCCCTTCAGCTTTAGTTGTGTGTACACAACGCCCGCAAGGATTCCTGCAACAAGTTGAACCACCACGTACGCGCTCGCATTGTCGAATGCAATGTTGCGATTGAAAACCATCATGGCCGTAACCGCAGGATTAAAGTGTCCGCCACTGACAGGACCACCCAAATACACGAGCATTGCCAGCGTTGAACCAATAGCCCACGGATTGCCCGTTGCAACAATCACAGTTAACAAAATAAATGTGCCGAGGAATTCCACAAGAATCGCGAGAAGATTGAGCATGTGTTTGTTGAATGTTTCGAAAAAATTCGTGGGTTTCAACGTTTCCAACGCACAAAGACGTGATTGAGTTGCTGTAACTAAGGGCTCACATGTTACATGGATGCAATAAGTAGCTTGTGCAGAGGGAACGTTGACAAAGGTGCTGTCGAAGTAATCATGTTAGCGCCATGTTGTGTTAATCTAACATAACAACCGGCAATAGTTTGAATTAAACCTGACCCGTAGATTCACAATCTCCATTGAATTCTGGGATTCGTGTTCGTGGTTTGTTAATTGAATCATGTTTATGAACACAAATATAGGAAGACCGATGTCTTTAGCGCACACTTTTTAATGTTTATGCGATATTCTGCATGTTTTTGAAAGTAATTTATGCATTTATGCGACAAAATGTCTAAAATGTTTTAGCCTAAAACATCATA
>Ga0164295_10004164_pt1 | contig 11514 bp, 7 predicted proteins | sample GEODES006metaG_FD_111798 | JGI IMG/M metagenome (GOLD analysis project Ga0164295, IMG submission 111798) | Oligotrophic lake water microbial communities from Sparkling Lake, Wisconsin, USA - GEODES006 metaG | ecosystem: Environmental > Aquatic > Freshwater > Lake | place: USA: Sparkling Lake...
ATCTGCGCAGCAGTCTGACCCGCAGCGAGTTTGCCGCCAGAGAAAAGGGGCATCGGGCAAGAAGAGCGGTGTGCGATCGGGCACGGCCGAGGCGGGCAAGAAGATGGTGGCGAGTCGGAAGCCACCGGCGCGGCTCCCGGCGGCACGCAGCTCGCTCACCTGGGAGCTCTGAAGGCATGCGTACTCTCTCTGGGCGAGGAGACTGGTTGATGAGCCCGGGACAGGCTGCACGGGATGCTCGTCATCTACATGCATCGCACTCCATGGATCCGGTGGCCACTTGGCGGCCATCGGTCCACGCGCGCGTGTCGGAAAGGAAGAAAGAGCGGCGTGCAAGGTCCGTCAGTAAAAATGCGACTACGGGGAGTCGAACCCCGGTCCCCAGCTTGGAGGGCTAAGATGATGACCGCTACACTATAGTCGCGCATTATTAAAATTTGCAATTCAGTTGATTTCGTATGAAATGTTTTTACGGTGTGCGCGTTCGGGGAGACCGCCACGAAACTGACACACAGACCGACTGGCATGCCTCAAGCTCGTTACTCCGATCCTCGACCGACTCCCGTTTTCCATCCCCGTTGGTTGGCGATAGCAAGGTTTGCTGCGCCCACATTCCACCGTCTCCTAGGACGGGTCAACTCCCGCCGACGGCCATTACGGTCCGGCCACTAATTATGCTGCCCGCCCGCACCGCCCGGTTGTTGCAGTGTCTCTGCTTGCTGCACGCGGACGTCGGCGGTGCCTTCCAGAACGCCAACCTTGCTTACCCTGCAGGTCGTCGCAAGGTGCTCACCACACAGCGGCAGTTCCGGACCACGGATGCCCGCCTACAGCAGGGGAGCAGCAGGGATGCACGGCAGTGGCTCTGGCCGCAGCCCGAGGGCAATGACGACGAGTCAGCAGTGCAGAGCCCGAACACGCAGCAGCTATTCCGCCACCGGTTCGTGGTCGCCAAGGATTTCTGCATCCGCATGCCACTCGATGCAGCCTCGCTGCTGCGCTCGTGCACGATGGACAGCCACCTGAGCACCTGCATAGAACTGCAGCTCGAGGCATTCCGGCCGATCAACAAGGTGCAGTGGTCGCCGGACGCAACGCGCATGCTGCGCATGCCGAATGCTGGTGGCAGCAGTCTCGCCTCCGAGGCGCTCGCCTTTGAAATGCTCGCGCGTGCGTTCGGTGCCTCCCTCGAGCGGACGGAGCTGGAGCTCAAATACCGGCAGGGTTCGCAGTTGACCGACTTCGCGATCGAAGTCTTCGGCGGCTATCCTCTCGGCGTGTCCGTGACGCGCGCGTACGTGTGGCACCAGCCGCGCACGTACACGCGCGGCGACGGGAAGATGCTGCCAGCCGGGCTCGAGATCGCTGATGCGCGAAGGCTGCTCATCAAGAAGCTCTCGGCCAGTGCGCAGTTGCCGCTACCGCCACATCTGCCTCTGCCGCCTCTGCCGCCTCTGCCGCCGTGGCTGCCTCTGCCGCCGCTGCCGCATCTGGCGCTCGCCTGGCCCGCGCATGCTTGCTTGCGGCCCGTGCTCACAGCTCCTCCCTGCGTGCGTGCTGTGCAGTCAACGCGTCGAGCCGCAATGTGCAAAACTACTCGTGGCGCAAGCAGCTGCTCGTCGTGTTCACCTTCTCTCATGGCGACGCGGCACTGCTCGAGCGCGAGTACTCCAAATTGCCGGCCGAGCTGCGTGCGAATACGGTGCTGCTCGTGACGCGCACAAATGGCGTCGAGTGGATCTGGTAGCGACCTGCCGTGCAAAAGGCCGTGCGCGTGAACGCTCCACTCGATCCCATCGGGCATCGCCATTCTTGTCGTCGTTATTTCAACGCATGTGCGGCGCGGCGCGCGTGGCTCGCGTGCCGTTTGCAGGGCGTCCGTTGGCTCTTGCTGCGCCCGTCTAGGCGCTTGCTGAACGTCCGTACGCGAGTCAGATCTCCCGGCCGCAAGTGTGCGCTCTGTGAAGTTTCAAGTTACACGCATATGTGCGTGCACGGTGTAGACGTCCGGCCGGAACTAGCGGATGCCCTGGTGTACAGAGCGAACTAGCAGTGACGGGGCCGCGGCGCGGGGTGCGCTCGACATCCGCGATCGGATATTCCGCTCCGATACGTGGTCGTAGGCATGCTGGACTGTAGTACTCGGTAGCCGGATTAGCGATTACCGCTCATGTGTACCTTCTACGTATAACTACTCTTATGTGAAGTTTGAAGTTAATGCGACGCCTCTAAGCGACCGGACGCCGTGGGCGTTGTCACCGATCGGATCATCTGACATGCCGGGCCGGATGTGACAAGATCGATGATCGTTGACATCACACATTCGTTGACATTTCCAGGATTTCCTGCCCGGATTCCTCATGGCACGTTCCGTGTTGATATACGAATCTAGTATAAAGTTTTAATAAAGATTTAACTTACGAGAGAGGTGAGGACGAACTCACGAATGAGAGGAACCCCCCGTACTGTTTACCGTATGGCCGCCTTTGCACCCGCGCGCAAGGCAGAGCACGCTCGCGCCGCCGGGGATAGTAAGTAATAAAGTAAACATACGTACCAATACGTACAGTAACCGGAGTTCGAGAACACCCTACACGATTCCGTAAGATCGCAGAGGAGGGTGCAGCGCAGAGCCTCACATCTTGCCGCGGTTCTCGGGCAACCACTTGGGGTGCGGCGGGAAGGCGATGACGTCTCCCAGGGCGTAGTGGAAATCGTTGCGCTTGAGAAGCTCCAGGACATCCTCCTTGTGCCAATCATGCGCGATGCCCCACACATTACGCCCAGCGGTGTCTCTGGCAGCGATGTCGGCGCCGCATTTTATGAGAGCTTGCACAGTGGCGACATCGCCCTTCCACGCGGCCACATGCATCGGAGTAAAACCCTTCTTTGTCTGGATGTTCAGCTGGATGCCTTTCATGGTCATCAACTTGTGCGTCAGCTCCGGCTGCATGTTCTTGATGGCGAGATGCAGCGGTGTGTACCCCAACTTGTCCTGGGCGTTGATGTCGGCGCCGGCAAAAATGGCAGCCTCAATGGGGCCCATGCCAGCGTCGCTGATGGAGCGGATCGCCTTGAAGAGCTCATTGTCTGGCGCCGTCTTCTCGTGAGGCTTGGGAGCGTGGTAGTCAATCCTGCTAGGGTCACGCCATTCGGGTGTGTCGATCGGTTTGCCCTTCTCGTCGTTGGGGTAGGGGTAATCTGCGAGATGAAGGCAATATAATAGTGAGTGCGCGTGCAGGGCAACGCTGGGTTCGGCCAACCGAGAAGCTCACGACCGTGTGAGCCCATGGTCCTGCGCGGCCACAATATGTTTTTTGTATGTTTCCATGTTTTCCAATTCAAATTCGTCAAAATCTAACCTGACGCGATGCGCTCTCCGGGATGGTTTCTTTCTAACGAGCCTGTTCGTGCTCGTCGTTAAAATTAAGGTTCCTCCGCCTCGTTCACTACATTTAGTAATTTGGGGCCGGGGGCGGGCGGGCGGCATTGGGGGGCGGGGTACCCGGCGGGTCGCGCCGTCGCGCTGAATTCCTATGGGCTATGCTACGCTCTCCGCCGGGCTCGCCTAAAAATTGAACGTCGCCCAATAATCATCCATGACGTTGGTGGGGCCACTGTCTGAAACCCCAGCCCCATGCCGGCCAATTAACCAGCCAACAATTGCCGCAATTCGTGCCAGCCAAGCCCCCAGTTGCAAGCCCCCGGGGCACGTGCCCCTCCGACCGAAGGAAGTGCCTGATACCTTAACCCCGATTTGGCAGCAGTTTCTAGATCTAGATGGCCAGATACGAATATCCGTTGTGTTAAATTAACACGCCCCGCCACCCCCCTCAAAAGTACAATGTTGGAAGTTCGTGTAATCGAGTCAATGGTAATCACGTGACACGATAAGCACAGGAACGTAAAATGAAATTGTGAACTCATTAGAACTCATATTCAAATTTTCAATCGCTCTTGAATGGAGAGCTCTTAGTTCGAATTCGATTCTTCTAGCAGGCTCTGGTAGAGCTCGACGCTGCGCTGCACGACTTCCTTAATAGGAGTGATCGTCCCGTTGTCAAGGCCACACTCGCAGGCACCGAAGGAAGCATTTGAGAAACTGATCTTTCTCGTCCACACGGTCTGGCCCGGCCGGCTGAGCACCCGCACGATGTGATCCGGCGTCCTCAGAAGCGTCGTGTTGGGCGTGTTCGCCTCTGGAGGCAGCTCTAGCTGCGGCACGAGCCAATTCGGGATCCTCGCGTGCGGATACGCGTCGAACTTGCGACACTGCTCGCGCAACGGCACGTACATGCGCTGCCATGCCTTGTCAGTAGTCATCATCGTGTACTTGCTGCCGACCCGTGGCCAATAGATTTGCTTCATTCGCACCATCTCATCCAGCCGCTTGAGTGGCTGTGTCCACGCAATCTCGCTGAGGAGGTGGCGCATGTACCCAAAGTTGAAGATCTGGTGCGAGTCAAGCTGCGTGATCTCGCCATGCACGAATGAGCCCGCCAGAGTAGGGCGCTTGCGCTTGCCAATGAGCATGACAAACTCACTCCAGTGACTCATCACGAGCGTCTTGAACCTCGACTGGTCCATGCGCAGTCGAGCAAGGCCCTCTCGGAGCACGTCCTGCCGGCCGTCCACAAATGGGTGGTCGTCATTCTGCAGGAAGAAGACGAGCCGTTGCGCGTCCTGGGTGGGATCGGGCACGGTGGCGCCTGGAGCGATGGTGAGGTCGAGCTCCTGCCGCCACTCCTGCTGCGTAGTGAGCCTACGGTGCTGGAGCGTCCGCAGCCGGGGTCCAAAGAGCGCGGTCGCATTAGCCACCAGCTGCTGCGTCCGCACACGCACGTCAGGAAGCTCTCGGTCGAGCTCGATGTATAGGTACACTCGGTCAATGGGCAGCGCTGCGTAGGAGCGCAGCGTGAACATGAAGACGTCAAAGCGAGGGTAGCGAAAGCGATACGCGAAACTCCGATTGTCCTGATATTTGCTGTTGATGCCACGTCGCTCCGTGATGTAGACGGACATGAGGAGGTCCATACCAGACCGAGCTGTTGTTTGGGTGTGCCATGGGGTGTGCGAACTGTTTCGCTTGACTTGCCCATGACTTTCGATGAGCATTGGCGGTTTGCCCGGCAGAGCGTCGAAATTCACGGTCTCTCGCTGTGTGAAACGGTGTCTGGGGTGTCGAGTTATAAAGTGAAACGTATGTACGCCGGTCCAGTGTCTTGGGTGTCGAGTTTACAACTTGGCTGTGAAACTGGGCTGTGAAACGGCTTTGAGCCGCCCCACATACCCCCGCCCGGTCGCCTCGTAAGCGCGTCCTTGTCTCCTTGATAATGCGCATCACAACATGGAAAAGTTGTCTTTTGTCTCACCGGACCGTACCTAACGAGGCGGGCGACCATCGGGCGGCTAGAAGTCCCCCTTGTCAGAGTGCGGTTCGTTGACCCCCCCTACGCGAGCGGCCCCCACAGGTATATAACCGGCCTATGATGACGACTTCTGTACTCAGATGACACGTTTGTCCGATGACGTTTGCGCCCGCCTTTCGTAGTCAACACCTGAAAGCCTACACCTCGTCCTTGAGCAGTCCCGTTTCCTCATAGAGCGTCTTGTACGCGCGCGCCACCTTGTCCTCAGGCAGGCGGCCCACCTGCTCCTTCCACGCGTCGTGCTGCTCGCGCGTGAGGTGCGGGTTAGGCGGCAGCGCGAAAGCATGGCTCGCGTGCTGCTGTGCAAAGTAGAGGAGCTCCTTGGGCCGAGCGCTCCCATCGAAGAGAGGCACGGGTGGCTCCTTGTTCTCGGCCGGTAGCATGAGCACTGTGGGCAGCGCGTGCAGCTGCACGGCCTTGAGAGCTCTTGGCAGCGGCTGCTGCTTGGCCACATCCAGCTGGGCGACGGCGAGCTGGGCACTGAGCTCGAGCTGCGCCACCCGATCGGCCACTTTCTGGTAGAGCGGCGCAAGTGTCGCGCACGCCTCGCAGCCGGTGCTTGCATGTAGAAGCACAAGGACGTCCCGTCGCACGTCGAGGGCGATGGCCTCAAAGTTGTCCAGCGTCAAGTCGATCACGGTGCCACGGACGTGCCCCTCACTGCTCGCCCAGCCTTCGTTCGCCTCTGGAATCGGCGCCGAACCAACGACGGGGGGCGGCGGCGACGCGCTCGGTGCGCCGGGCAGCGGTGGTGGCAACCGCTCGCCCAGAAAGTCAGCCACGAAGAGAGCGAGGTGCTTCTCGGTCGGTAGGCGGTCGCTCGGGAAGGGCAGTTGTCGGCCGTCCTTGGTGTTGATGGCGAGCTGCGGCAGCGGTGCGTCCGGCTTTAGCCCGAGAGAGAGCATCCTCGTCGCATGCCGCATGCCGTCGCACGTGACGACACAGAGCTTACCGCGAAAGCGCGCCGCCACCGCCGCGAGCACGGAGCGGAGCGGAGCAGCCACGGCAGAGGCGGGGGGCGCCACGAAGGCGAGCAGCATCGGCAGCGAGGTGGCGGCGTACGCGGCAAAATTGAGGTGAGTGAGCTCGCCCACCTCGGGCAGCGCCGCGCGGGCGGCCCATCCATCCAAGCTCAGGTTGTCCTCATCACGCTCGTCGAGCCGGTAGCCGTTGCTGCTCCGGCTCCCGCCGCCACCACGGCGCAACTCGCCGCCGAGGAGAACCACCGCGCTCGGAGCCGCTGCAAACCAGCGGCGCTCGCGTGCATACTCGCCAAGAATGTCGCGGCTCGCCACGATGTATGCCGCTCGCACTGCCGTGTCTGTCCGCAGCTTGCGCAGCTCCATCGCGGCGTGGGTAAAGTCTTCGAGCTCGTCGGCCTCGTCTTCGAGGTTGTTGAAGAAGCCGAGCAGCACGACGGGCACGATGGGAGCCGACGCGGCCTCGGATCGCTGCTGCTCGACCAGACGCTCGAGCGCAGCCCTGTCTTCCAGACGCACCGCCGGAGGCGAGAGCTGCGCGGAGGCGAAGGCCGCCATCGCGGCTCGGGTGTGCACGCCGCTGTACGGCGTCCATCGGGTTTGCCAGGCTAGAACGAGCGCGGGCAGCTCTTGCACCTCATACCGGCGCAGCAGCGAGCGCTCCTTGTCGGCATCGATCCATGAGATGTGTGGCAGCGCGGTCGGCGCGCCAAGCGTGTTGCTGTAGTTGGACCACTCCGCCTCGTGCACGGCGCAGTAGCTGCAACTCGTTGCACTAAAGCCAATGAAGAGGCCGTTGCTGCCCGTGCGACGGAGGGCATCGCTGATGTTGCGGCTGGTCAGGGTGGGTAAGTCATTCGGCATTCTCACGTGAATCACGCGTTGTGAAGCGCTTCCAAAGCGTCTTCGTGAGCAGATCCTTCTCCTCACGTTGAAAAGGTCGTTCATTCACGTGTGTTTGTGAGTTCGAGCTTCTCGCCACGTCGCCGCCCACACGAGCTCGAACATGGACCCGTCGCGCGATGATGACGATGACGATGACGACGACGACAATTGGGAGGGTTGGGCCGAGCCGGAGGACGCGCCAACTACGGATCTCTTCTCCGCGCGGATCTTCGACTCCGCGGCAGAGTGTCTCGCATACGCGCTTAGTGAGCACAGCCTGGACCTTGCTGCGGTGGTGGCCGAGCTTCGGCTCGACATCTATGGCCGCGTCAAGCTCGTGAATTATGTGCGCAAGGGTATTGCTGCGGGCACCAGCCCATCGGCGATCGTCGCGACGGTGCATGCTGCCCGTGCGGACGGAGCGACGGCGAGGCCTTGGGACGACGACGAGTACCTGAGGCCGGTGGTGCCCGACGATCCGCTGCTGTATTCGCTGGGCGCTCCGGCCAATGGCGGCGACGCCTTCGACGACGAGGGCGGCGCCTCGGACGCGCCAATGCTGCATGGCTTCGAGACGGACAGCGACCAGGCGAGTCTGCTGCTGGAGACGATCCAGCAGATGCGCACTGAGATGGCGAGCTTGCTTGGGCTCAACGATAGTGCCGCCGCCGCGGCGGCGGGCGTGGCGGACGAGACAGCTACGGACGCGGCGGGTGCGGCGGGTGCGGCTGGCAGCCACCCTACGCCGCCGCCTCCGCCGGCGGCAGCCGCCCCGGCCGTGACCGAGGGTCAGTACGGCAGCACCGACGGGCCGGCGAGCGAGTACTTTGCCTCGTATGCGAAGCTGAGCATCCATGAGCAGATGCTCAGTGATCACGTGCGCACCCAGGGGTACAAGGATGCGATCGAGGGCCTTGGGCCGCTCGTCGCGGGCAAGGCGGTGCTCGATGTGGGGTGCGGAACGGGCATCCTCTCGATGATCGCTGCCAAGGCAGGCGCCGCGCGCGTGGTCGGTGTGGACGCATCCGAGATCCTCGACTACGCGCAGCGCATCGTGGCAGCGAACCAGCTGACTACCCAAGTCACGCTGCTACGCGGCACCATGGAGACGATCGCGATGCCGGAGGACGTGCCCAAGGTGGACGTGATCGTCTCCGAGTGGATGGGATATGCGTTGCTCTACGAGTCCATGCTGCCGACGGTGCTCTGGGCGCGCGACAAGTACCTGAAACCAGGTGGGGTGATGCTGCCTAGCGCGTGCGAGCTCTTCCTCGCCGCGAGCGCCAACGATCGGCTCGGCTTCTGGGCCGACGTGTACGGCTTCAACATGGCTTGCATCGCAGATGAGCTTCTCAAGGAGGCGTCTGTGGAGGTGGTGCCCGCCGAGGCGCTGCTCTCGTCCCCGGCGAGGTTTGCTACGATCGACGTGACGAGCGTGGCCGACGCGGAGCTCGACTTCTCCGCCCCCTATCGGCTCGAGGTCACGCGCGCGGGCACGCTGCGCTCCTTCGTGCTCCACTTTGACACGATCTTCGACTACTCCGCCCTTGGCGGTCAGCGCACGTCCTTCACGACCTCGTGCGAGGACACGCCGACGCACTGGAAGCAGACGGCCCTGTACCTCAAGGAGCCGGCCGCGGTCGGCGTGGGCGACGTCATCACGGGCAAGGTCTACCTCTCGCGCGGCCTCGAGTACAAGCGCGGGTACGACATCTCGCTCGACGTGGAGCACAATGGCGTGCGCCTGGTGACGCAGTGCTGGCGCTTGCAGTGAGGACGTGGGGCCGCCGTCGGATGGCTGCACGCCTAGTTATTGCCTACGTTCGCCGGTGCCATGTGGTCGCCGGTGCCGTGTGGTCGCCCGCGCACGCGCGCGCAGGCCTGTGGTCGCACGCGCACACGCGCGCAAAGCCTGCTGTATGTGCTGTGTTCAGGCAGCACCACAGCACGGCTCTTCTGACTCTCTCGTGCGTGCACTGCACGCCGGTTCGGCAACCACTACGCCTGAAGCTAAGCCTAACACACGTGCCGTGCCAAAAAACTCAAAACTGCGATCTGCGAGTGCGCCATTTCAAAAACAAAACACAGTCGACGACACCGATCGGGGTCGCGTGCGGGACTCGGCGGGAAATCGGAACGATGATCGATGTCGCGTTATGCCACAGCGCCCCGCGTCGGGCGTGCCGACGAACGGCGGGCTCCGAGCCATACCTGGCGAGCACTCGAGAGATACCGCACTTTTACACCCCCAGCGTACTAGTCGGCCCCGGCACGCTGTACACGTACTTCACCACCCGGGAACCTAGATCGGAGACCGGGCTTCGTCACGTATATAGGTATATTTATATATATAGAGAGAGTTTGAAGATTCATTAGATCACAAAAAAATTAGGGCTTTTCATGTCAAATGTCTGCCACGCGCCGTAACGCGCCGGGCGTTTGTGTCCTGAGGCTGTGCCTCTCGCTAACCTCTCGCCCCCTCGCTCCCGACCCCTGTGCGCTCGTAGGCCCCCTCCCCCCAGCAAGATCTGTCAGTAGTTTTCAAAGTCTGGTCAGTGTCTGGCAGCATCCCAAGCAGGGCTCTGGACAATAATGAATTCGGCACCGACCGCCGCCCTCATGGTCCGACTTTCATAGGCCCACAAGCTACTCTCGTTCGCCGTTCGCGCCCAAGCATCCAACTGTTGCAGCATCATATGCTCCCTCTCGCGCGCGTTGAGACCTGCTCCTTTAATGTGCCAGAGTGTACTCCACGCGGTGTCAACGAAGGGCTCTCCGCTCGCTGCTACCACTTTCGTAAAGTCTCCTTCATGCCTCGAGTGCACGTGGGTGTCGTCGAAAACGGCCGCAGCGATGCGCGCTTGCACGGTGCGATAGGTCTTGTAGGCAGCCTGCCGCTTTTCGCCGTCGAAGACCACGAGGGTGCGTGCCGCGTCGTGCTGAGACATCTGGCCGATCAGCTGCGGCACCAGGATGCTGCCGTCACCATCTAACTGCCTCACAGCAGGTGCGAACTCTCTCAAGCCGCGCTTCACGTGCTCAAGGGGAAGGTATTCGATGCTGACCACATCGAACCCGTGCATGGAGTACACGAGTGCCGACACTCCGCCCTCACGGCCTTCTTCGATGATTGTCGTCACGTTTGCGGCGCGCGCTGCAGCGATCACGAGGAGCAGCTTGAAAGGTTGCATGTGGCCATAAAGGCACGCTCGGTCGCCTCCAGTAACGCACTCGCAACGCGTTGCGAGTTCGGCGTTGGAGCACGGAGCAGCTCGAAATACTTTGGTGCGGTTCTCAACGATCACCTTCTCGCACATTTGCGACTGTGCGCTCCCAACCTCAGCTGGATCGCCAGTAACGTGGCCGCACAAGCAATTCTTCGAGTGCTGACAGCTTCCCACGATGGGGACCCAGTTGCGACGGATGTCTTGTGTGCGACATTCAAGGAAGTAATCGCGGAGCGTCGCATTCGCCGATATCGTCTCGTGCAGCAGCCGTCGAAAGGCAACGTTGCGCGGGGCGGTGTGCGACTTCTCCATATGCGCCTTTGGCGCGGCTCCACGACCCGGGATCAGAGACCAGGGGGCCTGAATTTCTGATCTGTGAACCGCTGGACGGCCTAAACACCCAAGAAACCGTTCACGCGACCTCACACACCGAGAGCGGCTCATGCCCTAACACATACTCTGCACTTGATGCGCGCTACTGTCATGGGGCGAGCGTGGGGTAGGCGTCGCTCGGCGTCGGGGTCAAGCGTGTCGCACACTCGCTCGCACTTGGGTCGCCGCCGTGCGCCGTTGAGCGCTGCATACGAGCCATACAGCTTGACCACCTTGGTGAGCAGCGCGGGCCTGAGCTCGTCGGCCGCTGCCAGAGAGCCACCATGCCGTCCGGGCCGCTCACAGACTCGGAGCGAGCGCCAAAATACGACGTAGTGTCTGGAGCTTGCGGTAGGAGATCGTGGTGGGCGGAAAGCTCCAGCGTTGCATGAAACGCGGCATTGGCGCGCGGGCGTCCGCAGCGGCGGCCGGTTGCGCGCGTACGCACTCACCGCCGAGATTAACACGATCGCGTTGGCGCGCACGTTGGCTCAGCTAATCGCCTGCACCTGCCACATCGCGTGTGTCGCTTGGCGCTGCACGCGCATGTCGCGCGGCAGCTAGCGCGCGGGCTTCCACAGCGTTAGCCGGTTGCGCGCGTACGCACTCAGCGCCGAGTTG
>Ga0164295_10004165_pt1 | contig 11512 bp, 6 predicted proteins | sample GEODES006metaG_FD_111798 | JGI IMG/M metagenome (GOLD analysis project Ga0164295, IMG submission 111798) | Oligotrophic lake water microbial communities from Sparkling Lake, Wisconsin, USA - GEODES006 metaG | ecosystem: Environmental > Aquatic > Freshwater > Lake | place: USA: Sparkling Lake...
GTTGATGTGCCTTGTGGGTCACGAAACCTGTTAATGCGGTCGTCTGTGTTAATGTTTGTCTGATTGACAGTACGAGCGGGGGCAAAAGGAGATCGCTTAGGGTGGTCGCCAGTGCTTGCAAAGTCCCCAGCGGCATAGTAATGAGATTTGACTCGATCAAAAGTCAATGCCGTATTGTAAACCGCAACTTCGTCAATTGCCCCCTGAAAATAAGAACCAATTTTAAGTGAAGTTCCGCTGGTAACGGGAGAGTACGCTGATGAATAGTTACTTAGAGTTTGACGACCATTCACATATGCATTAACGAGAGAAAGAGAACCATCATAAGTAACAACTACATGGTTTGTTTGAAAGAAACTTGCTTCGGGAACACCCCCTCCCCCAAAAATAGTGGGAAAGTTGTATGAGCTTCCGGTACCGAATTGTGCAACTGTTCCCCATGTGCGCGATGCTGGAGTTGGCGCATAGTATTGAACATAGATTTTAAGGCCCGTGTTGTTTCCAAGGCAATCAAAAATGGCTTCAGTTTGAGGTACGCCATCAAATGCATCACGGCGATACCAAAGTTCAACACTAAAAGAAGTCAAACCATTCATCGGATTTGTGGCACCAGCAGGAATTAAAATTTGCTGAGCGGTATTACGAGAAAATTTAATTGAAGAACCTAGATTGGAAATAAGGCTAGGTTGATTTAATAAGGCCGTACCAACAGTTCCATTGAGACCGCTTTTGCTATCAGTAATTGTGGTACCAGAGGTCTCATCTAGTTTGTAATAAGAAACTAAACTGGATTCTGCACCAATAACAGTTTGATAATTGCGAGTAGTAGTAGTCGTTCCGTCAGTAACGGTCGAATTTGCTGTTCCTATCGCGGCTGTCCAAGCGGTTGTCGGCATTGTCGCCGACCCCTACTAAGACAACGTAACGGTTTCGGTAACCGTTAAAGTATCGCCAGATTGAGCAAGTGTGGCAACCGCTGGAAGGGAAGTAGTAAACATCATTACTCCACCCTGAGAGGCATTGAAAATACCCACCTTGTTTACAGCCGTAGCAGTAGATCCAGAGTATGTAAATACTTTGGAAAGGGTGTATGTTGTGTTACTTCCCAAAGAACCCTTAGTGTGAGCATAAGTGCAAATTGCTCGGTTGATTCCATTAGTTGTCTGCTCAGCATAGTTTGTACCAGAAGCAGCAGCATTGTAAAAAATGTTGTAGGCAGAGCCAGAGGAAATTGTTGCACTACCAACAATCAAAGTAGCGGTAAGAGAAGTAGCACTTGCTACTGCCGTAATTTGCCATAAAGACGTACCTACAATGAGTGTGCCGCCAATAATTGAACCGGCGCTACCCGCTGCTGTAGTTGGCCAACCCGTAGATGAGCCAACAATAGTGTAAGAACTACCACTGATCAAAGTTGCTGAAGTTAATGTGTTAGTGCTGAAACTTCCAGTAAGATACTGTTCGTTACCTGTGACGCCAGTTGTATCTTGTGAAAGAGCCATATAATACGAAGGCGAACCTCCATCGTTAATTACATAAGGCGAGTTTGCAGCAATAGTAACAGCAGAAAATGGAATAATCGCCGTGCTAGTATTAGTATTTTGTAGCGCCATGCTCTTCCAAGCATCAACAACTAAAATTGTAGCGGTATTTGAAAGAACCGTAGCTTGAAATAAACCATAATTAAGTGTAAATGCAGGGGTCGCACCTAAGGTGCCTCCGACAACGCACATGATTGTAATGCTTGAGCTTGAAGTGAATGCAGTGACAACAAATTGCGCAGCGCCAGAAGTTAACATTCCGCCAATGATTGAGCTGGTTCCAAAAGCCGCTGAAGATGTAGCCGTGTAAGAAGTACCAACGGTTACGGTTTGACTTATTGGCGCGGTCAACGTGCCAGTAAGAGGCGTTTGAGCAGTACCTGCGGTTACAGCTTTACCGGCCCACTGACCGGCAACTCCAATGTTGGACGATCCAATTTGAGCGCCAGTAGTAGCTGACCAAGTTTTAGCTGTATCGGTTACAAGGTTACCCGAAGCAGTTAAATAGTTTGTACCGGAAAGAGTTACCGCACTGATTGCCGCAGTGGTGTATTGCGACATAATAAATGTACCGGCAACAGGAATTGCAACAATGTATGCACCTGATGGAAAACCGGTAATTGTGCCAGATACCGTAAGAGACATTCCTGCGTACCAACCAGTCGGGGTTCCGCCAGAAAGCGTAAAAAGATTTGAGTTTGTCAGAGCGGTAATCGTGCCGCTTTGAATGGTATTTGAAGGAGAGGTATAAGTTACGGTTGCGCCTGTACCAAAATCCCCTGATGGATCAGCAAGAACTGCTGCCTGCAAATCGGTGCCGTGTGAAGTCTTAGCCATTGTCTACTGAATCCTCTTCAATTAGTTCTTCAACAGATTCTTCTGCTGAAAGCTCTGGTGCCTCGCCCCAATTCTTAGGACGACCGACTACGCAAACATTATTTGCATCTGAAAATACGTCAGCAATATTTTCTGCGAGCCTTTGATCTTCGCTTTCTACCCAAGCGACGGGCTTTTCAGCATGATAGGGCCACAGGCTTCTAATAACAGCCAAGTTATCAGCGCGATTGGCTTCATTGGCGTGAACCGTTGTGACTTGATATGTGTCTCCGTCACTATTTGTGGGAGAAATATTTCCAAGATAAACTGTTGGCATCAACTATTAACTCCGTGTTTTGAATTTAATATTAGTAGCTAGTTACTGAGATCGGCCCGTATAAAATTGAATCGACTCGGCTGTTGTCGCTGTTAGAAATTAAAAGCTCATAAACGCCTGATTTCCAAGTTATATTACTTGTGTTTGGAATGGTTGCAGGGTTTGCAGAAATATAAAGAGCGATTGTTCCGTCTAAGGGATTAATTTGAACTCCATAGTTGGCAGCGTTTAAAGTTAAAAGGGTTGTGCCATTAGGCTTGTCTTTAACAATAAATTTTGCCGTGTGTCCTGCTAAATTCTTTGGATCAGATCCGGGATTTCCCTCAAGGTATGTAAACTTATAATGAAAAGTCGCACCTTTCCAAATTTGCAATTTATGTTTGGCTGGAAATGTTGACATGATAACTATTAAATGTGCGAATTAGATAATTGTTGCAATTGGAGTGCCAACCCTTGACAATGTTTCCGTTAATTTGATTTCTACATATGAAGTATAAAGGTTTAAATTATTTAAATTATTGCCTGAACTGTAAGTTGTTCCGTCATTTGGACGAAAGTGTAATTCAAGTCCATCTAGCGAGGCCCTAGGGTCCCCGTCAGTAAACGTAAGCGTTACATTGTTTAAACTTTGATCGGAAGTTGTTGCATATGATAAAAGAATTTTATAATGATAAAGACCGTTATCTTGAGTATTAACATATGCTCCAAAAAACACCGTAGTTCCAGAAGCAATGCCGGGTCCAGAAACATATTGACCTTGCTGTGGTTCAGATGCAAGATCATAAACGTCAAGCCAATTTTGAAATAACACATTATTTGAATCATAGCCAGTAGTTCCCCAGTTAATAGGAAAACTTGAAGTGCCAGTTACAGTTGGAATAGACCATGTGTGTTGACCTGAACTCAACCATTGATTAGTAGTCAAAGTCGAATTATTATTAACTAAAATTCTTGCTCCACTTTGGTCTTGATTACTAATAACATCTTGAGATCTAAACAATTTTACTTGCATAACTTCTGTACCAGTTGGATCGGTATTGCCACCAGATGAAGACGAAGATTTAGTAACTTTAAGATTGGTTACAGTTTTTAATGTATTAATCGTTTGATTTGGACTAATGTTGACGGAATTTAAATTTAAGATAATTTCTGATCCCAAGGGTTTTGTTCCATTGTAATACATTGAACTCATTTGAGCAAACGTTGGAGATGTAGCAGAATTTGATTTAGTTAAATGCGTTTGAGCAATGTAAGATGCATCAATATCAACGCCATAAAAATTTGAAGGAGCGAGTGGATCAATGGGAATCGGTAAAAATCCAACATAAGTATAAACATTGGGTGAAAAATCTATTAACCCTTTATTATCTGTAAATTGAGAAAATGTTGGATAGACATTTGCGTTAGCAGAGTGACTATTGTTCGAACCAGTGTGATTTGAAATTGTTAAATACCAAGTGTTTGAGGAACTTTCGTAAGTTTTTGCACTGTAAGCAAGGTCTTGCGTACCAATTCGGCATCCACCTGAATCTAAGAAAAATTGATTTTGGTTATCTTTAATGTAAATCCTTGTAGTATTAGTCGTCATAGTCTTTGCCAAATCCGAAAAAAGATATCCGTGGTAATATCCATTGGAACTATTGCTATAGTCATTATCAATATAAATATTGTCAAGGGACGACGCATCAGATAAACCTATCAATGAATATTGACTGCTAGAATCCGAATATCGATAAATTCTATATGAATCAATTTGGGCAAGCGAATATTCATCTAGTGGTAGGGACCAAGTAATCTGCGCGTAATATTTATTATCAGAAGAAACATTTACCGTACATTGCGCAGACGGATAAGCTGGTAACTCCCTGCCGTTAACAACGGCGGTCACAATATATTTATAAGTGCCTTTGGGTAAACAGTCAGATAAACCAGAAATTGTTTTGGCATATGATTGAATTCTATTTTTATCAATTGATGGAACTAAATATCTACGACCTTTGCGTTTTGGAATATTAGTCGAATTTAACGACAAGAAAGGCGTAGATTGTCCAAAAGTGGAGCCGTCAGTAGTATCTGTTCCCGAATCATTTGACAAAGCATCGTTCATAAATGGTTTTAATAAATCAAAAGTAACTTGATAATTTGAATTAAATGGATCGGTAACCCAAACGCCTTTAGCCTGATAGTTATTTAAAACTCCAGCAAGGTATTTCTTACTTCTTAAAAGATAATTAACAACTGTTCTTGGCGATGTAACAAATCCATCAATATATGCTCCGCCTTGAGGTATTCCACCTTCTTCTAAAAATACAGGTTTATTATAATAATTGTAGCACGTTGCAAAAGTTGATACGTTATCATCAATAGTTTGATAACCAAAAACACCCCCAACATATTGATGCGGACTTAAAATGTCAAGCAAATCGTAAGTGTTGTCTATGCTAAATCCGCTTCCTACTCCTCCATTTGCATCTGCATATATAGTTCCAAAAGTTACGGGGGTATTGACATCGTTAATATTAATTGCGGATTTAATTTGATTAATCCATTGTCTGGCAATAGTAAATTTACTACGCGATTTTGGAGTTAACGTTAAATATGGAGAATAATGACGATCCGTGCCATTATATGGACCTCTTAACCATTGCGTATTATCAACAATTAAACAATTTTCTGAAGAGGATGTCGCGTTAACGCCACTAGCGTTAGATAATGCAATTTGATATCTTAAATTAGAATCAATTTTAGATTGACCAAATAAATTTGTTTCTCCGACAATGGATGCAGTTGTAAATGCAACTTTATTTGATGAAGGAATATTTGACGAATTTGTAGTTGAAATAAAGTACGTTGTGTTTGGTTGAACAAGGCATTGAGCATAACTTGCATTTGCGGCAGAAAGCCCAACTGGATTGGCCACCCCGGTCACTGTAAACGTCTTAGTCGTTATTGCATTTACGGTAAAAATACCATTGGAAGTTGACGGCGTGGCATTTTTAATAACAACCAAACCTCCAACATTTAATCCGTGCTCAACTACCGTGATATAAGTATAAGATGTGCCAGTAACAGATACGCCGTTGATTGCACCAACGCCATTGGCATCAAGAAGGTTTTTACATCCTGCCGAAATCTTTGTATGACCGACATCGTTAGGATTTAAATAATCAGATGAAATATTTGTGTTAGGCGAGCTAACATATGCACCCGTATTTAATACAGAGCTATTATTAACATCAAAGTATAAAACAGTTCCATCAAAAAATTCTGTTGAGATTAAATTAGCAATTTCTTGATTCCAATTGCGTATTGCAGAAACTTGATAATTAGGAATTACTTGAGCGCCACTAATTGCAGTAGCGGTAGGATTAGAGGCGGGTCCAGTGACCGTAAATTGAGTTAAAGACGGAGTACTTACAACTGTAAATGTTCCATTAAAGTTGCTAAAATTAGTTCCCGCTGTAATACCATTAATGGTTACCGATTCTCCGGGAAACAAATTGTGATTTGTACTTGTAGTGTAAGTATATGTTGTTCCGCTTGCAGTTGGAGAACTTGCAATTGTAACTGGCGCTGGTTGCAACTCTGCTATATTGTGCACAATAATTGGTGCCGGATCATTTGATTCAATTTGCCAATAATCTAAACACGCACTACCAGACGTAATAGTAAAAGTAATTGTGATTGTGTTATTACCAGCGGGCAAGTTAGGAATTCTTTTTACAATTGGTGCCGTAATTCCGGGCCGGGTGTCAGTTCCAGATATCAAACTTTGATTATAATATTTATCATTTACGGTAATATTAACCTTAGCATTTGCATTATTTTCTACCATAAATCCAATAGCAATAGTGCCGCCTATAAATCCCGATCCTGTTGAAAGCGTGACCACCTTTGGGTTTGCCCCAGAATATTGTTGATAGCTTCCTCCAGATGCACTACTTAAAGGTACTTCTGAGAATCCAGAAAGTCCGGTGAATTCAGTAACTGTACTTGATCTTAACCTACTTAAAATAGTGCGCAATGAATGAGTAAAGAACTGAGTATTGTATCCGTAGGGAGTTCCGTAAGATAAAAAATCATTTGTTCCAAAGTTTACCGAATTAATTTTAAAAGTATTACCATTTGTGTAATCACTTAATGCACCTTGTCCCCGCGCATTTAAAACTTGACCATAACCAAATGGTACACCATAAAAATCAATATTTGATGATAAAATGGATCCGGAAATAGCATGGTTGACTTCTGTTAATCCAACTGCTAATGATAATTGCGTTGAATAACGATTGGTTTTAGTACTAGCTCCAACTGGTATGTTGGCCCCCAATAAATCATCCCCTCCCCAATTAATGTTTGACGCTGCTTTTGTAGCGGCAGCATAATCGCTGCCAACAAATCCAAATTTATTTTGATATTGATTTGTTTGTATTTGAAATGGTTGAAATGAATTATTTGGAGCCAAATCAATTAATGCAGTACTTTGCAGCGCATTGACGTTTGTTACTTGAAGATTGGCAAGATCTGGTTTTTTATCAATTAATGATATGTAAGAACCAACAATGTCAACATCATTAATTGTAGTATTATTTCCGTATGCAGACCTAGTGATACCAACCAAATTTGCTACATATACGGTATCTACATCGGTGTTGAGCGGATCGCTAATAATTTGAAGATTTTGATATTTAATTAATTCGATTCCCAATCCATTAGACATTAAAGCGTAACCGGGTTTTCCGGTTCGACTTGCAAATACAGAATAAGAATCAAACAATCCATCATCGGTTTGTGTAATATGCATCTCTATGCCAGACGCTGAAGAATATGCACTAATAACTGCATCATCATATTGATCAATTGGTTCATTGATCAAACTGTACCATGCTACCGCAGGGTGACCTCCGACTTTGTTTGCAATGGCTTTCCAAAAATTAGCCTGCGTAAGCCATCGGTCTTCTTCAGTAATTGCAGTCAACCAATCTGGTTGATTTGCACTAACCCAAGTATTGGCCCCGTTAATAATAACGTAAATGTCATATTTAGCAGCAAGATCACAAAATTCATATAATTTGTTTAATTGATTTTGATTTGGAGTACTTTTATCTGTCATAAATTTGTCTAATTGCAGACAAATGCGGATAATGTTACTTCCATTCAAATTCAAGATGGCAAGATCTGATTCTATTGTTGATGGGGCAACAATCAAACCTGTCACCGACGTTGTAACATTATTTAAAGCAGGAATATCAGACGGTACTGATGCAACCGGCCAGCCAATACTATATTTAATAGTTAAATTGTCAGATGAAACTGAAGTTATTCTGGGAGTGCTTGTATCTGCAATATATCCATTAAGATCAAAAGGTTGCGCTTTTTCATATGTACTATTAACATTGCTTAAAACCATTTTGTCATTTGGCATAAAATTGTGATTACCATCAGTTGTTAATGTAATTTCATATATTTGAACTGATGTTCCGCCAAAGTTAATAGTGCCAGCGTCTACTTGACGATAATTACTAATTTTAGCAATATGATTAGCACCTTTAAACCCGCCAGCATATAATTCTTTATTCCAAGAATCTTCAATAATTTGATTACGAGGGTTATCGTAATTGTGACCAAATGCAGTAAATAAAGAACCGTCGTCTTTAATGATATTTCCGGTGGGATTACCGGCTTGGTCTTTTTCTACTTTAAGCCGTTGAGTAATCATATTATCAAGAAGGGGAGTAGATGTGTTTAAATACTAGTGTTACTGAAAGGTTTTTAGGCGATCCATTAATTTGAATTACATTCAATGCGATTTCATTATAAGTATCGCCAATTGAATTACTTGTTGTAATTGATTGAGAAGAAGTTCCTAATAAACTAGCAGCAGGTGGTGCTCCTGTTGACGAGGTTGATGTAGTAAATGCAGTAGACCCCGCATTAACAATTGCAAATTGTACCCAAGCCCCAGTCGCACCATTACCTATTTTATAAATAACTTGATCTAATGTTGTAACGCAATTAGTAGGAAACGCCTTTACTGCAAAAAACGAAGGCATTGGCAAACTTGTATTAGTTACAACATTGCCTTGAATAGCAAAACTTTGAGTTGTTTTAAATGTAATAGCGCTTTGTTTACCAACATTTCCAACGCCTAAATTAGATCGGGCATCAGTTGCATTATTTGCTCCCGTGCCTCCGCGCACGACATCTATGACAGACCCGGCCCAAATACCAGAAACGTTACCAGTCGTGCTAACGTTTCCATTACCAAGAGAAAGACTACTACCCGTAATTGATCCACCGGTGATTGCATTGCTACCAGCATTAACCGATCCAGTAGTAATATTTCCAATGGTGACATTGCCAAGCGTAGTAATTGTGCTAGATTGGTTGGCGGCTACGCTTAATTGTCCATTTGAGTAGTTTAATCCAGAGCCGTTAATTGTTGCAGAAAGTTTTAGACCTGAGGTGCCATTAAATGCAAGTCCAGAATTGGTATCTAATTGGATTCCCGCTCCACTTGTGGTTGAGTAAAGACCTTTAGTAGAATCCAAATTTACAGCAACGCCATTACCATCAACTTGAATAGTATTTGCATTATTAGCACCAGTGGTTACGTTTGGTTTAACCGAAATGGTTGAACCAGACTTAGTAATACCATTACCAGCTTGAATATTTGTGCTAGAAAATTTAGAAAATCCAATCAAGGAAACGCCAATAGTTTCTGACCCAGTATTTAAAATATTGGCAGACCAAGAAGTATTTATTTGAGAATTACCATTTTCCACAAAGAAATACGCCCCCACCACTTGACTCCAACTTGTGCTGGAAGTTGGAGGGCCTCCCATATCGTCTGCCCTTTGAATACTCAAATTTGTTGTATTGCCAGTAACTACATAAACACCGTTTAATTTTGATTGAGTTTCTGTTGCAGAACCAGATCCACTTGATCCATTAGCAGGCGCATTTTTGATAAGAATTCTTTCCCCGATTGCAGGGCTATATGTATCAATCGTTGTTCCCGCAATTTGTGAAACGGCAGTACCGGTAACCGTATAAGTTTCAGATCCAGTTGTAGTTGCTTTGACAGCGGCATGTGGCTTAATGCCAGCAGCAAAACTATCTACATATTGTTTATTTGCCGCATCTGTGGGTTGACTATTAGCGTCGGTAATTAAACCAGTTAATCTATTGCCGCTTAAAGAAAGACTGTTGCTAATAGAAGTATGCGTGTGATCACCAGTTGCGACTGTGCCGGACGTAGTTCCAGTATCTTTAGACGCGCTGTTACCGGCATCGATAATTTGACTTAAGGTGTGAGTATGAGATCCCGAGGCAACGTTACCAGATCCTGTACCGACGTTTTTAGTTGCACTGTCGCCAAGTCCTAAATTGCTGCGAGCGGCGCTTGTATTAGCTAATGTTAAATTGGCTGAAGATGAACCCAACGTGCCAGTGACATCGCCAATTGCAATATGTGTATGACTAGTAGCAGCTTTATTATTAAGTGTTGTGTTAATGGTAGATAAGTCGGATTCAAGGTTTGTGATTTTTGATTGACTTAAGGTGCCATTAATTTTTGCATTTGTAACTGATGCATCACTTGGAGTTCTAGTATTGAATAATCTACTATCTGAACCTATAACAAAATAATTATCATTGCCTAAGGAAATATTAAAAACAAGTTTTTGATCTAAATTTAAATAAAATACTGGAGTCGGATCTAAAGTTACAGAGTTATTATTTTGATGAGTTTCAACAGAAACAATTCCCGATAAACCTTGAATTCCTTGGGTGCCTTGAACTCCTTGAATGCCTTGGGGACCACGCTCCGTAGTTCCAGAAATGGTCAGTGCTACTTGAGTGTTAGCGGTTTTACTTTCAACAACAAGAAGCATTAGATACCAGTAACCTTTATATTACCGCGAAGTAAAGCGTCTATCGTATTATTATTAGTCATTGTTAAGGTATATGAGGCTAACTTCCAATCAATAAGGCCACCATTATCTGTTTTATCAGTAGCAGTAGCAAGCATTTTAATATCCATTTTGCCCGGATTGGTAGTTTGATTAGCAAGGGTAATGCTGCAACCAACTGATGTTTGTATCAAATTAGTTGACAGTATTATTTGAGGATAGCTTGTCGTACCTTTACTTCTAGGGTTAATGGTCATAGTAATAATATAACCAGTAAGATTACGAGGGTCGCTTTTATCATTTGACTGATACAATGTCAAAGTTTCATAAAAAGTTGATCCCTGCCAAATAGTGAAATTATGTTGAGCGGGAATTAAAGTCATGCTACAAATTATTGTCCGCTTCAGCTATAAATCTACAGCCCAATGTCTTCAGGCTCAATAATAATATCTTCAATATCAAAATCAATATCAAAATTCATTAATTGATCGCCTCCCTTCCTATTTCTGGATTTAATGCCCAAATTTCTGGTGTGCTAAGCGGGCCGTCTCCAAGCGCCAAGGATTCAATAAGGTGCTGCATGTGCCTTTGACCGGGGCGACCAATAACCTTATCCTTAGTATCAGGATGATGATAGAAGGGCATTAGCATGCTAGAGAACCCAGCATCAGCTTTCTTTCTAAAAGGAATAGCATCCTTAGGATTAGATACGCCTTCAAGTCTATCCCATTGTTTGCCAATTTGCTTGCGAATATCTTTAGTATCATTAAACCAGCTTGGAATAATTGGTTTTTCTGATTTCTTTGATCGATTATCCCAATCAATGCCGTCATGAGGAACAGGAAGAAGAACGTGCATGTGATCTTTTGAAGGATGATGACCGGGCGCATGCCTCATAAGATTCTTTA